>VOFH01000079.1_pt1 | contig 23474 bp, 44 predicted proteins | sample 5384091 | NCBI WGS metagenome assembly VOFH01 (sample SAMN12384727, study PRJNA508395) | human gut metagenome | isolation source: healthy gut G | host: Homo sapiens
GTTGGATACGGCCCCTGTTATCCGCAATGCGGTCAGGTTTTTAAATACATTAGGACGAACAGAGCCCATTTGTGGACGATGGTTTGGAGAAATAATTTCCGCCAAGATATTGCCACCCAAAGCAGGACGGGTCCATTCTACAAAGGCCTTCTTCTGTATCTACCGTTAAGATAGTGCAATCTGCTACAACGCCATTTTGCATGCGACCAGACATGCGCGGTGCTAAGTCACGACCATTATTAGTAGCCCCAATTAAAAAGGATATTCGGTTTATGGTCTTCAAAGAAATCCGTCAATACCTTTGTATAGCCATCTGTTGTATAGTATTTCAAAAGGGGACTTTCAAAAACATGAACAATATCGGCGCCATGAGCCACAATTTCCTCCGCCTCAGTTTGTACATTTTCACCGAGTAGCATTACTTGCACAAGCTGGCCCAGTTCCTTAGCGATGCGGCGGGCTTGGACTCGATAAGTTCATACGTAACTGGATGCACTACATCATCGATGGTATCAGCTACGACAAAAACGTCTCTGTATTCATCAAAATTTGTCACACGGTCACCTCCTTTTAAAAACGTTGTCAGCCTTAGCGGCCTCTGCAAAGAAACGTATTTGGATCTACCACCTTAGGCTCACCAGGCACCACGCTTTCAACAGACGCAGCTCGCTGTACGGGATCATTTACATCAATGCCCTCCTCATCTTGCGTTTCTACAACTGGGTACATCATTTGGTACCAACAGATGAGCGAACTTTCAGGCTTGATATGGTACGCCAATTCGAGCACCTTTTTGGCCCTCTTTCGTCGACGGATGAAAGCATTTCTACTCTTGCCATGAAGCGGGTGGTTGGTACACCTTATGAACCCGTGTTGGGGAACCGGTAAGGCCAATGCGGCTTTATCATTATGAGGTATCACGCAAGGTAATATGATTAATAGTATATCGTTTCGCGTAAATGGAGCCCAGCCCGGGTTGACGTGGCTCGTTAAGTTCGGCTGTCGTCGTCACAAGCAATGGCAACGGAGCTTCAATCACTTCATAACTGTTCCTGTGCTCCCGCTTTACAATCGCCTTTTGAGAGGCTTGGTCTACGGAAAATTCATAAGCATAGTGGTAGCTTGCGCCATACCGAGTTCCTCTGCGATTTGAGGGCCCACCTGTGCTGTATCGCCATCGATAGCTTGTTTACCGCAGAAAAATGATTTGGAATTGACGGTTCATGGTTCGTTGAATATGACGAATAGCGATGCAATCGTATCTTTTGTAGCCAATGTATCAGCACCACCAAAGGCACGATCTGTTACGAGCACCGCATCATCAGCGCCTAACGCCAAGCATTGACGCAATGCCTCTTCGGCTTGTGGAGGGCCCATGGATAAAACAACGTAACGCGACTGCCTTCAATTTGGTCTTTTCACAGCAAAGCCGCCTCAACGCGTGCATATCGTAAGGGTTTACAATACTAGGCAGCCTGTGCGGATGAGATTATTTGTTTCCGGATCTAGCTTTAATTTCGACGTATCCGGAACCTGTTTTATACAGACTAATAACCCATACACTCACCCCTGTCTAAATTCTACGCCCTTGGCGTTACGAGGATATTTCCAAATTTTAACAATTGTGTCCCACAAAAACGCGACATGTGCCACATTCGAGACAACCTGCAAAATCAAAAGCTAAATCGTGCCGTTTCTTGCAATGTATAAACCGTGCAGGACAACCATTCACGAGCTTCATTTTCTCTTCAAAGGCTAAAGCCACCATCAATAATGATGTGAGGAGACGTTTCATCTTACATAATATTTATTCGCGCCCAAACGCTCTTCTAATTTCATAAGGAACGCACCCCTTTTCCATGCATCACGAATCAATCTAAAATAGGCCAATGTCCTTGACGCGGCGCAATGATTTTTTCATCATTGGCACCGCACATCACCGTTTACGGTGAATACATCGCGCATCAAATTGTTTACAAATGCTGGATATTCATTGAAAATACGCGGATTAGAGCCAAGGAATTTCGGCATATTTTATACAATTTCAAATCGCTTCGTAACCAAGACGCCTTGATTTGTTTTTCATACAACTTAGTAACACGGTCCATATTTTCGTCGCGCAAGGCTACGTTAACCGCCCATCTGCGCACATACCGGACTCGATGGCAAGATCCATACCACGAATAGTATCCCAGATTCATACACATCCGTGCCGCATCACCAACGATAACATACCCTTACCGCCCAACTCAGGCATCGCTTTATAACCACCTTCTGGTACAAGATGAGCACTATGCTCTTTCAATTGGCCATTTTCAATAATGGTGCAATTCTTGGATGGCTGGTGAAAGCTGACAGCATATCGTCTACAGAACGATCCGCTTTGCCAATATCTTCAAGGCCTACAACCATACCTACAGAAAGGCTATCTTTATTTGTGTAAATAAAACCACCGCCTAATAAGACCATCTGTCATATCGCCCAAAGTTAGCCATGCCATCCCTTCATCACCAGACAGCATGAGTCGATTTTCGATGTCTTCTTTCTTTAATTTGTATACCTCTTTTACACCTACAGCCATTGTCTTGGATCTGTAGGAGCTATGAAACCAGACTTTTCTAAAATAATGTGGAGCCTTCTGCGATGATAACGAGTTTTGCATATACTTCATCATCGTGGCGGCGAACGCCTACAACACGTTGTTTTTTGCCTTCTCCTTCGGTAATGAGGTCTGTTACCTGCACATTGGAAACGAGAAAAGCCCTTTTTCTCAGCCTCTTCAGCGAGCCATTTATCGAATTTGGCGCGTAATAAACATAGGATTCCTCGTTAGGTTGTCCATCTTCGTAGCTGTATTCAATAGTCGTCATTTCATTGCCAGCGCCAATGGAAATGCGTTCTTTGTTACCTTACGTTCCAATGGGGCACGGTCTAAAAAGTCCGGTACTAACCGTTCTAAAGGGAATGCGTATAGATACGTCCACCCATCATATTTTTAGCGCCTGGTGCGGTACCGCGTTCAATGACCAAAACCTTTACCCGTTGCTCCGCGAGGCGTAACGCCGCCGCAGAGCCCGCTGGGCCTGCACCAACAACGATAACGTCAAATGTTTCATTGCGATCTATTGCCATATACTCAGCTCCTTTTTATGAAAGCTTAGACTTACATAAGTTCATATAGTATATATATTTCTCTATTAAGAACCAAAATACCTCTAAAAATTACCACAGAAAAATGAATATATTCTATATTTTTTAACATTATGTTGTAAATAGCTCTATAGGATTTATATATACTCATTATATACTTATACTATTGCATACTATTCATTACCAACAGGTGCAACAAAATTCATCAATTCGTGAAATTTATAAGTTTATCTAGCTTTCACAGTCAAAGTAGCGTATGATAAAAGTAGGAAAAACCCTATACGGAGCAACACGCGTATAATACGACCGCATAATGCAAGACCACGGTCAAGGTTAGGCACTCATTATTTTGGAATTACCAGAGGAGGCCATATGGACCCGTTAAGAATCTTGAAAAGCATTATCAAATCCACATCGGTTAGATATTATATTGTGGCTAAAGCACCCAGAGAAAGAATTCGGTGTACAAGTACACAATAAAACTCTTATCGATTTCCCTAACAGTGTGAGCGTTAAGAGTATTCAAAAGCGCTGTGGTGTATCTCAATCTTCCATCTCTACATTTATGAGCATCTTAGAAAATGCGGAACTCGTAGAGTCTCGTAAAAATTGATCCAATATACCTATTTCCGCCGTAACGAAAAAGTAATTCGTGAGTTCGGCGAATGGTATAACAAAGAGGTATCCATCCAATCGGATGATAAAAGTATTCATTCAATCGGATGATATCGATAAATTATTAAAAACGCTTAACTTAGAAGACACTTCGTATCCTACAACAGAGGAAACTCTCTGCACCTGGCGAGCAATTCGCTGCCGAAATCAATACTGGATTATGATGAAAACAGAAAATAAAATTCTCCTTATTCACTATACATAGGGATAAAAAAAAAAAGCTATAAAATTGCCAAGCTCTTTTTGATTTTAATCATTCCATATCCTTACGCGACGAAATACATCGGCACCAGGTATCAATTTTACTTTCTTTTGCTGCAGAATCAGCTTCATCCAAAGCGTACTCAATAGGATCTGTTAATGCTGAATTGTAGCTCATTAACACCATAGTTCCATATCCATTCTTAGTTAAAAATACAGGAGAATTCGTTGTAATAACAGTTTCTTCAACTTCAGGAAATTTATTACGCAAGTCTGATACAGGTCTAATATTAATCAATATATACACCTCCTTATATCATAATTCTATCATTATTTTATTAATTTTACTAACAATATTATGGTAATAATAATTCAACTAAAAATGCCCTCCAAAAGGAGGGCATCTATTATATTGGAATTATACTTCTTCTATCGTTGTGCTTCGTAGGCTCTGAATAGTTTAGATAGTAATTCAGGTGCCAAACGCAATAGATCTGGATTTTCACAGAATGATACGCGCAATTGCGTTCTACCTGGATTATCTTCGCCATTTTTTACCACTATAGAAACCATTGAGCGGAGCCATGAGAAGTGTATATTCTTTACCATCATCAAGGCTTACTGGCCGTGTTCTGCACACCAAAGAGGCAAATTCTACACCGTCAAAGCCAGGTTTTGCTACCTTCCGTACGTCAATAACAAAGTAAATAGACGCTTCTGGACGAGATACGATGAAATCAGGTTCGACTGCTTTGAAACCTTCGTGAAGTTCAAAAATCATCTTACGGTAGTAATCGCGTTGTTGCTCATACCAGTTATGAAGCTCTGCGTGGCTTTCATGAGCCAAAGCACCAAAGATATATTGACCTAATGTATTAGCACTAAGGTTCGCTGTATATTCAGCTACAGATTTTCATAGCACAATTTATTATCTGTAATGATAGCGCCAATGCGAAAACCACAAGCATTCCATACCTTACTAGCCGTTTCAAGACTGATACGACGACCTTCAATACCAGGTACATCCTTATCGGTTAACGCCCAGATACTAGATGTTTCTTTACCTTTTCGTAAGCCAATTCGCGATACGCTTCGTCAGAATAATCCACAAATTATGTTTAACACATAATTTTTGTATATTCAATCAATGTTTCTTTACTGAATAATTGACCTGTAGGGTTATCATAAGGAATAATAAGCAACGCACCTGGTTTTGTATCGATAATGCGTTGTTCAACAGTCTCAATGGATGGCAATTCAAACTCGCCATTTTCATTAAGTTGACGTTCCACAGTAACTGTTTTACGACCGATTCGAAGACCTACTGCATCATAGTTTGTATAAGATGGGTTGAACATTAAAAGAGGGCGTTCCTCTTCACCTGCACCGCCACATACGCCAAGCATGATGATTTCCATCGCCATGGATGCACCATCTGTTACGAGTACATTAAGGCCTGTTGTATCAAAACCTTGGCTGCGCAAAATGTGCAGGAATGCTTCACGACATTCATCAGTCCCCGTCGTTGGTACATATGGTACAATGCCTGTATGGAACAGGCTATTCACACCGCCCAAATCGAACAACCGACGCTGCATGGCGGGATGCATAGGACGCATTACATTACCAATAGAACCATTCACCAAAATTGGTGGGTTCTTTTACGTTCCAAGAATTTAATTTGTCCTAGGCGAATGCCAGATGGCTTTCGAGCCATCATATACGGCGACAATTCTGGTTGTTTCATTTCAGATCCAACTCCTCTAAAAAAGAAACTGCCTCCAGGGGAGGTTATATTAACTGTAAAAGTAACAAAAACACTTACTATACAATGAAATATTCTGTTTACTTTCACAAAACATAAATATAATACATTGATATATATAGATACTTAATATTATAGTGCTTTTACTATAGAAAATCTATAGTTTTATAACACAGACTTATTTACATATGCCCAATTTATCAATTATTGAAAATAAGTCTCATATTATTGTACAAATATACCACGATTATTAATAAAAATGAAAAAGAGCCTAACGAAAGGCTCTTTCAGAATGATGATTACATTAAGGTTTACGAACTATTAAATAGTCACTTCAAGTCCTAAGCGGAAGTTACGACCTTGACCTGGCCACCAGTCACCAGGGTTCCCCCAACGAACGCTAGATTGTTCTGCATAGTATGTATCAAAGATATTATTGATACGACCAAATACAGTTACATTTTCGCGCTCGATAGTTAGCGCTGATGTCAGCCAACCAGTATGTTTTACGAGGGAATACATTATCTGCAGTACCAGGACGGTTGATGATACCGCGAATATCCAAATGAGCATCCCATTTAGCATCGTTGTAATCAAGACCTGCATTAACAGCATGTTTTGGTACATATCCATCACGGTTTGCTTTGCGAGTTGGTGTTGCATCGATATGAGTATATGTATAGCCAAGACGTGCGGACAAATGATTAGTCAATTGTTTACGCACATCTGCATTGATGCCATACGCTTTTTTCAGTATCAAAATTGCGATATTGACCTGTGAAAGTTTGCAGGATTTGTCATAACCCAACCGATTTTATCCTTCGTACTACGGCTGAAGAAGCTAAGATTACTATTCCAAGTTTTACCGAATTTATGGTGTACACCTAAATCAAATTCATGACCTGTTTCCGGTTTCAAATTGCGGTTGCCATTGAAACCATCAAATAATTGGTATGGTGTAGGTGCCAAGAAGTACTCTTTATATGCAGCATACACATTTGTTTTTGCATTTACATCATAGCCAAGGCTGATGGATGGAGATGTATGCGTACCGAAGGAGGAATGATGGTCAATGCGGATACCAGGTGTTACAGTCCACTTAGGAGCAAATTTCCATTCATCTTGGATGAAGTAGGATGCATTTGTAAGTTTCACGCCGCCCATGTTAACCACTTTATCTTGACGCCAATCAAAACCGCCTACTACAGTATGGTCTTTAGCTTTATACGTAACTTGATCGCCGATACCACGAGTTTTCACATCTGTTAAGTACCCATCGTATGTTGTTTGTAGTGATTATTCATCAAGTATAATTGATGGCTCCAGCGGTTGCTAATTTTATTATTCCAAATCGCACGCAAGGAGTCATTTGCTTCATTACCATAACGAATGTGATTAAGGGCACCTAAATGGTCGGAGTACATTACATCACCACGATATGTGTCATAAGATATTTTACATCGTTCTTATCATTGATTTTATTGCCTACCATGAAGGATGCAGTATGGCTGTTACCGTGTTGAGGAATGCGCACGCCATGACCATCTTTATAGGAGCCGATAATATCTTTTTGTAAGCCTACACGCCAGTACCAATCGTTTTTTGCTACCTTCGTTAGTAATAGCGTATTGCTCTAAATCGTTGCTGCCGCCCATGACGCGGAGTTTAGTTTGAACACCTTGCTCAGGTTTTGCAGTGATTACGTTAACTACACCACCGATGGCACCGGAACCATACAAGGTAGAGCCTGCACCACGTTGAACTTCAACGCGATCAATGCTAGACATATCTTTTAAAAAATAGTCATCGGCGGGTTTCACACCAGCCGCGCCCATATTGATACCGTCCACTAAATATAGTACTTGGTCGGAACCATTGATACGAAACGCATTAGAATTCGTGTAACCTACGCCACCACCATACGTATTAATATCTACACCTGGTACAATACGCATCGCTTCATTCATGTTAGTTGCGTGACGTTCGCGGATATCGTCGCCTGTTACTACGCCTACACTAGCTGGCACTTCTGAAAGCTGTTGTTCACTACGAGTTGCGGTAACAACAATGGTATGCGCTTCTTTTGCATCACCTGCGTTAGCAGCTAATACATTAGGAGCACTCAAAGTGCTACCAAATACGAGGGCTAACCCACACGTATAGGGATAATCGTTGCATTCTTGATACTTTCATAAAAACCTCCACACACAAACTAAATCACTTACTATATATATTTTGTGCCATAGAAACCATTGCACGGGTCATGAATTGGGAATAACTCATGACCTGCGAGGAGTCTACGAGGAACACACGACGATTGGCGATGGCCTTAACACCTTGCAACGCAGGATCAGAATAAAGCTGTTCTGCCGTTGCTGGCGTAGTGCCATCCGAAGTATAGCTACACGGATGGAATGAAAATAATATCTGGATTGGCTTTGATTAAATCCTCTCGCGTCCCATTATCAAAAGGGCCCTAAGCCTAATTGAGCCGCCGCATTGTTTACCTTCAGATATTTAGTCATATCATCAAAGGTTGACCCTTTGCCACCTGTTAAGACCAAATTGCGAATAAAAACGCCACCAAAGGACGTTCCCCACTATGCTTATTGGCTAATTCTTCTACAGTTTTCAAATCTGCATCCATGCTAGCAATCATGGTTTTCATCAGAGGCATGTAAAAGACCAGCAATTTCATGAATAACAGATTTTGCTTCTTCTACCGTAGTCGGCGTCTTATACACATACACTGGAATTTGCATATTCCGCATTTCCCCAATCGCATCAGGAGTCATCCAGTTTGGAACTAATACTAAATCAGGCTGTACAGAGAGCATGGACTCAGCAGTTGCTTTCACATGTTTCTCTACCTTAGCTGACGCCTCAGGCACATTGTTTACCACCGTGCCAACAGCTGCCACTCGGCTTGGGATCAACCAAGGATAGGACGATATCCTCTGTACTCGCCGCGATAGGAACGATGCGCTTAGGCTCATTAGGCACCGTAACGGCTGTGCCTGTGCCATCTGTCACCTGATGTGTGGCGCCCAGTCGTCCCCGTCTGTGTAGGTCCACAACCGACCACCAGCAGTACCATCATGAGTATGGTGCATATAATCGATATTCTTTGTTTCATACTAACGACCTTCTATAACACCTTCTATGGAAATATATAAAGACTGCAAATCTTGTAGCATCTCTTGATCTGTATCCCAATAGCCACGTTGAGCGGCTTCTAACAAGATTTCCGCAATGCGCTGCAAGGCCCAAGGGTTTACGTCGCGCATCCAGTCTTGCACGGTTTATCTAAGGCATACTTGTTAGCATAGCCTTCATAGACCCAATCGGGAACTATATCGCTCGTCGCATCCCAGCCAAAGCTATGAGACACTACATTAGACATATCCGACGCCCCTTTGTATCCATGTTTCATCATGGCTTGAATAAATTTTGGGTTCTGCGTTTCCCCTTGCACAACGCGGCGGAACTCATCCGACAAGGACCGCATCACGACGCGACTACGATCTGTGCTATCCCCTACATACGCGCGAGGCGCACTGCCTTTTTGCAGTTTCGCACCGCCGCAATGAGCCCACCATGATAGCTATAATAATCGTCAGCACTCAAAATATGCGTTTCCCGATTATCTTCATTCTTAATGGTCACATCCATGGTCGTTAAGGCGACGTTGGAATAGCCTCATATCTTGTGGCAATATCCTTATGTAGGTGAAAGCTACTCCACTTGCTATATACTTGCGCAATATCGTTTAAGGATTCCCAGTTTTTACCTTCTATCAATATGCCTACACCGGTGCCATAGGCTTGTGGCGGGTCACCGAAGATACGGAGGCGAGCCTTTTAGTGGCTAACAAAGGATCTTCACCTTGTTCCACGAGCCAATCTACATCATCGTGAATATGCTTTTTCACATAGTTATCTTCTAACGACTCATCTAGTTCTGGCTACTAATTCAACCGCCTTGTCGAGCCAGCTAATGGCAGTAGGCATCATATCTCGAATGAGACCACTGATGCGCCCCATCACGTCGATACGAGGTCGTTGTAATTCTTCTAAAGGGATAACCTCTAACCCAGAAATGCGTACCATTGATTGCCATTTAGGCGAACCCCAGCAAATAGAGAACTCACCTAAACACTGACCGTGACTTCTAGAATTGCTACTAGCCCAGAGGATAATGCCAACCGTCTCCGGATAGCGCTGTTCATTTAAAATATAATCGGCAATGACTTGATCTGCCAAGTCTATGCCTAGTTGGTACGCTATCTTCGTCGGTAGTGCGCGCTCATCTAAGCCATAGAAGTTTCGTCCTGTAGGAAGTACATCTACTTGACCACTCGATGGGAGCCCCCAAGGGCCTGGCTCAACGTAGGTCCCTTGTAAGGCTTTAGATATGGAAATGAGCTCATTCTTGGTTTCACCTAATTTAGGAATGTATTCACAGGATAGCCTCAGCCAAAGGCTCCAGACTGGTACAATCACATAATCTGGGGTTATGCATGACATTAGATACAAAGGTATGTAATTCATTCCAAATACAGTCAATAATTACTATTACGAGTGCCCTCATCAGAGAGTTCACCACTGTGTTGCTCTAAATGCGGTCCAATCATAGCCCATTCTCCGCAGCTAATGTTTCTCCAAGACCCGATGCAATATCCTTGAGGGGTTCCGTATGATAGCAGTAATGAATTCTTCTAAATCTGTCCCCTCAGGTCCTTGCCCCTAAAATATGTAAGCCGTTGCGCATCTGCATATGTTTCAAATCGGTCAGTTTTTCATGGACCTCCATAATAACAGCATCTAGCTCCATCGCAGGTCCTTGTTCTTCATCGATAAGATGGCAGGCTAAGGCTTTTTCTCGAATGACCTCTCTATTTCAGACACACTTTCAGGATGTTCCTGTTCAAAGTGGCTATGTTCATCGAGCAAGGCTTCTAGTTCTTCAAACTCATCGTAGAGACCCGCCGTCGTCATCGGCGGCGACAAGTGCCTACTAAAGCAAGCGGAGCTACGCCGCTTAGCCTGTATGCCTTCTCCAATGATAGTTATCCAGTACGGGTAAATATTTGGCAAACTAGAGATGCCGATTTCAGGATAACAGCTAGCACTGAGACCAGCCCCCTTCCCAGGTAACCATTCTAGAGACCCATGGGTACCGACATGAATGACCGCATCTGCTTCAAAGACATTCTGAACCCAGTGGTAGAACGCCAAGTATTGATGAGGTGGTGGCAAACATGGATCGTGATAGATGGCAGATACATTCTCTCCAAAGCCCGCGCGGTGGTTGCACCGTAATCCACAGATTGCCATTTGAAAAACCTGGAATGATGACTTCATCATCGTACACAAATACATCTCCTGGGCCTCCCCCAAGATGTAACCATAGCTTGTTGCGTATCTGCTGGCAGTGTTTCAAAAGTATGCTTTATAGTCATCACTGCTCAAACGACCTTCTGCAGAGGCTAACAACTCATCGGTAAGCATAGATCGGTCATTGGTCATGTGGGACGTTACCATATCCATCAAGTCTGCACTGGTGTCTGGCACCGTATCGACAAGGTAGCCTTCTTCCTTCAGCTGAGCCAATAAGCGTAGCACCGATTCAGGTGTATCAAGGCCTACGGTGGCAGAACCAATATTAGAGTTTTCGGCGGATAGTTATGTAAAATATAATAGCTATTTTTCGCTCTGATACAGGAATATGGCGCAACTTAGACCATTTAATGGCTCGCTGAACGATAGCGGCAATGCGTTCTTTTCACAGGTAAATACACATAGTGACCACGCTCATCAAAGGTCTGACAAGCCACTACACCGCCTTGAATAACACCATCTAGCTCAGGCTGTGATATAGATAAATTCACATCTAATGTAACACCTTGCGGGTCCTGAGCCCAAGACGCTTCATCCATATATATGGTGTACCCTTGAATGATTGGGCAATCCTGTAACTTTAATTCCTCCAAGGTTTGAGCCCCTAAGGACTGGAAGGAGAATTTACAAGTATTGATGAGCACATCAAAGGGAATACATCCTTACCAAACAGGTAATTCATGGACAGTTTCATATTCGGAATGCCCACCCGAGGATTGGACCCATATTGCCCATAAAAAGATAATAGGGTTGTAACTGATGTTTATAAATCTCTTCAAACAAGGCCTGTTGATATAAATATCCCCCATAATCCATCTCGTCGCGATAGAAATACACCGCTATGGATGGCCAATCCCGATTGCCTTCGGCATCCATAAACTCATCATAGGTTTCATAGATATTTCCATCGCGTCCCATGATGGTTTGCCACGGAATGTGGTCAGGTTTATCCCATTCTGATGTCGGTTTCGTACTGAAAGCTCCGTTAATAAGGCGCACATAGTTCATGACACCACTAGTGCGGCGATAGCTTTCAAGAAGAGTCCGCTGGTCTATATCTATATTGCGATAGAGAATGTCTGTTTTCTTAGGCTCTACTACGTCAATCCAGTATTTTGGATGATGTGCATACAACCATCGTTCCAGACGTTCCAAAAAACGGCGAGTCTAAGCCCACCCCCATGTTGGTTACGAGTACTACATCGGCAGCACGCAGGCGACTTTCAAAAGTAGCATCCCATAGAGGCTGTTTTTTCATATTGCAAATATCCACCTCGCCCTGTATCAATTCAGGGTAGGTGGCAACAGCCTTTTCTATATATTGGATTTGTTTTCCTAAGTTAGAAATATACATGAGCCGACTCATGATTTACCTCCGCGATACGCGCAAAATACGATCTGCCGAAATAGTATCCATGGCATAATAACTGCCATTCATCAATTTACATAATTCTTTAGCCAGGCCTAGTTTGATAAAACCCGTTTCCGTGTCGATAACGATACAATCTACAGGCAAAGTACCAAGGATACGAGCCCATTGCTTGGACTCCGCTACAGGGGCCTCAGAATCACCCGACGTCGCTCGACCATCGGTGATATATATAATCTGAATTCGTTCCGCCCGATGGGCACGCAACAATCTATCGCACATGGTATAGGCCATTCGTAAAGCGTGACCTAACGGCGTTTTACCGCCTGTAGCCATAGAGGCTAACAATCGCTCTGCTCGCTCAACGCCGCGCGTAAAGGGCAATAAAACCTCTGCCGACTCCTTGCGGAACGCAATGAGCCCTACGAATCACGATGAACATAAGAATCTCGTAAAAGGCTCAAGATAGCCGCCTTTGTGGCCTCCATGCGATGACGCGCCGCCATAGAACCGCTCGCATCCACCACAAATAGTTGATACGCGCCAACGCGTTTTTCCCGAGCCTTACGGCGATAATCTTGAGGTTTTACCACTATAGATAATCCCTTGCTGCTTTGATGCTCTAATTGCTGAGACTGCGTAGATAGCTTTTCTTGTTCCATTTTAGTAGCAGCCTGCAATCGTTGATACGGCGCCGCTGCAACGTGTCTACTAGCGCCAAGTCCTCTAGAGCATGTTCATCCTGATAAGCCTCGAATCATGCGCCCCTCGTATCCTTTTTTGTCTTAGCATGAGGCGACGCCCTGAGCCTTTGCGATACTGGCGCATCTACCGTTTTAGAGGATTCTAGTTCCATTGAAACATTGTTTAGCCATACGGCAACAGTATCAGGCAACATAAAGAAGATAGCTTGTCACATCATCGCCCAGCATTCGAATCAGGATGATTATCCCCTGGGTTGGTCTTTAGACTCTGAGAATTTCTACTTTATTAGCTTTCGATCCTTGAATCAGCATCTTCACCTTCAGCAGAGCTCTAGAATATCAGTATCATTACATCATTAGCGTTTGATCCGTTAGGATTTGATTCATTGCCGATATCACTCATCCTGATTACTACTCCATCCCGAATCACAGTCATTTGATAGCATCGGAATCCATTGAGTCAGAGGTGTTATAGCACATTGACTACGATTCTTTCTCACTGGTACTACTGGAATTTTCACCTTTGTGATGGATTGTGATTCTGGTATTTCAGCCTTTTTCATACGATGGGGCAGTACATATAGCGCCGCTAATTCTGCATGACGAGGTTTGCAGTAGGAACCGCCTCTAGAAGAGCTAAGAGACTTCATAACTTGTAACAAATATATTCTGCACCATGACCTACGGTATGCGCTTTCTTAGTGCATAGGATACGGCAAAAGAGACATCATCGCATCTGGTTTGTAGCAATCGCTGAAATCCGCTTATTGTCGATTGCTGACTACAACGTCAGATGCATCCGGTTCTGTTTGATTACCACAGTAGATCTAATACAAGAAATTCCATCTCGAGTTTGTTGTAACACTGCTATACCTAGATTCTAGTGAAGCTCGTTCCATAGATACATGCACATCTACGAGTTCCCATTCCGCATCATTTAGGTTCTATCCTCATGATTGATGGTCATGATCAGCAAGATTTGGCGGCGTTTTGCCTCGACCAACAAGGCATGACGCACCTCTGGTGATAGAACTTGTGCCCATCATCGACAACCCAACATCGAGTGCTAGTGTCATCTAAAAAACCTGCGGACATCAACCATCTTGACCCTGCTGCAGGGACGCTTCAAAATCGATAGTCTCTTTGTAATTGTGAAGTTATCTATATAAACAGGTATAAACGATAGGGAATATGCCATTTTCGAGGCACTGGCGAAGGATATAACTTTTTACCAACACCAGTACCACCAGAAATAACAATGGTATGAATCTGTCATTTACAAGGCCTATTTTGAGGGCCTCTTGTACAGATGTATCCATAGCTAGCCCTCAAGCACCGCAGTTACCACTGTATCAATGCGGTCTTCATCATGACCTTGCTCCTCAAAAATGGCAAACGACGTAAACGATGTTTTAACGTCAATCTTGCAGCCACCTTAAGGTCGTCATCTATGATTTGATGAGCGACCGTGAAAGGCTGCATGAGCACGAGCGGTATGCATCATCGTAATATCTGGACGATGTCCATCAACGCCAACACCGATACTGATGCTCGCAATTTTCAGGAGAATACATCATCAGAGGGGATGATGTTGGTAATAATTACGAGCTTGTAACAAGCGCTCGTGTAATGCTCGTTCCGATTCTCTTTATAGGATCCAAAAACTTTGCGGGATTGTCGCCAAAGGCGAGACGTCGCTTGATAACCTCCATACGTTGTGCTGGATCATGCTCACCATAAACCATAACAGATAAACCGAAACGGTCTAATAGTTGAGGTCTAAGGTCCCCTCTTCAGGGATTCATGGTTCCTACGAGGATGAAACGAGATGGATGAGAATGGCTTACCCCTTCACGTTCCACCGTATTGACGCCCATAGCCGCTACATCTAGTAAAATATCTACAATATGGTCATCTAAAGATTGACCTCATCTACATAGAGAATATTTTGATGTGCCGCTTGTAAAATGCCTGGTTCAAAGGCTTTTCACACCGTCTTGTAGTGCCTTTTTCCAAATTGATAGACCCCACAACACGGTCCTCTGTAGCATTAATAGGAAGTTCCACAACGGTCATGGATGAAGCCCTGTCTTCCATAGGAGGTAAAAGGTTCGCCAGTGCACGGACAGCCGTAGATTTGCAGTGCCCTTTTCACCTCGATTAAGACACCACCAATGGATGGATTGATGGCATTCAGTAAAAGGGCCAATTTCATTTCATCTTGACCAACAATAGCAGTAAATGGATATAACATAAGCCTGACCTCATTCGGAATAGCAATACAATAGAGTAAACATAAAAGGAAATTCAGTAATATAAAAAACTAACTATCTAACCCAATATCTATTTCAGGTCTGGATCGATAGACATGTCTGCTAGCATTTTGTCTGTTTATACTGGTTTCTTCAATATCCGTAGTTCCCTTTAGGGAATACAAAGATACGCTGTTGTTTGAAGTACGGATCATCGTAAACCGCTGCAGATAGATGGAATGCAGTTTCGTAAATTATCTGCAGTCAGCATCTCGAGGCGTACCTACATCGATGATGACCATCGCTAACTAAGACGAGTTTAGTACAATATTTAGCAGCCAGTTCTAAATCATGAACGACGATTAAAATCGTTTTTCCTTCGTCGCATAATCGACGACCTTCATGGAAAGATATCATCAGCGTAAACTAAATCGAGAGCCGCTGTTGGTTCATCTAATAAGAGCACCTCTGTTTGTTGTGCCAACGCCTTTGCTAGGAATACCCGTTGACGCTCACCACCACTCAAGGTTTTGTACAGAACGATTCCGCAGATGATAAACGCCTACCTCTTTCATAGCCTTTTCAACGATAACCTTATCTTCGGGGCCTTCTTGTTGCCACCATTTCAAATAAGGATAACGAGCGGTCATCACAATATCGATGGCTTCATAATCGAAGGAAACATTTACAGACTGCTGCATATACGCCACATGATGAGCGATTTCTTTGTCGCTCAAAGAAGCGATGCTTTTACCATCCCACAAAACATCTCCACCAGATGTAGGATAAAGGCCACGCAAGGCTTTTTTTTTAACAACGTCGTTTTACCAGAACCATTAGGTCCGATAATACCGACGAACTCACCACTATCAATAGAGAAGGACGCATCCTTTAGAATCGGGTTTTCCCTAATGTAACGGATAGAGATTGAACATCTAGTTTCATTAGGCCCTCCTTTACTGCGCAAGCGATGAAGTAAATATAAGAAATACGGTGCCCCTAAGAGAGCTGTCATAATACCTACGCGAATCTCAACTGGTTGTGCAATGACGCGACCTAAGGTATCACAGAATACGAGGAATAAGCGCACCACCAACACCGGCCATAGGCAATAATATGCGATGATCAGGTCCCTACTAAGAGACGCACAATATGAGGTACCACAAGCCCTACAAAGCCAATAGAACCACTGACACATACAGCAGTAGCAGTAACTGACGGATGATAAGAATAGGAATAGCATGCGGTACACCATAACAGGTAAACCCAAGGCACGAGCCTCTGTGTCACCGAGAACGAGTACATTTAAGATGACGACCGAGCATCATTAAAATAACGCTGCCTGTCATGATAGGTCCAACCGCTAGCAGAACATGGTCCCAACGACGGAAATCGAGGCCCCCACCATCCAGAATAGGAATTCACGCAAACGGTATTCATTAATCATCGTCAAAATACCGGATGTAAAAGCACCGAGCAGCATGCTAACAGCTACACCAGCAAGCAATAAAGGTTGTCGTATCGAGCTTGTTATTACGCAAAGTTAAAAGAATAGTAATCCCAACTGATACAAAGGCCCCTACGAAGGCAAAGGCAGGCATGTAAAACATGCCGAGAGATGTTACACCAAGGGCAATGGCGATAACTGCGCCGAGGGATGCCCCTGCAGATACGCCCATAATACCTGGATCCGCTAGTGGGTTTGAGAAAACGCCTTGCATAACGGCACCAGCGAGTGCCAAGGCACCACCTACGAGTAAACCTATGATGAGGCGTGGGCATACGGATAAACCACAATACCGCCTCTTGTTCAGCTGTAATAGGCTCTGTAAAATGAACAGGTATTCCCATACCATTTAAAATACTTTGTATGCCCCCACCGATAGGAATCATAATCGTTCCTAGGTGTAGTGCCAATAGACTCACAATACATAGCAATACCCCAATCATGGAATAATTGCCATGATTCGTTGTTTCTGTTTAGTCATGAGAATTCCTTTCTAACTGAGGATATACAGTATGCATAATGGCAAGCATCGCTTCACCAATATGCTGATTCATAGTATATAAGGTACGCTGCCGGTAATGGCTTAACACGATGTTCTCACGTATAGCTGGCAAATTTTGAAAGGCCGGATTTATTAAATATCGATCCGCCAAATTTTTATCCATTCCTTATAGGATGGAATAAAAATATAATCTGGATTCATAGCTATCACCCGTTCCTCCCCAAAGGGCGTCCGTGGAGGTAAGCCAATCCGATTCGGTGCATTATAGAACATACATATTTACACATATCATCAAAGAGGCTACCTGTTCCTGTATAACCATCCATAGACGATACAAAGAGAACCGTCTTGCGCTGTTCAATTGGAATAGATTCTCCTAGGTGCTTTATTTCATCTATTTCACGATGAATCTTCCGAATGTATAAAATTACCCTTTTCATCTTCCCGATAATATGAGCAATATCCATCACATTCTGAATGACTTCCTGTCCACCGTAGAAGGGGTAGGTACCACAACAGTGGCTATACCCATGTGCCGCAAACCATAGATAACATCAGCCGATATATAATCTGGGCGATAACGAGATCCGGTTTCAAGGCTATGATTTTCTCCAATGGATACGAACTCAACACAGGTTTTACCAGTTTGCGCGCTTTTGCTTCTAAAGCGAATATTCCTCATAGGTAGACAATTTATTAATGCCTACTAAACGTTCTGGTTCTATAAGTCCTAATAAAATTGTGTCGACCGCAGAAGACAGTGATAAAACTGTTTTGGATGCTCTGGAACAGCAACTTGAACGCCATCATGACTTTCAACATAACGGAATATATGGTGTTACACCATCCTCAGATTGAGGTCCACAACCTGTTAAACATACAAAAAGGGAGTATCATCAAACATATGAAAAATCCAATTTTTCTTGTTCATGATGATACTCCTTGTATAGTTCTAATTAGTGATTACATAAAGACTAGAATTTTTGAGTATAGCTGAGTTGGTAATTAAAATGGTTCATCCCAGTATTCCCAGTCGCCGTTTGAAATAACATTATGACGGTTTAACAAGTTACGTGCATCGAGCCGCAAGGATGAGTTTTCATTGAACTGATAGCCTACATATGCATTCCAAGCTACAAGATTTGGATTGGTACCGCCATCGCGGTTCTTCATCCGTTTTGTAACAAAGTTGATGCTAGAACCAGCTGTTTTGAGCTGTTATAATGAATGCCCCAGTAAATTGCAATTTAGGATTTGCTTGTTTCCAATAGGTTTTATCGATTTCTCGTTGTTTTAGGGATTAGAATACGATGCACCAACAGTCATTTTCAAATGATCTGTTAATTTGACCATATTGGGCTTCAATGCCCGACATTTCTATAGCGACCACCATTTACGCGAATCGTATTTTTACCATTGCTATCTGGCTTCCAAGAGAAGAAGTTTTTAAAGTCCATATAGAAGAGCGCTACTTTCCAGCTATCTTTGTTAGTAATGTGTTTATAGCCTAATTCATAGTTCCAACCTTCTTCAGGTTTCAAATTACGTCCACTAACAGAGGCATAGCCTTTATTAATTTTCTTGAAAGTATCGCTTAAGTTCGGCATTCTAAAGGCTTTACCAGCATTTATGTACATGGATGATTCCTTGTTAATACGATGTTCTAATTGGAACTGAGGAATCAATACGCGTTGATTTTTCACAGGGTCTTTAATATCCGAATAACGCAAGCCTAAAATACCAGTCCATTTTGGATTAAATTGACGGGAATAGGTACCATAAAAGGCCAAGCTATTGCGATGTGGGTTGCCATAGTACGGACCAGATGTAGTGCGATATGTTTCGCGTTTACCCAATACACCTGCAATGAAATAGTCCTTGCCACCGCGGAAGTCCCATTCATGTTGCACATCGAAACCATATTGTCGAGCAATATAGTTGTTATCACTCAACGTATATGTCTTTTTTGCTATGTATTACGATTTTTACCATACAAATCTCGATCATTATAGAAGAGTGTACCTGTCGTATTGCCATCTTTATAAACTCAAGGACGCATTATTTTTAGTATCTTTATAAGCATATGTTGTAGAGTGAAGCTTTTGCTTAATAGGATTTGTTTCTGTACTCAACTGTCCAAAAGAAGAATTACCTTCAAAACGGCTAAAGTTCAAAGTCAACTTATCATTCAATTTACCGCTCATAAATACACCTAAGGAATGCCCTTTATTACGAGCTGTATAATATTCATAGCCTCTAGCATAAGCACCGATATCTGAGCGAATAGGTGTTTCTGGATCTTGAGCACCAAAGAAGTTGTTCCACACCAACCAAGAAGCGAGGCGTGCCATAGTTAATTTTATAGGTTTGGCTACCCATATTACCAAAACCTACCGTAGCAGAGCCCACCTTCTTTTTAGTAGAGTTTTAGTAATGACATTAATAACACCACTCATAGCATCAGAGCCATATAAAGCAGAGGCGGCACCTTTTAACACTTCAATGCGTTCAATCCTGTTGGAATAGAGCTAAGGCCCCCTTGCCATTGAGGTTCATCGGTACCCCATTCATGAGAATAAAGGATCCCCGTTCAAGGCCACGGATATTCACACGGCTATCCATAGCCCCATATTCAAGACCTGATGCACCATAGGAAAAAGATGTAATACCAGGCACCATGTTCACCGCATCAAAGGCATTTTTAGCACCGCTATTCATGATATCCTTTTGTCCGTAATAACATCCATCGCTGCTGGCGTATCTAAATCTAAAAGAGCCATGCGATTTGCTGTTACATTAATCGTATGGATTTCAGATGCACCATTTGTTTCAGCAGATGCAGCTGTAGTAGGAACATCTGCAGTAGCACGTTACATCTGCTGCATATCCATTCACAGATAATCCCATCAAGGCCAATCCTATAAGTACAGAAGTCCGTCGTTTCTTAAGATTGTTCATAACAAATCCTCACTTATACACATATTATTCATAAAAACTACATAATTGTATTATTACACTTTAAAGGACCACACAAACCCATACCCCCTATTAGTACTGTGATTTTATATTAAGTCTCTATAAATAAATATTAGAATTTTTGTGTATAACTCAATTCATATTAAATGGTGCATCCCAGTATTCATAATCCCCATTAGTGATAACGTTATGACGGTCTAAAAGTTGCGAGCATCGAGGACGAAGTGTTGCATCCTTTGTTGAAATGATAGCCCACGTAAGCATTCCAAAGGGCAATATTAGGATTTAAGCCACCATCACGATTGCGCAAACGTTTTGTAACAAAGCTAAAAGGATGTACCAGCTTCCCAGGTTGGGCTTTCATAACGAATGCCGGTTGTAAACTGTAATTTAGGAGCCCGCTTGTTTCCAATAAGTTTTCATTCATTTCCTTTTGTTTTGGATTAGAGTAAGATCCGCTCACGTTCCATTTGAGGGGCGGTCGGATAAACGTCTACCATATTCGGCTTCGATGCCCACGTTGCGGAATTTCCCGCCATTTACGCGCACCAAAGGTCGACCATTTTGCATCCGGTTGCCATTGGAAGAAGTTTTTGAAATCCATATAGAACACATCAACCTTCCAATCATCCTTTTTGTTAATCCGTTTGTACCCAATTTCATAGTTCCAACCTTCTTCTGGTTTGAGGTTTTTACCACTTACCGCTGTATACCGACGGCTAACGCTACGGAATGTATCGCTCAAGCTAGGCATTGTGAAAGCTTCCCCTACGTTCACATACATGGAAGATTGTTTATTGATGGAGTGCAATAATTGGAATTGAGGGTCAACACATGTTGATCCTTGATTGGATCATCGATTACGGGTAACGCAAGCCCAAAATGGATGTCCATTTGGGTTAATTTCATAAGAATAACTACCATACACAGCATAACTATTGCGTTTAGATGAATGTACACAGGAACAGCTGTGTGGCATGATAGATTTCTTGTTTACCTGTAACACCTGCGATTAAATAGTCCTTACCATCTCTAAAATCCCATTCATGCTGTACATCAAAACCATATTGACGTGCGCGATAGCTTGTTTCAGTTGCCTTAGCTTGGGACGTATTGTGCACCCGGCTCGTACCACGCATCGTACGGTCATTATAGAAACAAGGTTCCTGTAGTACCTTTGTCCTTATAAATTAGGGAAGCATTATTGATCATCCTTATAATGATACGTCGTAGAATGTCTTGCTTGATTAGCCGGATTTGTTTCCGTACTGATTAGACCAAAGCCGACGATTTACTTTCAGCACGATTAAAATTCAATGTTACCTTATCTGAAAGCTTACCACTCATAAAGAGAGCCCCAACGAATTGCCCTTGTTGGGTGAGTACTATAGTAATCGTAGTGTTTAGTACCTGCATAGTCGTAGCGAATCGGTGTGGATGGATCCTGCGTGCCCCAGTATTTTCTATCGATACCAACGATGAATTTATCTGTACCATAAGACACATCAAAGCGTTTAACACTCTGATTACCTACGGCAACCGTAGCAGAGCCACCTCTGTAGATGGAGTCTTAGTAATAACATTAATAACGCCACCTAATGCCTCTGCACCATACAATGTAGAAGCAGCTTTTCACTACTTCGATACGTTTTATGGCACTCGTAGGAATAGAGCCGAGTCCACCTTTTGCCATTGAGGTTCATAGGCACGCCATTTACAAGAACAAGGGCACCACGGTCAAGGCCTTCAATATTCGTACGGCTATCCATGCCACCAAAATCGGCACCGCCAGCACCATAAAATTTATTGTTACCCCTGGTACGGTCGCCACCGCATCAAAAAGCAGTGGTAGCACCAGTATTTTTTTAACTCCTCAGGTGTATTACATTCATCGCTACAGGTGTGTCCAAATCTAGAAGGGCTGTGCGATTGGCGGTTACATTGATTACATTGGACGACTCTGGATTCTGATTAGTTGTCATATCTACCGCATAACCATTTACACTCATACTAAGTAACGCCATCATTGTGGTACTACATATACATGTTTATTCATTTCATTTATCATCCTATATATTTTATTAAAAACTATGTTAATTCTGTTAATTTGTAGCCTCCGAACTACAGTGGGCAATTTGGTTGTAGGGGGATATGAACCTTCTCACATCCCCTACATAAACTGTAATCCATTTAATTCAATTTAGGCTCATTCCAAATATAATCATTATTCAAATTATATCTTATATAAAAACATCTGATTTAGGTTCTCCGGTATTTGTAGCCCCCACCTGACCTAGCTGCAAAAGGGCAAGGGCATCATTATCAAGAAGGCTAGAGCCGCTACTCCCTCAATTTCAGCCCTTATATAATTACCTTCGCCATCAAAATAAACCCTAATAGTGACTGTCCCTGTAATACCTCTTCGTACAGCTTGTGCTGGCATGACTTTATTAGCATCTAAACTAGCACGATACCCCCGAAACATCAAAAGTACCCTGAACCTCCGTATCACTAGTCCCAGGATTGCCTCCATGTGTACCAGGGCGTCATTTGCTTTACCACCATTGCCAACGGGGCCACCACCTGGACCTGATGTATCACCATCACCTGGAATACCCCACTGGGTTATCTGTATTCCCATGTAAATTTACACTAGCCGCTTCATTGCCACCTAGATAAGGGTTAAGATTTTGCAAGCCGGTGTCGGTTTTCCTGATAAATCCGGTAATACACTACCCGACTTACCGCCCGCAGCATTTTCTTTATCATCAGAGACAATTTTCTCTTGCTGTTTCTTCTCCTGCTCAGGGGTTTTGGTTGCACCATGTCAAGATTGATGACCAAATCTTTCTTTGGCGTTTCTGGTGGTTTTATATGACCAAACCAATCGCCTACAACACCCCAGTATGCTAAATTGACCACCAATGCAGCTATAAAAGATGCTGCATATCGTTTACTCACCATATGATCACTT
>VOFH01003049.1_pt1 | contig 23465 bp, 32 predicted proteins | sample 5384091 | NCBI WGS metagenome assembly VOFH01 (sample SAMN12384727, study PRJNA508395) | human gut metagenome | isolation source: healthy gut G | host: Homo sapiens
ACCAACCAGCCAGTCGATTCCGGCGCCGGGCCACACACTCTGAAATGCAAGAGTAAAACCTTCAGAAAGTCCCAGCAGCTTTTGGGAGGCGTCCGCTCGGGGGCAAGCCGTACCGCTTCGCCCAGCTTAGCAAATACCAAAAGGAACAGAAGATAGGGCAAGTGAAGGATCACCTGCTTTTTCAGGGTATCGGTATCTATTTTCAACGCTCCGGCCCTCCATGTTCTTTGTTCTTCACACGGTCACGGCCAAGCGCCTGCGCTAGCTCTTTGAATTTATGGAGCTGAGACAGCAGAGAAGGTCTCTGCGCGCGGGCAAGGTCTTTCTTTGTATATTCCTTAAATGCTGCCGTCAGTGCATCCGCCTGGTTTGCCTTGAAATATACCGTCCACTTAGGCGGGTCCGTTCCAGCTTCTTTCTCAATGTGATAGCGAACCTGATGTTTCCTTGCGTACCGCTCGAAAGAGCGAATCCGCCCGGTCACTTCTATGGTATTCGCGCCGGGCCCTGGCCGTCAGCCGCTTCATACTGTTGCGGCCTACTTTTTGGGGTATTGCGTTCCTGTTCCATTTTTTGAATCACGGCTGCAATGGCCGCTTTCAAAACCCGCCCGGTCAGCTTTGACGCCTGGACAGTGACAGAAACGGTTCTGGCATAAGGTTCATTTACTGCCATTAACATAATTGGCTCCTTTCTTTCTACAAATCCGGGCCGGAATGGTGCATCATCGGTTTTTCCCGGTGTTCATTGGTTGCAGGCTGCTTGACTGCAATGATCTCGCCGGCAATCCTTGCAAATTTTTCAGGGTACTTGAACTGCTCCCCGTATTTCTCCATCAAGTCCGGGGAAAGGTCTGTAAAAATCTTCCTCGCCAAGACCAACGATCAGAAAATTCCCGGACACAATATCATAAACGTGGCCGTCATCATCAAAGAGAGCCCGGTTCAGAGGCAGTCCCATCAGCTTGCCTTCATCATTGCAGATCAGAGCCACCGGGTCCTCATACGGATAGACCGCCTGAATATCTCCGCCACTGCCGCCTGCAAGGATTTCAGACCACTTTCGATCTCCGCAGCATAAGGGGACTTGCCCGGCTCTACCATTAACACTTTCATAATTGTATATCCTCCTTCTTTTTCATTGCCGTACCGGGAGCGGTTGGCGTTTTTTCCTGAGTTTTTGCCACAGAGAGCTTCCCCAGGACGGAAGGCTTCTCCCGGTTTTTTGGTGTAAAAATACCGCCCTCCGAAACCTCGGCGGCGGCATGTTCCGTTTTGGCCTGTTCCAGTCCTTCAACCGTATAGCCAGGTAAAGAGTGCCGTGAACCATAAAATGGTGCTCATATTCTTTCGGGATTGGCGGGGAAATTTCCGTGAATAAATGGGAATAGGCTTTCTTTCGCCCGTCAGGTATTTTATGGCTGCGTTCTTATCTGTATATCGTTTCTGGTTTTGTCCGGCAATCTTCTCGCCATATCCCTGCTTTGGGGAATGTTAATACGGACTTCCCATGTCACATACCAGGCAATCGGAACACTCTGTTTGGTTTCCCGGTCATATTTCGTATCTTCCCAAATACTGCAGGTCATCTGATAGACCCGGTTGCTGATTTTCTGATCTGCCCTCCAGTTATCGGTGTCTTTCCACTGGTTCCCCTGTATGTTCGATCTCCGGCGTGCGAAGATATTCCAGCGCCCGGTCTATCATCTGTGTAGAAGCCGCCTGCTGTTCCCACTGTTTCGCCGCTGCCACCACAATTTCATAGGCTTTCTGCTCCCCGTCGATACTTCCCTGGCGCATGGCTTCTAGGCTATCTTTTCCCATTGTAATCAGTGTAGGAAATATCCACATTTTCACAAAAATACTATGTTCAATCTTCAATTCTGATCCCTGGCTCTAAATGGTCGCCGTACCGGTAAGCACGGAAGTCTTTATTTTCTTCCAAAATTCTTTTCACACCTCCTAAATCTCCGGCTCATGGCTCTTTTCTCGGAGCAGTCTGCACCAACGTTGATTTTTTCTGCCGGGTTTTGCCGCAAGCTGCGCCATAACCGAAGGACGCTCCATGTAAATATGGAAATCTGCTCATTTTCGGCCAGCGGCGCGGCCTGCACCGAGAAGCGGAAGCGTTGTCATCCGAATGGGTAAGTATCTGTTCCCGTTTTAGCTCCGCCATCATTTCATCAAATACCGCATTGATTGCCGGCGTTCCTCTCCTTCGGGATAGGCTTTCAATACCTCCATTTCTCCGTCTTTACCGGAAACCAGGGTAACAGCACAATCTGCATGGCCCGCCAGATAATCCGATGTGTAGGGCAGTTTGTCTTGATATAGCAGGCAAAGGCTCTGGCTGTCATTTCCACATTGCTGTCCCAATAACCGCCATCTTTTTCACATTCTTTTCCCATCTGCACGGAATTCCGGTAGTAATCGGTCTCTACACGCCCGATCTGCGGCGCCTCCTGTGCCTGCATCCCATGAAAGCATACGCTCAAAAATTTCCAGCCGTTCCCGTTCACTTTTCGGGATTACGCGCCCGGTAACAGCCTTCTTAAAGGCGCTGATCCGCCCCACAGAGCCGGTTTCGCCTGACAAAAACGCTTCGCGCAGAACCGCATAGGTCTCCATCTGTTCCTCATTGCCATACCGTTTCAGGGAGGCAAGAACCGAGGAATCCAGCCAGCTTGCCGCATTTTTCCGGGTGCGCTCTGCTCTGTGCCTCGGTCCGCTTTGCCGCCTGCTCCGGCGTTTCCGGCTTATATTTCATGGTATCAATCAGCTTTTGGAACAGCGCATAGAGGCGGGGCTGCTCCGACAGCATCCCTTTTGCGCCCATTCGCGTAACCAAGGTAATCATCAAGTCCGTGCCACCATTCATGTGCTAACGAGCCGGCGCCGTGCATCTTCGTAAGGTTGATAACCTTGCGAAGCGGTTCATAATGGGCCGCCGCGTTGCCACTGCCTCTTGCGCCAAAGAAAGCGATAGCAAGTGTTCCCTGATAAGCAATATCCTTTGTCGCTGACCTGCAGGGCTGCCGCCAAATCTTTGAGCGCTTCAAAACCCATGTTAAGGGAAGCCTGCCGGTCATTCTGGTTCATCCAGTTTCCAAACTCGCCGCCGCGGAACCCAAATGTATCAAGATAATGCTGTCCTGTGATCTCCACGCCGCTCCGATAATCCGGGCCGGTCCGTCTCACATGTTCAAGCTGCGGAGGGGTAAACCGGACCTTTCCGCCGTTGCTCCGCTGCCTGGCAAAATCCTGCACCCATTTCAGGGCAGCCTCCCGCGATTCAAAATTTGTCTGCAAAATAGAATAACCTTTCGTCACATAATAGGTGCCGGCCTTCCAGTCGTTATTTCTGGAATACGTGTTTTCCCGTCATTGAAATGGATCGCATATCCCTTTGGCATCTTTTTGGTCTTTGGAGACTCCAAACTGTTCCTTTCTGGCTTTCTGCGTAAAATTCCGCTCAAAATATTCCGCGGAACGAACCATCAGGGCATTGGACAGTTTGTTTGTAATGACCGGATTCTCTGACCTTTTCCGTTGCTCTATAATGGATGCCGCTGCCCCAGCCCTGTACTTGTTCCAAATACCCGTTCTCCAAAAAGAAACGGTCATAGACTTTCATGGCATCCTCCACGGTGCGGACTTCCGAGACCACGCTCTGCAATTCCCGTACTGTCTGGATATATTCTTTCTGCCTTGCAAGACGTTTCTCCGGCGTGTCGTCCCTGCGGTAATACTGCGGGAGGCACTTAATCCGTCCCGCGCTTTTTTGATGAAATAGACCACGCCAGAGGGACGCCCTCGTCAAGCATGGCCTGATAGTCCGGTTTTTCCAGACGTTATCCTTCTTGACGAATTTTTCCGCCTCCCGTTCATTCATGCCGCTAAGGTCATCCACATAAAGCCCCGGTCTTTCCAAAGGTCCTTTTTCGCGCCGCCGATTTTCTCCCCAAAATCTTCATGCTGTATATTTTCTGGCAATCGGTATCACCTCCAATCTGTGCAAAAATTTACCGTTCCTGACTGGAACGGTCTTTCTCCGGCTTGTGAAGGGCCGGAGACTTTCCAATGATCCGGTCCGTTTCCGTTGCACCAACCGATCCAGAGCGCCCAAATCCTCCGGAGCAATGGCAAATTCCCTGTAATGCTCATACCACAAGCCCGTAGTGACTGCCGCAATAGGCGCTATCTTTTCCGGTCCGGAAGGAAGGAGACGGTAAACCGACGCTTCGTCGTAGGGAAGCATCTGTTTTGCCGCTGCCAAAGGAATACGGTACATATCCATATCGGGGTTCTGCGCACCGGTCATGTATTCCACATTCAGGCGTTCCTCCAGGTCCTGGGGCATATAGGAAAATGCCTGCTCTTTTCCACTGGCTGAATCTGCCGGAATAGTAATGCTGCCATTCTGTAACCTGCTCCGGTCTGTAGCAGAATCCCCAGCTTTTCAAAGCGTCTTTTCGTAAAAAGCTCCATCGAGTGCCATTTTTCAAAACTGACCGTTTCAGACGCACCGTTTTGATGTTCGATATTGACGCCATAGGGGAAAGCGTGCTGCCTTTCACATCCTGGCGCAGCGTATCTAAGTCCATCATCAGCGCGTCGCCGTACAGATGGCCGTCCGCTTTATGGTCCGTATGGAACAGAACAGCCCTTGCCCCAAGATATTCCGTTGTAAAGATCATCTGGTGGAGGTCCGCTGTGGAACAGTACGCGTGCAGCGCATCGGACAACCACATGTGCCGGCGTCCCATAATGGCAATCGAATCCGGTCCGGTATTCGTAACCAGGAGCGCATATTAAATTCACTTTCCCGGAGAAAATCACCTGCGAAAATATGGAGTTCATAGGCAAATATCGTAAGGTCCGTATCACGGAGCAAATAAATCTGAGGCAGCGGTTCCTGTTTCAATCAAAATCCTCCTTTCGCTCTGGGCTGCAAATGCTTACCGGCTGTCCTTATCGTGAGAAGGTGCCGGCTGCTTTTTTGCCGGCTCCGTTTTCGCTGCCTGCTCCCGCATTGCCTTCAAAATGGAAGGGCGGCGTTCTGCGGTCTGTTCCAACCGAGCAAGGGTATTCAAAGACCGCTTTGCGCCACGGTTTACAGAAGATATAAGGGCACGCTCCGCTTTGAAAGCGCCTTTGAACGCCCTGGCAATCTTTCCGGTTTCTTTTTGCTTCTGCCTCCATCGGTTTCCCTTGAAAGGTGCGGCCCATATTTTTTCAGATGGCGGCCTGCCTCATGGTATTCCGCACTGAAAGCGTCAATCCTGAAACAGCCCTGTCACTGGCCTGCATCCCTTTTTCCGCCGCCTCCTGAACAGCCTCCAGCGCCGACCGGATATGCAGGAATTGTGTGATTCCATTCAAGGCAACGGCTCCGCGTTCCTTTGAAATCAGTCAGGATATGCCGGCACCCGTCAATGATCTGCTCTTTTGAGCTTGGAAAGACGCTGGCGCATAGCAGCCACACTTGCCTCCATAGCCTTACAACTTTTTGGAGGGAATCTTTCAGGGAATGGTCCTGTAAGCCCTGTACCTCCTGACGCATGGCCTTTAGTTCCTCGGTTGCTTCGGAAAGCCGCTGCTCCATCTCGGTCACATGGCCGATCAGCCTGGCAAATTCCTCATATCCCGGCGTATTGTTGTCTTTTCAGGAGAGCAAGCAGCTCTTTTTACCTGCTCATTTTCCGCAATCGGCTGGCTGTCCGTTTCTGCCATTTATAAATCCCTCCTGTCTGCCGGGGGCTGCCCTCCGGCAATCTTGCTGATAATTTCCGGCCCGGTCTCAAAAATCTGCATCAGCCGCTTTGCCGTGCTGCTGGGCTGGACGGCCCCACTGGTCCAGAGACGGACAGTAGAAGGGGTAACATTCATCAGCAACGCGAACCCCTTTTCATTCACATCCAGCTTTTTTCATCAGCGCCGTTACCATTTCAGGCCCATACTCCGGGCAGCGGGCGGTTTCGGCAATCATCTGCAAAGCGGTATTTTCTGTTTTTGTCATAGTGAAAACCTCCCTGTTATTCTGGCCCCGCCGTTAAGCCGGGGCAAAACTGATTTCGTTGTGTTCCATCCTCCGGGCAAATTCACGGAGAGAATATTTCACGCCGTCAATCTCCGCATGATCCTGGTCCAGATAACGGCAAAAGAAAAATGCCGGTCCCCATTTCCATAAAACAGGCAGAGAAGGCCGTTATCAGGAATCGAAAACAGCGCCTTTCCAGCACTGTCCGTAAACGAATCTGCTGTGTTCCGTTCATACCCAAAATCCCCCTTAAATTGAAATAGCCGCCTGTTTCTGGCGGCATGGTAGTTGGCGGTCCTTGATTTTTCCTCTGGTATGTAACAGCTTTTCGTTATAGTCCTTTCCAACGCAGGGCGGGTTGATGCCTACCCGGATATGCTTAAAACGCGGATTGTCATGGAGCATTGCCTTAATCCTTCTGGCATTTTTAAGACCGCCAAGATCATTGTCCATGTAAAGATTGACGCGCCGGATTTCCGGGTGGCGCTCCAGAAACGCAATCAGCGCCACATGGGAAGTACCTCCCAAAGACAAGCGATAACCATTCCATTTCCATCCCTCCAACTCTTGAAGTGTTGCATGGGAAAGCGCATCAATAGGCGCTTCAAAGACCGCCACATGCTGGCTGCCCGGATTTTGGGGTGGATAACAAAAGCTGTACATTTTGTCGCTGCCGTATACGTCCTTTTCTGGGTTTGCCGGTAATACTCCGCATGCAGGCAAATTTTGCTTTCCCCGCATCATCCTTTCCCACAAACACACAGACCGCCTCGCCCTTATAACGGGCTTCATAGAAAAGCCCCTAACCGAACGCACCGGCTGATTACTTCACTACTGATTCCGCGCTGCTGCAAATAAGAAACAGCAGCGGTAGCACACCGTCTGGCCCAGGGGAGGGAAAAGGCTTTTTTCTCCTGTTCCCTCTGTATGTAATTTGGCTCCGGCGTACTCCGGCGTTCCGGTATCTGCTGAATCTCGCCGCCGACCAGTGTGTGGACCGCATCCACAAGACCATATCCCCGAATCTGGATCAGGTAGTCCAGAGCGTTGATACTCCGGCCCCGGCTGTTCCAGTACCAGTATTTTTTCCCGGTCACATAAACCAGGCTGTCATGCTCTTTATGCCGGTAATTCGGCCCGTCCCGTTTCAATACGCCCGGCTCGTGAAACTGCAGGTAAGCGAACAGGTCCGCCTCCCTGGCTGCCTGGATCTGCTCTTTGGTTACACCGGGCATAACACCGGCACAGCTTTTCGTTTCATTGTGCTTTCGCCTCCTTCCTCCATGATTACATGAAAAAAGCGCCCTCTGGCGCCTAACACCCGTACATGTCGTGATTGACCTCGGCACGGTAATAACTATCCATCGTCGCTGTGGCATTATAGAACGCTGCCAGCAGATAAGCCTTGATATTGTTGACCTTCGTAACATTCTTGTCGATACAGTCAAAAACATACTCCACATGGCTGGAGTTGATCTTTAAGAACCGGCTCCTGACAACCTCCCGTGGAAAGTCGTCTCCGGCAATGCGGATATATGGCCGTCTGGAAAGCACCGTTTCCAGTATAAGCTCCACCGTTTCGTCCATGCGTTCCTCCCATAGCGGGGAACCAGAAAGTCATACTCAACATTCTCTTTGATGATTTCACGATATGCCTCTGCCATATCCATCCTATCAATCCCATCCTGACAGTCAGCCGTTTCCGGCTCTGCCGGATAGATTGATTGATGTGTTCTTGATATATCCGTTTTTGATTTTTAGTCCTTTGTGGATTAGTATTTAATTGTGCGGGATTTCCCTGTCCAGGTTCCGCCTGTTTAGGTTTTGCCTGTCTTGGATTTTCCCGTTTAGGTGGAACTCCTTGTTTTACGCCGGTTGCGGGCTTTTCATGGATTGTGTATTCAATGTCTCCCAACTGCCCGTTATCATAGCGGAGGCGCTGTCTGGTGAGATAACCATGCCGCTCCAGTTCCTTCAGGGCAGTAGTGATAGAATCCACACCATCCTTGCAGATATGTGCAAGCCCCTTTGTGGTATAATCCCAATCTTCCGGCAGCGACAACATAAGTGATAAAAGCCCCTTTGCCTTTAAGGACAACTCCGTATTGCGCAGATGGTGATTGCTCATTATCGTAAAGTCCTTTGTTTTCTCTACACGGAATACTGCCATTTCACAGCCTCCTTTCTTCGATTATTCCGCTACAAAGGCACGGTCCCTGCGGTCATAATAAAGATTTCCGCCGGACACCTTTGCATGGTTTTTCAGTTTTACTTCGCCCCGTTCCTGGCTGTCTAAAAATTTCTGATAACCGGCATCTGTAAGGAACAGACGCATCTTATCGCCTTTGTCGCCAACAGGGGAATCGTAAGACAATACATCAAAAACGATCATGTGCCTTACCTCCGGGTCAAAGCGTTCAAGCGCCATGATGTCATGCCCTTTTTAATTTTTCAGCGCCGGATCGCTGCCTGGCCTCGGCAATCCTTTCCCCGATAGTCCGGGGCGGATGGGGCAGACGGTAGTTCTTCTGTATGTCCTTCACTAAGTCCATGCACTCCGCATCCGACAGGATGCGCAGCTTTGCCATGAGCCTTTGCGCCGCCTCCCGCTGCTCGGAATCATTTGAATACCTCACGGTCATATAAAGTTCATTCAGGATCTTTGTCTGATAATCGCTCTCCACCTGAAAGAGCAGCTTTTTTTTCCATTTCGTTTAATTCCATGTTGTTCTCCTTCCTCCGTAAAATAGGGATGAAAAAAGGGCGCCCACCCGTAAAAGTGAAACGTCCTTTCGCAAACGGCTTAAATGCCGCATATATTAAATTACAGCTTGTTCAGCACTTCTCCTATGTCCGCATTGATACAGATGGAGTTTTTCTGAATCCCTTTGGCGCATATGCCTCGTTCAGATTGATACAGGCATAAATTGCGTCCGGCCACTCATATGCCATCCTCCAGAAACTAAATTTCACTATGCCCGGCGTATTCATGCCGGTGCCTAATTCTAAGAACAGCGTGTTCATGTGTTTATGACGACAAAGGAAGTCTGCGTACCGTTCCGAAGCGGTATGCCAGCCTTCATCTTCCACAAAAGTATTATCCGCACGAAGGTTCATTGTCATCGGTTTTCCACATACAGGGCAGCGGGGAATTAAATCAGATGGAATCTTCATATCTTTTTGCTGCTGTACCATCTGGCGAATGACAGCTTCATTTTCGTATGTCTTTTGGGGGCATGGCTCTCTGCACTGGAACAATCCGTAATCCCCTTGTGTGTAGAACAATCTATGCTTATCAAATCCAGCTTTCTGAAAGCAGTGATCGACATTTGTTGTCAACACAAAATAGTCTTTGTTCTGGATTAGCGAAAGCAGCTTGTCATATACCGGCTTTGGCGCATCCTCATAACGATTGATAAGAATATACCGGCTCCAGTACGCCCAATGTTCTTCCAGTGTATCATAGTGGTAGAAGCCCCCGGAATACATATCACTGAAATGATATTTGGCTGCAAAATCGTGGAAATGCTTTTCAAAACGTTCTCCCTGAATAAGTGAAGCCGGCAGAAGTAGATAGGCCGGCGCCGGCACCAACAATTACCGCCTCCGCTTTATCCAACGCCGCACGCAGCTTTTCCGTAGCTTCAGGCGTATTCTCTGCTTTAGGAATTCTCCAGCCAAACATCATGCACACCTCTTTTCCTTAAATTCTTTTATCCAGTTATGCGAACCAATCTGGGTCTGCCGTTTATCCATGTGTTTTCTTGATTTTTCTGCGGTGCTCCAAAATGTAACACCGGCGTGTTGCCGCCTACGCCCAATTCCACATACACTACCCGCGCCCTTTCATATTTCTGCAAAAATCCTGATAACGCCCAGCGGCGGCATACCAGCCCTCATCCTGCACAAATGTGGCGTCGCAGCGCAGGTTCATCGTCATGGGCCGCCCGCACACCGGACAATCAGGAACCAGTTCTGTCGGCACACGCATATCCCGTTGCTCGGTTACCATGCGGCGAACCGTCTGCTCATTGTCCCATGTCCTTTGACAGCAGGGTTTCCTGCACTGCCACAAGCCATAGTCACCTTGCGTATAGAACAGCCTCTTTTTATCAAACCCGGCAAGCTGGAACTGATGGTCCACGTTGGTGGTCAGCACAAAATAGTCCCTGCCGCTCACCAGCCGCAGCAGCGTGTCATAGACCGGCTTCGGAGCCCTTTCGTAGCGGTTGATCATAATGTGACGGCTCCACCAGGCCCAATGCTCTTCCAGCGTTTCAAAAGGATAGAAACCACCGGAATACATATCCTGGATTCCATACTTCTGAATAAAATCCCCAAAGTGCTTCTCAAACCGCTCTCCGGAGTAAGTCAGTCCCGCCGAAGCAGAAAGGCCGGAACCGGCTCCTATCATGATCGCATCTGCCTGCTCCAGCACTTGCTGCATCTTCGCAAGCTGGTCAGAGTAAGGTGCGGTAGAGGTCTGCGTCAATATCCTTGAAAACATTGAAAATTATCGTTCTGATGGAAGTCGGAGCTTGTAGGAACTCTTTCACCGTCTGCACTGCGATTTTGCCGCTTCCTGATTGGGGAAGTGAAATTCCCCGGTGGAGATGCAGCAGAATGCTACGCTCTGAAGATCATGCTCCGCCGCCAGTTCCAGACAGGACCGGTAGCAGGCGGACAGCTCGGCCCGGTCCCGACGGGTCACCCGGCCCTGAATGATGGGGGCCTACGGTGTGCAGCACATACCGGGCAGGCAGATTGTAGCCGGCCGTCAGTTTGGCCTGTCCGGTGGGTTCCGGATGTCCTTGCTGCTCCATGAGCCGGGTTGCACGCGTCCCGGAGCTGAAGCCCCGCCGCCGAATGGATGGCGTTGTCGATGCAGCCGTGACAGGGGACGAAACACCCCAGCAGGGCGGAATTGGCGGCATTCACGATGGCGTCCGCGCTCAGCCGGGTAATATCCCCCTGCCATAGAATCAGGCGGGAATCGGAGGCAGAAACCGGAAGAGCGGCGGCATCTACCACGCCTTTTTCCTCCCTGCTCCGCCAAGAGCAGTTCGTCCTGCACCGCCAGAAACTCCACATCCAGGGGAAGCGGCGGGCGGACGTTCATCAGACTGCGGAGTAATCTCCGCTGTGACTGCTCGTCCCTGGGAAAATCCTTTGCCTGCGTCTGATAGACCGGCATCTCTTTGAGCAGTACTCCGATCAAATATTGTATTTGTTCCAAACGGTTCATAGGGAATCCTCCTCAAAATACGGTTATCCTGCTATCGGACCTATGGGCCAAGCCGTTCCACGGCGCCTGCCGGGCAAATACGCAGGCAGTTGCCGCAGTGCAGGCAGTGGGCCGCATCAATGCTGCGGGGAACGGTGTCGCTGATACAGCCCGCCGGACAGACGATGCGGCACCCCTGACAGCCAATACATTTTGGGGGATCAATACGGTAACCGTTCTCCCGAACAGCTCCGCCGCCAAAAGAAAAAATTCTTGCGGTAGGGCGGAAGCTGCCCCAGGTCAAAATACTCTCCTTCGCCCTGGTAAATCTGAAAGACCTCCAGCGCATCACGGCTTTTTTCCGTGGGGTAGATTTTAGCCATATAAGGGTTTTTCTCAAAAATCTCCGCCAGACGTTCCTTTCCAATGCTGCGCACCGCACCCCGCAGGGAAATCGCCAAGGTGGAAAGCGTATCGCGGCCTTTCATGCCGGTGAACGCTACGAAGGGCTTTGCCATCAGGCGCTCATAGAAAGATTTGCCCCTTTGCGGTCAGGAAATAGAGCCCCTGTTCGTCTGCCAGCATTAGGTCGATCACACAGGTCTGAGGCAGGCCATGGGCATCCAAAGTGGCAAATACCGTAGAATGGATGTCTGTTTGAAGAAGGTTCAAAATCTCTTGTGTCGTCATATCGCTCGCCTCCTTAATGTTCCCTGCCACGGAAGACCGGAAACAGCTTTGGAAATACCACCAGCGTGATCAGGGAGATGCCCAACCCTTTGAGCAGATTAAAGGGGACCGCATGCCAAAGAACCACATCCAGCTTGGTGTGAATAAATGGAATAAATTCTGCAAAGGAGGCAATCAGCGCATCCAATGGCAGAAAGGTTTCAAATAACGGAAGCAGGATGAAATAGTTGGTGATCGCCGCCATGACTGCCATACCAATGGAGCCCACCAGGCAGCCAAGCCACGCCGGGCGATGACCTTTATAATAAGTCGTTCCCGCAAGATAGGCCATTGCTCCACCCATCAAAAAATTGGCCAATTCTCCCACACCTCCAGTGCTGGTGCCGAGCAGCCCCAGCAGATTCTTTACCAGTTCTACCAAAACGCCTGCCCAAGGCCCCAGTGCCATCGCACCCACCAGAGCAGGAAAATCCGAAAGATCCATTCTGGCAAATGCGGGGAAAGCGGCACAGGAAACTCAAAAAAGGCGAAAACGAAGGCTACTGCCGCCAGCAGCGAAATCATCGTCATCGTTCGGATCCTGCGGAAAGAGGCCGTCTGCCTGGTGAAATTATGGGACATAGAAATGGAATTGCGATTCATAAGTACTCCTTATAAGACGGGCTTTGGATTCAGGCCGCCCTGCAAAAACACAGGGCGGCCTTGGCCTATCTTCTATCATCCAGACTGTCACTGTCGGTGCCGGAATCACACCGGCTCATGCCTTGCGGCTCGCGGACTATACCGCCGGTGGGGACTTTCACCCCGCCCCGAAGATCGGTATGTTTTTTCTCTTACAGATTGTACTCCTTGGGAGGATTGCCGGAGAAATCGGCGATCACCGCATGGGCGTCCGCCAGATAGAACACCTCAAAAATGGGATTGTCGGCGGTCTGGTACTGCCCCTTGACGATGGGGTTCTGGATGCACATCTCCTTGACAGCCATGTTGTTCTCAAAAACTGCCTTGCCGTTTAAGCGAATCCATGCATAGGTAGGGCTGGAAACGCTGACCTCCACGTTGGGATTGGCCTGCATATCCTTATAAACATCTTTCTGGTTGTTGGTGCAGAACCACAGCTTGCCGTCCTTTTCTCCAGCGAACATAAAGGGGCGGCACTTGGCTTTTCCGTCACGGCCGACAGTGGCCAGATACTGCACGGGATTCTCATTCAGGAATTTTACAACTTCATTCATTTTTGTTAGCCTCCAAATCTGTTTTTATGGGAACGGGTTGCTTTTCCCTTCCGTTGGTTCTATAATAATACCGTACCGCTAAGTAGTAAAGTAGGCACAATATTGTGCTGTAGTTACCATTTAGATACTAAAGGAGAAGCGATTATGGAGACGACAAAGGAAATAACCGGTAAACCCGCAAAGGAGCTGCCGGCCTGCCCGGTAGAGACAACGCTTATGCTGATCGGTGATAAATGGAAGGTCCTGATCCTGCGCGACCTCATGCCGGGGACCAAGCGGTTTGGTGAACTGAAAAATTCTATTGGCCATGTGACTCAAAAAGTCCTGACCGCGCAGCTTCGGGAAATGGAAGCTACGGGACTTTTGACCCTCACTGTATTTGCGGAAGTCCCACCCCATGTGGAATACACATTGACTGATTTAGGATACAGCCTAAAGCCAATCCTGGATGCCATGTGGAGCTGGGGCGAGGAATACAAAGCCAAGAACGCATAAGCAAAGGCTGGCGGGAGCAGTTTGTTCCTGCTCTGCTTTTCTTGCGGAAAATTTCTTACTGCGCCACGCCGCCAAAAATGCGGTCATAGAAGTAGGTCTTGAAGTCCTCCACATTCATGCTTCTGTACTGGTCATAGAGCTTCTGGCACACTCTATCCGTCGGATAGTTGATCTGATCCTTGCCGTCGTTTACCGCAGTCCATACTGCCACCGCCGCTTCTTCCGGGCCGGGGAACGCGACGTTGCCGTCCAGCAGATATTCCCGCTGTCTGGCCGCAGGCTCTTCATAGCCGTCCAGAATGTTAATCGGGGTCTGAAATTGGTGTTGGTTCCCCCCGGGGATCATGGCAGCCATCTTCACGCCAAAGGGCTTCAGCTCATAGTACAGGGACTCCACCATCCCCTGCTGAGCGCGCTTGGCTGCGCCATAAGCACCGTCACGCGGCAGGGCGATGATGCCGGCGAGCGAGGTAGTCGTCAGGATCGTGCCGCCTTTGCGTGCTTTGAAGTGGGGGATGAACTGCTGCGTTACCAGCATGGTCCCGATGACATCCGTGTCAAAGAGCTTGCGGATCTCATCCTCCGGCAGTTTCTCAAAAAGGGCCCCATCATGCCGTAACCGGCGTTGTTGAACAGTACATCCACATCGTATTCCGCCAGTGCTGTCTGACTGGTTTCCCGGATCTGCTCCGGGTTCATCAGATCCAGAGGCATGATGACCACATTGGGCAAATCTGCCAGTTCCCCGGCCTTCTGCGGGTTTCTCATGGTGGCGATGACCCGCCAGCCGTGGTTTGCAAAATACTTGGTCGTTTCCCGGCCAATACCGGAAGATGCGCCTGTGATAAAAATTGTTTTCATTATCATTTCACTCCTTATTGATTTGCATTGTCATGTCGCTTGGGAGCAGCGACCATTTCTCCATCATAACCCCAGTTCCGAAATTCCAGAATGTTGACGTAGATATGATTCTTTTTGATTTCCATCTCCTCCACCAGAATGGGAAAAGCATCGATTGTACGCCAGTAATCCTCCGGCGGTGTCAACGGCCCTGGGCAAACCAGGATATGTGCCGCAGGAGATTCCACATCCCCCCGGAAGTTCATTCAACAGCCATCCACCACCGTCATCTGATATTGGCCGCAATCTTTGCTGGACCCTTCTTCAAACGCAGCGATCCGTTTTTGGGACAACTCCCGTTTTTCTCCGCAGATAATCCTCCGGTGGTTTTTACTTCAATGTACGGCATGGTTCACCTCCTCGTTTTCCCGCAAGAGCGATCAGCCCCTTGCTTCTGTACGTATTATATGGTACAATCCGTCATAAGTAAAATTCTTTTTTGTGATACGGAGATAACCAAATGATGATGAACAGGAATCTGAAATCTTTATTAAAGTGGCAGAGTGCGGAAGCATTACGCGAGTCGCAAAATGCTGTATATCACACAGCCTGCTGTGAGTAACGCCATTTCAAAGCTGGAAACAGAGTTGAAGGTCAAGCTGTTTCTTTCGGGACAAACGCAATGGGCTGCTCCTGACCGATGTGGGGCAGAAGATTTACCTTCTCGCCAAACAGATCGAGGATTTGGATAACCGCATCGCGCAGACAGCCTATCTGGAAAATCACTTCGTAGAGGGCCGTCTCCGTATCGCCGCCCTGACCTCTTTGGTTTCGACCATTCTTTCAAAGGCTCTAAAGGAATACCGGGCAGCGTTTCCAGGCGTGACGATTGAAATCAGGGAAGGCAGCCCCAACGATATTTTCCGTATGGTGGAGGCGCATACGGTGGATTTTGCGGTATCCTGTTCTCCTTTTGGAAAGTTCGATTCCATCACCCTGTACCATGACCGTATGGCCGCCATGTTCCCAAAGGAAGATCCTGATGTTTTGAGGTGGACTTGACCGCGCCGCCGAATCTGCTGATTATCAACAAGCCTGCCTATGAAACAATTTTAGACCATGTAAAGCAATCGCTTCCCATTGATAAGTTTCTCCAGGTACAAACAGCGGAAACAGCCATCAACATGGTTTTAGATGGATTGGTATCGGCATCCTGTCCGAGTACACGATGGATACTCTGGTAACAGGATATCGGAAATATCCTGTCACGCCAGAAATCTCCTTTGATATTGGAATATTTGCCAATAACCTGAATGACCTGACGCCAGCGGCGGCCGAATTTGTTCCAATGATTACGCGCAATCTGCTTCCATCTATAAAAGATGAGAAGGGCAAAATGAAAAACGACTAACTGTGCCCATACAGTGCGTAATCTGTTCCACACAGCTGCATATCAAACGATGGCAGTTTACCTTGTTGTGCTGGACGTTTTGAAGCCGGCGGTCCATAGCTGAATTGCGGATCTCAAGCTTGAATATATAAAAATACAGCCCCCTATATCATAAAAAAAAGATTAAGAGAATTCACGCATGGTTTCTTCCAGTTCCTTCAAATATTGCTCCATATCCCGCGCTTGTTTAACCTTGCCTGCGGCCTGCAATACTACTACAATATGCACGCCCGCAAAAGGCAACGGAAAAAATCATAAATTTACTTCCGGGGCAGGGTCCATGCCCTGCCCGCTCTAAGTTCAGCCTTGGATCTCACCTGCGGCGTTCAGGGTTCTTCTTTTTGCTCGTAATATGACGTCCTACATAAAAAATTTACCCCGGTTTAGCCGGGGGTAAATTTTGTCATCTACTTCGTCTTTCGTTTAGGTCGTCATATCGCAGCATTGGAAGTCAAAATCAATGTTGTTGGCGAAAACCCGAACCTTAAAGTTTCTGGTGTCGCACAGAGCCTGCGGCGTTCCGCCCGACACATCCAGGTCCTCCGGCAAAAACAAACTTGATGCACTCAACCAGAATATCCCGACAGGTTGGCGCGTGATGCGCCGGCACGGTAATGGTTTTCATGCCTCGTGGATACTCGTTTCCATTTTGGTCTACCTCAGTCAAAATGACAGCCAACGCAACCCGCTTGTTGGGACAAACCCGCTTTAAGTTGACATTCAACTGCAAAATTCGTCCCAGGGACTCCAGATAAACATCTCCCACATTGTAAACGACAGAATCCTGGCACCCCTCCAAGGAAACCTCCACCGGCACCGGGCAGGGCTCCGGCGTCACGATGACGCCGCAGTCCACCTGGACCGTCGGCTCCGGGAACGTCGCCAGGTTGTGCTCGTCGTCGGTATAAGTGATAGACTCGTTTACCAGCTTTGTCCCAGGCGTGGTTCCAACATGCTTGATGAAAAATTCCAAAGTCGCGCCCTCATTTGCCGTCACGCCCAGCCGGTCGATGGTCCACTTCAGCGTCGTAGGGCTGATCATACTGGCGACGCCTTTGGTCGGCATGGCAATGCTGGTAATGACGAAGTCCGGATTCACAACCTCATCCAGAACAATATTGGTGGCGCCGGGCTTTGAAATGTTGGCTGCCAGGTCCGCAAACAAATCCTCCAGCTCTGCGTCATCCGGCGTAATGGCCACATGGGACCCATCCGGATCGGTGGCCCAATCGTTTAACACTGCAGGATCTACGCCGTCTGCGCCGATCAGGCCGATGCAGTAGATGATGATCCCTTGGGCACGGGCGGCGGCCGCCACGGGGTTTGGATTCGGTCCGGCTGTGGTTTCTCCGTCTGTAAACATCACCATCACCTTCGTATGGGTAGAGGCCGGGTCAAATAAAGCCACGGCCTTCGTAAAAGCGTCGGCGTGGTTGGTAAGACCTCCAGCCGTCAGGCTGTCCACCGCGTCTTTTAACGCATCCACAGAGGTGATCAGCTGTGTGTTCTGAACCGCCGTACCCGAGAAGCTGACAATTCCCATCCGGCTTCCGGAACCAATGGTTCCATCCTGCGTGCCGCCGGTAGACTCCTCGATAATATCAATGAATTTTTTGCTCCCGCCTTCAGATTCTCCAGGGGGCTTCCCGCCATGCTCCCCGAACGGTCCAAGATCAGGACAATATCCGTAGGATTTTCCGTGATATCCGGCGAAGCGGAGAGCGCCAAGGTGACCTTCAGCGAACCGGAACAATCAATTCGATCCGCGCTGATTATCTTATTGGAATTGTTTAATCCCATTTTTCACACTCCTCATATCATTTGGGCATCTGCCCTGATACAATATATGTCGTATGCTGGAAGAGGGTGTAATGCGCGCTCTGCAGCAGCAAAAAGCGCTCTGCAAGGCCCGAAAAACACATCGGACCCGCAGAGCGGTGCGTGAGACAGGAAAATTTTATACAGCAAGGGGCGCCCTGGAAAGCCGGTCCCTCTACAGGAACTCCGGCTGTCAGGTATGATCTCCCAGATAATGCAGCACATGGTCCACAATCTGGCGAATCACGGGAAGATTCAGACGGTAACAGTTTCTCCCGCTGCCGGACTCCACCAGCAGCAGCCGGGCGTTATACAGGCTGTTCAAATCCCGGAACACCGTACCGGAATTTAAATTCAGCTTCTGTGCCAGCTCCTGGCCGCTCATGGGGCGCTCCATCATAGCATGGAGCATCTCCATACGAGAGGCGTTGGCCAGCAGCCGCAAGGCCGTGAGCTCCCATTCCTCCGGCTCTTGCACCGGATTGGGTTCATCCAGACCGGGCTGCGTGCCGACACCCATGTGGATAGACAGACGCCGCAGCGTTCCAGAGTACTTTCCCGGAGAGCCCTGGGGTGAAAAAAAGCGGAATGCTATTTCTAAAGTTAAAAATTCGTCCCCATCGATGCAGGCGCGGCGAAGAAAAAACTCCCGGGCGGCTTGGCTGTGGAAAAAAGCGCTCCACTGTTCCGTCAAGACCGGAATGGCGCCGGTCCAAGGCGCGAGATAAGCGGGCAGCGCCTCGGCAACCGGCCGCAGCAGGGCAATCACCCGGTCAAAATGCCGGTCAAAAGCGGTAAATACCTCCAGCAGCTGCATTTGATAAAGAGGCGGCGCCTGCAGCTTCGCCAGCTCCCCCGCCAGGGACAGGGGTTCTCCCTCCTGGGCGGCCTCCAGGCTCAGGGAGAAGCCGTCAATGCCGTTGACGCGAAAGCCGGTCTCCTGAAGGCGGCGCCAGGCCTCCTTGACAGCCCGGGTAAACGCATCGGTCCCGGAGCAGCCGATGGCCAGCGTACTGTACAGCAGGGCGCAGCCCAAGCAGGACAGCCTACCGGCCAGGCCCTCCAGGGCCACCCCTCGGAAATAAAACTGCACCAGCTTGTCCCCGGGGTCTATGCTGGCGCAGACCGCCTCCTGAATCCGCCGGACCTCCTCCGGCGGAACGCAGTACGGCCCTTTTCCAGCCAGCTTCTCTGCAGAAATGCCGTTCACCAAGCCATAGACCAGCTCCGCCGCTTCCAGAACCCAGCAGGGCTCCTGATAGATCGTCACTTCCACAGACACGCCTCCAGACAAATTTGGTGCTTCTATTATAGCAGTTTTTGCAAGCAGGCGCAACACCTCCAAAATCCAGTTTTATTTGCCCTCCCCCGGCAAAAGCCGGAGGAGGGCGGAGAAAGGAAAGATCAAAAATGAGAAGAATCAGATGTAATCTGCCAGGAGGGTCAGGAGCTTGGCCATTTGCACCCGGGTGAGCACCCGCGTGGGCCGCAAAGCGCCGTCCTCATAGCCTTCCAGGAAGCCTGCGCCCACCGCCCAGGCCATCGCCGTGCGGGCATAGAGGGAGACCTGGCCGCCATCGGGGAATTCCGTCAAATCGGCGGTCTCCACAGCCGCCTGTTCCCAATATTCCGTGACAAACCGGTGCAGGAAGACGGCGGCTTGCTCCCGGGTCACAGATTGCTCCGGGGCGAAGCGGGTTTCGGTCACGCCTTTGGCAATGCCGTTCTCCTGAGCCCAGGCCACGGCGTCCGCATAGTAGGCTCCCTCCCGCAGATCCGTGAAGGAGGAAGTCTGCTCCACCTCCGGCTCTCCGGCCATGCGGTACAGCGTCGTCACCAGCTGTCCCCGGGTGAGGCTGTTGTTGGGGCTAAAGCGGCCGCCGCCTACCCCCTGCATAAGGCCGGATTCCAGGACGAAGTCGGTGTACGGATGATACCAGGCTCCCGTGTCCAGATCCGAACATGCTCCGCTGGGGCAATCCTCGCCGCCGTCGCAGGCTCCGGAAATTTTCACAGAGGTGGTCACATCCACCGTTTTACCGCTGCGCTCGGTCTCGTGGACCGTCACCTCCGTATCCTCGCCGTCGTAGGCCAGCCGCAGGACCGCGATGACGCTGTCTGCCTCCAATGGGGCGTGATGGGCATATGCAAAGCGGATGGCGCCGTCTTCCACGGTGTAAGAGGACAGCGCTGCAGGGCTCTCCAAGCCCTGGAGCGTCAGACCCTCGCCCAGCTCGATCTCGGCCATACCGGAACCCACTGCCTCGTCGGCCCGCAGAGTAACGGTGACCACGCTCTTGTCCTCAGTCGGCTCAACACCTGCCGCCATATTGGTACTGCCTTGCGCCGGCGCTTCTTCTGCCGTAGTTAGGAGAATCTGCTGATCTTGGGCCTCAATTTCCCCAAGAAGCTGCTCCGCCTGAGCAGTAATTTCGCCCTCAAAACTTCCTGCATACATGGCTACACTCTGATAGCCTTGAATTGTACCCATTGAAACCAGCTCTGCTGTTTCCGCGCGGGTATCCAAAATAACCGCGTAAATCTCCGTTCCGTTTTCTGTCCCATGGAACAAAATCGGCGTACCCGTGACGCTGTCGTAAATCATGCTCTCTTGATAGACGCCATTGGCATCGGTGCTGAAGGTAAAATCGACACCTTCCAAATCATAATAAGCGTTTGAAGCGGCCCACGAATTAAAATACGTATCATACATCACATTTCTAACAATTATTTCATTTTCTTTTGCATCCAGCGCATAAACCTGCGTAACCTTGGCAATCCCGGCATGTCCCGTACTACCTCTTGCCAAGGCAACTTGGCGGCGCCCCTCGTTGAAAGCAAACCACGACCCGCCAATGTCATTGGCCGGAGGATTCGTGCTAAAGAACATGGGATCTGTACCGTTTACACCTCCAGCATAAGATTATTCCAATCATCATAGACCAAATCAGAAAAACAGCAAAGATCCATCCTGATACGTATTGGTGTTGGGTAAGGAGTCATACGTGGATTTTCCGGTCACAGGATCCAAACTGTGCAGCTGGTAGCCGTTGCCTTCCTCGTCTACCTCCGTATCCTGGACCCAGACCGTACCATCGTCCGGATTCACGGCAGCGGATTCAACCGTCAGCGCATTGCCTTCCATGTCCGTCACCTGCGGACCGGGAGTCAGCTGCAGATTGCGCAAGTCATAGGTGAATAACTCACTTTCCCCGTTGGCCTTTGTGCCCACACCCTGGAAGGTAAAGCTACTGCCCACAACGTTCACGGTACAATAGGCGCTGATGGAGGAATCCAGCGTCGAACTGGCGGTAATCACCGCCGTGCCCTCGGATATACCTGTCACGTTGCCATTCTGATCCACCGAGGCAACAGTTTCATCCGAAGAAGACCAAGTTACGGACTTATCCTGCAGGCACCATGGTCCGACCTCAGCCGTAAGTGTCTTGCTACTATCGGCGAACACAATCATACTGTCCGCATCAAGAGTAATGGAGGTAGGCTGTGTACGGAAAATGCTATTGTCATCTGCTGTGCCGTCATCCGGCAGTACTACAGAGCCAAGCGGTTCCGTACGGCCAGTGACGGTAAGACGGTCACTGGCAAATTCATAAGTGAGCAGATCAGATCGTGTGTTAGCGTTCCGGAGCAAATAGGCCGAATTTTGTTTTTCATCTAAAGCCAAATATGCATAATTCGTAGACCATATGCCGAAGTCCGTAACCTGCTCTAGAACAATAGACTCGCCTTCCCCAGGCAGTATAAACCGATACAGACCAGCCGGAGATATATACGTTTTATTTTCGCGGTCATAGATAGAGGTCGCTCCAACAATGTAGAAGCACTGTTCCTGCGTGCTATAGGCAATTCCACTAAGAACCATATCGGTGTCCAACGGTGCAATCAACGTTTCCGTTGCATCCGCCACATCTACAGCATACAGCGCACGCTGTCTGACATAATATAGATTCCCATCCGCCGTATTATATGTCATATAGGAAATTGGCTTTGAGTAGTAAGGCGATTCCGAAATCTCACCAATTATAACGGGATTTTCGAAGCTGGGATAATCCACTACAAATAAGAACGACTTTTGCTCATTATTTACTCTTCGCGTACCAGAATAGAAGAGATAGCCATCGCCATAAGCAGCACCGGCCGCAAGACTGTCATTTGTTTCCAACACCATTTCATAATCATAATTGGCATCACTGGAGAAGCGCTCCCATGTGGCGCCATTGTGAATAGTAGTTGCTCCGTAGAGCATCGCTGTGGGTCCCTCAAAGGGTTCGGAAACGGTAACCTGATAGTATGTCGCATTTCCTGCGTAGTCCACAGCAGCCAGGCGGAACGCACTGCCAAAGACTCCGCTGATATCCAGACGCACCCGGGATTCTACGCCGGACTCCCTTTGGTTGGCAGATTGACGGCCAATGATCTTTGTACCGCCGGGCGTCATCAGAATGACGGCAGCCACATACCGGTCGTCTTGGGCAACGGCTTCCACAAAGTCCCAGCTCTCCCCGGTGACAGGATCGGTCTGAGTCCCCACAGAGACATTCTTCAACACCGGAGCCGTATTGTCCACAGTAACGGGCATGGACAAAGTAGTGCTTTCCTCACTCAGCTGATCCCAATCGACATAGCCCGTCTGGTCTACGTACAACTCCGGCACAGCCTGAAGGCTGAGTTCCAGTTGCGTACCCTCCGGCAGGGCGAGCCGGATTCATCTGCGATCTGCCAGCCTCCGGTTTCTGCTTCCGGCAGCACAGACTGGCTCATATTTTGCCAAGCGCTATAGTTGGGGAAATAGAAGGCGGGGTAGACCTGTTCCCAGACTTCCTGCGCATATATCTCCCGGTTTGCCCATTGGCAATGGTACTCCGCAACGCGCCGGCATTGCGAATCAGGCAGAAATTCATGCTTTCAACAGCATCTCCAGCGTTGGAACGAATGGCATTGCGCTCCGGTAAATAATCGTCATCTGTAGCATACGGGTTTCCGCCCAAATAGAAAGAACCGGATTCATCGCCCCTGGTCATGGAGACATAGTTATAGTCTACAACTGCCATCCCGCCGGTAGGGATATAGGAAATTTTTTCATTTACGCCGGCAGCCAGCTCGTTGTGCGTCACCTTGTCAAACATATCCGCTTCATCCCAGCCGCCGTAAAAGCCCAGCACCGGTATGGAATGCGCGGAAGACAGCACGCCCTCTTCTGTAGCAAAACGGCGTTGCCGTCACATAAGCCTCGATGTACGCGCCGCTGGTGTAGACCGCATCCAGCTCTGCCTTCACATCTTCCGGCAGGGTAATGGTCACCGAGACGGTAACACTACCATTGGCCGGCAATGACACCACATGTTTGCCCAGCCTGGACAGGAACAGCTCCGCGTCATAAGCTGTAATCTGCCCGTCTCCATTCAGATCGGCCCGGTCCTGATTGCTCAATTCGCTGCGTTTGCCCACAGCGTAGTCCAAAAGCGCCTGACCGTCATCCTCCCGGATACGACCGTCTCCATTGAAATCACACCCCGCCAAAGCTCCGGCCTCAGGGAGAATTTCCTCTCCCGCCACAGTGTAGGTGGTCAGGGCATTGAGCTGTGTCAAAGCATAGTCCGTAAACCATTGGCCGGAGGTTTCATCCTGAAATACTGCCTGTGTATAGACCTCG
>VOFH01003343.1_pt1 | contig 23449 bp, 43 predicted proteins | sample 5384091 | NCBI WGS metagenome assembly VOFH01 (sample SAMN12384727, study PRJNA508395) | human gut metagenome | isolation source: healthy gut G | host: Homo sapiens
CTTCCGGTTTAACTCACGGCTTAAATCCGAACTGGAATAGATTACGTAAAAAAGTCTCCGCTTCGTTCGATCTCTTCCACATTTCAAGGTGCTCCAAAAAGCTCTTTAAACCCTTTGTCGTCGGGTACTGCCCCGGCCTCCAGCACATAGCGGCCTTCCGCCGCATCTGACTGGCCGCCAGATCCTCGATTCTTCCGCAGGCTATCAGCTGACCTTCCACAAACAGTCCCACGCGGTCGCAAACCTGCTGAATCTGGTAGAGCTGGTGGGACGAGATGAGAATCGTCCTGCCGTCTTCCTCCGCCAGACTCCGGATCAGGAACATGGGCTCTCTATCCTTCCGGATCGATCCCCAGAGTCGGTTCATCCATAATCACCACTTTAGGATCCTTCATCAGTACATCTGCGATACCCAGACGCTGCTTATCCCCGAATACGTCCCCGTCTTCTGATCCGCCGCCTCTGTCATTCCCACCTTTTTGAAGCAGATCGTCGATCCGCTCCTCGATGCTTTACCAGGCAGCCCGTTTGCCCGGTAAACCGCATAGATTCTCCCCGGCCGGTCATATCGGAATAAAAGCCTACATTATCGGCAGATATCCCACCATCCGTTTTACCTCGATCGCCTGTCTCGTACAGTCTTTCCCATCGATCCAGGCGCTTCCGGCCGTAGGTTCCGTCAGTCCCAGAAGCATCAGAGTCGTGGTGGTCTTTCCGGCTCATTGGGCCCCAGAGGCCGAAGATCTCGCCTTGCGGATCTCCAGGGACAGATCGCTGACCGCCTTCTTTTCCCGTAGATCTTGGTCAGGTGGTCTGTCCGTATTATCATTTCATCTTCACCTTAATGTTCAGCAATGTCCATAACAATGACCCCTTTCCGGCATTACAGCCATTTTCAGCTATCTTCTGCCGTATTTTACGGAATACGTAGCCCAGACCTCCTGCTGTGCACAGGATAATCACTACCGCCAGAATTCCCCAGATGGTGCTGGTCTTCACGGACACACGGAAATCTGCACTGGACTGCGTCTGTTCACATTTTGCTGTAAATGTATTCACGTAATCACCGGTGATGGCCTCTGAGCCCGGCTTTTACGTGGGCGATGACCTCGGTGGTAGAGCCGGCGCGGAATGGACGGGATCACGTTATTTTCCAAATTATAGGTTACAGTCCAGCCGGATGGCAGGGAAGAGTTTAAGGATACGTCCTGCAAATCCACATTTCCTGTATTCGTCACGTTTAAGGTTACATCCGATTCTTTTCCCGCATGAGGCAAAGCTCAGACGCCCATCCGGCGTTCCCACTTTCAGGCCGTAGCTGCGCGGTGATTACCACCTTTAAATCCGTGCTGAGAGTCTCCTCCGCGGAAACCGCGCTGCATGAAATATCGTATTCCCCGGCGGCGATTCCCTCCGGCGGTGTGACGGACACGGTCATACCCTTACTGGTGCTGGATTCTACCTCGATCGCCGCTACCTTTGTGGTCTCTCCGTTGGGGTGAAGCTCACGTTCCACGCCTGCCGGCGCGTTGGAAGAGAGGCTGTAGGACTGGCTCTTCAGTCCATTGTTAATCAGTGTGGTGCTGAAAGAGAAACTGGTCCCGGTGGTTTCCTCCTGCTGCGGATACTCTGACGTAAAGCTTCCCTTTCCCGCCTTCATCTCATTGACCAGAAAGAGACGGGCAGACTGTAGCTGTGAGACCCTCGCCTGCAGACCTCCAACTTCCCCGTGTAAGTCCCTCTGTCAGCTCCTTGGGCACCGTTACATGAAGCGTCATGGACGCCTCCGTCCCCGCCGTTCTTTACATGGATCCGGCTTACCTGATAATTTCCGCCCTGGAGATATCCCTCCCAGCCGTCGGGCATGGCAGTGATCCCAAATCCGCATTCAGACTGGCCCCTGTATAGTTCTCCAGTGTGACAGGAATATTCAGGCTGTCTCCCGGCTTTACCGATATTCCCGGATAGTCCGTATTCAGGTCCAGACCGCCGGCTCCGTAAACCGGCAGGTACATTCCATGAAATACCAGGCACTGCCGCCGTGAACGGCCAGAAATGCCCATATTCTTCCCTTTTTTCGATTGGTCTGGTTACAATTGCTTCCTCCATATATCCTCCTCTTTTGATGCGTCATCGGCATCCGTATTTTTCTTAAGAAGATCATATCGAAGAAACCTTTAATGAACCTTTAATAAGTTTGAACATCCTAGAAACAAACAGATGGCGCCTGTCCGTTATCAGAACTAACGTTCGGCTGCCATCTGTTTTATAAACTGTCCGGTACTTTCCCGGGCAAATCGTATCACTTTAATCGTTATCGGGCAGGAGCTTTATAGTGACCATAATATATTTTGAGGAAGGCTCCCTCTTCCAGCTTTTATGTCCTCCGGGTGAGTCTGATTGGGAAATCTCGTGCACGTTCCTCTTCCACCTCCAGATAGAGCCAGTTATACGCTGCCTCTCTCGCATGCTCCACCGCGTCTTCCAGATGGTCCATCGGCCTCGCAGCACTGTAAGTCCGGAAATTCCACATGATATCCTTTGTCATCTTTGGGGCGTAAAAAAACAGCAGGGTAAGTAAATGTCATAATTGATTCCTCCAGCGTTTGTGATAAAGCATTATCATTATATACTTATTCTACCTTTGTCAGATTTTTTATCAGAAGCCCTGCCGGAGATTCCCACGGAACCTTTACCGCCTGATCTCATCAGTTTCAAACTCTCCCTTCAGGCATCGGTCTGGCGAAATAATATCCCTGTACATACTACATCCGGTTTCACTCAGACGATCCAGCTGTGTTTTTGTTCCACTCCTTCTGATGCAAAGTTCCATGATAAGTCAGAATCCCTGATCCATGGGCTTCGCAGTCTCACTCTGGACAAACTGCATATCCAGCTTCAGACTATCGATCGGCATCTGATTCAGCATATTCAGAGAGGAATAACCGCTTCCAAAATCATCCATTTCGATCACAAAGCCCAGCTCCTCCTGCAAATGTCTCACCGTCTCAATGATCTGACCCGGATCTTCCGTGTAGGCGCTTTCCGTGATCTCCAGATGGAGCCGGGAAGGCGTCAGGCCGTGATTTGCTGACTGTGCATCATAATATCCGCGATATCTGCATGGTAGATATCTGCGCGTGATACATTAACGGAGACCGATGGGCGGATAACCTTCCTCATCCCATTTCCTTAAATAAAAACAGGTCTTATCCCACACATACTGATCCAGTTTTGTGATAAATCCGTTCTTTTCAAACAATGGATAAATTCTGCCGGCGACTGGAATCCCCATTCCGGATGCTTCCAGCGCACCAGCGCTTCGGCTCCCGCCAGGGTTTCATCCCATATTCTGTATTTCGGCTGGAGATAGACCAAAACTGGCCTTCTTTCAGAGCCGTTTCCATACTATCTATAATGCCTGCTGCCGCAGCAGTTCATCACGCAGCTTATCATCGTAGGCGGCATAATAGACTCCATACTGTTCTTAATGCTGCGGCCGTCAGAAGGGCCCGGTCACACATCTGCTCCACAGTCACGTTCTGATTGCCGACGGAATAGATGCCCCATTTTACTGCGACATTCTTGGCGTTCTGCAGACGGTTGATCTCTTCATTGGCGCTAATAAACATCTGTTCCGTAAATACGTCATCAAATTCCAGCAGGCAGGCAAACCGGTCTGCATCCAGATGGCCGCAGATCCTCCTTCTCCCACATACCTCCGGTACATGTCTGCGATTCCGCATAACAGCCGGTCTCCGGCGGCCACGCCGAAAACATCGTTGACCAGCTTGAAGTTTACGATATCCGAACAAATGAGATAATAGTTCTGTCCGCGAGTTCTGACGGAGAGTCTCCCTTACCCGCTGATAAAAAATTCCTTGCTGTAAAGACCGGTCAGACGATCATACTGGAACTGGTTAATCATGGCCGCCGTCTCCCTCAGAGTGGATGATACTCGCCACCCTGTGCAGGATAATCTGCGGTTTATACGGTTTTAGCCGCGTAATCAGTGGCTCCATGGGATAATGCCGCCACCTCGTCCGCCTCACTGTCGCTCTGAGTCGTGACAATCACAGGAATGGAGGCCAGTGACGGATCCTTTTTGGCAATCGAAAGAAACGTATATCCGTCCACTGACAGGCATCGTAATATCCAGCAGTATTACAGAAATCTCATCCTTTTTTCGCTCCAGGACATCAAGCGCCTGTTGGCGTTTTCCGCCTCCAGAACCATGTATTCTGATGAAAGCAGTTCACTCAGCATCATACGGTTGATTTCATTATCTTCCACAATCAGAATTGTTCGCTTTGCGGCATATCTTATTTCCTCTTTTCTTCTGGTAGCCATAGGCAGTTCCTTCTATTATAACAAAGAGTGTACCCTGTACAAGTAATCTGTTCCAACACGCCAGACTTTTTTGTGCTGGTCCGGCGAACAGCTCTAAGCATGATCACTGCTTATATATTCCGCTACCTTTTTCATAAAGCAGATCCGGATCAATCGGCTTCGACAGGTGGCCGTTCATCCTGCCGCCTCCGCCTTCACAATATCCTCGTGAAACGCGTCCGCCGTCATGGCGATAATCGGTATTGTCTGTGCTCTCCCGTGCGCGGATTTACGGATCGCAGACCGTTGCCTGGTATCCGTCCATTACCGGCATCTGAACATCCATCAGAATCAAATCATAGGAGTCCCTCCGGACAGAAATTTATCGAGAGCGATCCTGCCGTTCGCCGCCCAGTCAACCGTAACCCCCGCCATCTGCAGCAGTTCCACCGCAATCTCACGGTTTAATTCGTTATCCTCCGCCAGCAGTACATGACGGCCGGCCAGTTCCGGGCGTATCTTCTTCTCCGCCGGCGCACGGACCACCCTGTCGATCCCGGTTACTGAGAGAAGGGCGTTGTATAGCGTGGAGGTCAAAAACAGGCTTGGTGAGAAACATATCCACGCCCGCTTTCCGCGCGTTCGTTTCAATATTCGTCCAGTCATAGGCGGTAATAATGATGATGGTCGTCTCCGGGCCCACCTCTTCCCTCACTTTACGCGCCACCTCAACTCCGTCCATATCCGGCATCTTTAAATCCACCAGGCACACGTCATAGTCCGTGCCGTTTTGATGGGATTGACGAATCCGGTCCACGCACTCCTGTCCGGTCAGTACCCAGTCTGACAGAATTCCCATTTTCTTCAGCAAAGCAGTGACGCATGGATGCAAGCTGTCCCGGTCATCGTCCGTGATCAGCACCTTAAGCGACTCCAGCTCATGGGTTTTCTGCGGATCACCCTGTCTTTATCCAAAGGTGTGTCAAAATCCAGTTCTATCGTAAACACGGTTCCTTTTCCCACTTCGCTTTTTTCACAGTGATGGTGCCGCCCATCAGAGTAACCAGATTTTTCGTAATCGGCATACCGAGGCCGGTACCACCGGAGTTCTTGGCAACACGGTTATCCTCCTGCTCGAACGGAACAAACAGGCGTTCCAGGAATGCATCGCTCATTCCAATCCCGGTATCGAGGACGGTAAAGCGAAGACGGATTCGGTCTTCCTTCCTCTGAGCTGGCGGATTTCAAGCCGTACCGTACCTCCGGCAGGCGTAAACTTCACCGCATTTGACAGCAGATTCAGCAGAATCTGGTTCAGTCTTAAGGAATCTCCAATCATAACCGTATTGGATAAATCGATCAGCGGCACCTGGAAGGTCAGTCCCCTGGCGAGCGGCCTGTGGATAAATGATGGAAGAAATTGACTCTACCACCGTTTCAAGATCGAAAACCTCATGAGCAATCCTGACCTTGCCCTCGGAGATTTTCGACATATCCAGCACATCGTTAATCAGGGCCATCAAATGCTTGGAGGAATAGCCGATCTTTTCCAGACAGTCCTCCACCCGCCTCTGATCGTCAATATAAGCAGCCGCAATGGTCGTCATGCCCAATATCGCATTCATGGGCGTGCGTATCTCATGGGACATCCGGGAAAGGAAATCCGTCTTCGCCTGATTCGCATGTTCCGCCACCGCCAGGGCATCCTTTAAGGCTTCCGCCTGCTCCGTCAGCTTCTTCTGCATTTCCCTCAGTTGAGTGACATCGGTGATATCAATAAAAATTGCCAGATAAACCGGACAGCCGTTCTGCCACTCAATACAGGTGGCATTAACCTGAAGCCACATATTCTGGCCGTCCCGGGATCTTGCGGATATCACAAAATGAACGGGGGCCCCTTTTAAAATCTCCTCCCTGTATCTCGAAATAATTCCCCTGTTATCCTCTATGTTTCGCAGATACAGGGGATTATCTTTCATCTCCTTCGCCAAAATACTCCACGAAACGGGAATTGGCAAAAAAGAAGCGTCAGGTTCATATCCGCATCGATACGGTATTTTGCAACGAAGCCCGGCAGGCTTTCGTAAGTCACGGACTGTTCTTCTGCATCTTTACCAGTTTGTCTATATTGGTCATTACCGAATATGCAACCTGATATCCGTTTATGTATTCATCCGGCAAACTGGGTCGTTAAATGTACCCATACAAAATCGCCGTTTTTCTTTCGCATCTGCGTAACCAGCTGATACCCGCTCTCATGTGCCTCCAGTGCCGCCATGACGGTTCCAGCCAGTTCCGCCCACAGCTGCTGGTCATTTTTGGTAATACAGGTGTCAGGGCGGTTATGAAAATTCTTGCTTCATATTCTTCTTTCGGCCACCCAATCAGATCGTAATAAAATTCATTGGCCCACACCAACGTAAATTTCATCCAGAAGATGCTTGCTCACACTGACCTTCAGCAGATTCATCAGCGTATGGTACTCGTAGTCGGCCGTCACAGTCTCCCGGCTGCTGCACTCAGCGGCATACTCTCTTTCCTGTTCTGTCATCACCAGATTCCTCCCTAACTCTCTCTCTGATTGTCCCTCTGTTCTTCTGCGGAAATAATCCCATTGGGATTCTTCTTTCATCCAGATCGTCTTCCTGGCAATCATCCGGCCGGCAACCTTGTTCATAAAAACTCCTTTCATATTACCATAAAATATAAAAAACTCAACGGACATATGGAATTATCGCCTCTGCAATGATAAAATAAAAGAAAACACAGCTGTGAAAACGGAGGTACAAACGGTTGGTCAATGATAGTCAATACTCAAATTTAATATACGAATACTTTCTTGTACGCTTCCACTCCAGGTATTACAAATATGGGGATACGCTTCCTTCTATCGATATCCTCTGCCGTGAATTCAATGTCTCTGCCCAGACCGTGAAGGCCTCCCTGCGGCGTCTGCGCGCAGAAGGCTATATCTCCATGCATAACGGCATGACCACCACCGTCATATTCAGGCAGACCAGACAGGGAGGCAGCTGGACTTCATCCTGAACTATTTTTCCGAGCGGTGGGATACGTATTTCGATCTCTATGCCTCTTCTGAACTCATTTTTATCCCACTGCTGGTAGAGGGACTGAAGCGCCTGGACGAGGAGGATCTTGACGTTCTTTCACGTCTGGAGGAGAGGGCGGAGGCCGACGATCTGATCCATTTCTACTGCCGTGTACTGCAGAAATGGAGAATCCACTGGCGCTGAATCTCTTCTGGGAGACTACCCTCTTTCAGGGTTTCCCTTTGCCAGAATGGAGCCACACCCGATCCATTTCGATACCGCTCTGGTTCGTCAGCGGTTAAAGAACCTGCGAAGCCTGCTGTCTGAAGGGAACTGGGAACTCATCCGGAATACGCTTCTGGAATATCAGAGAAGTGACGTCCGTGTAATTATGCAAAAACCTGGAACCAATCTACGCTCCCGGCCCAGGCCGCCACAGATCCCCTTTGTTGGCGTCTACCGCAGCCGGCCCCAGCCTATCATCTCGCCTCCCGGATTCTCAACGACATTTACATGGGGAGTACTGGGGAAATGCAGTTTCTGCCGTCTTATGAGAAAATGGCCCAGCTATACGGAGCGTCTGTCAGCACCCCTGCGCCGAACCATCAGAATCCTGAATCAGGCCGGTGTCTGCCGTACCTTAAACGGAAAAGGGACGCGTATTTTCCCTTTGGGAACCCCCTGCGAGCCTCCGGATTTTGAAAGTCCCGCCATCCGCCGTAACCTCTCCTTCTTTGTCCAGTCCTTTGAGATTCTGATCTATTCCGCGACGGGGTGACACGTTCTTTTTCTGTCCTCCTTAAGCCAGGACAGGATCGAAGAACTGACCGGACTCCTGGAAGAGTGCCTGAATACAAGGCAAGGCGAGCTCTCTGTCTGGTATTATCTGATCTTTGTCAGTCAGTACAGCCATCTGACCGGTGTACGCGAAATTTATAAGACGATCTACTCCTTTTCCTTTGGGGTTATCCCTTAAAAGCCTCTTCCGGAAATTTAACGGACTTAGACTGCGTCATCATGCATTTTACGGAAGCCATGGTCAGGCATTTAAAAGAACATGATTATGACCAGTGTGCCGCTGATGTAAAGGAGCTGCTTTTCAAACAGTTTCCGCTGCCAGACAATACTTAATCGGACATGGCATTCCGCCGGAAGAGCTGCGTATCTCTCCTTCGATCCGGCTGTTTATAACCGACACGGAAGCCCTGGAATGCAGACCGAGAGAACCGCGGGGCTCACCTGAGAGCTGACGCCAACTTCTGTATAGCGAATCAAAAAACGAGATCTGTTTTGCCTGCGGCAGAAAAGATCTCGTTTTATTTAAACTCTCTGATACAGCTCCCAGCCGTACGTGAACGCCTCGCCAGTTCCTCCTGATCCACAATGCAGTATCCGCTCTCCCTCTTTTCCAGTATCCCTTCTTCACAGAGCTTTCCCAGCAGCCGGAACATATGGCGGTAGCTCATCCCCACCGAGCAGGAGACATCCGTCAGCGTATCGCAAAAAGAGGCCGCGTGAGAATTCTGAATCACATAGGCGCAAAGCCGCTGCTCGCCGGTGCATAACGCGGTCGATGTAAAATTGTCTGAACTGGTAGTCAGCTTTTCCGCCAGCTCCGTTCCCAGTTTATTCAGGAACACAAGATTCGTTTTCAGTTCTGCCAGGCAGTTCTGATAGGAAACCGCAATACACTCAAAATCCGTGACCGCCTTCACGGAACAGGTGGCATTGAACTGTCTTGCCATCAGTTCGACCTCGCCGATCAAACCGTGTGAAATATTGTAGCAGAGTATCAGGCTCTTGCCGTTCGGCGCAGTGCGGCACACCTTTGCATTTCCTTCAACGACAATAGCAATCCATCTGATGGGATGTCCTTCACGAAGGACGTCCTCTCCGGCCGCAAATCGAAGGCAGCAGCAGGCACTTATGGGAACATTCTGCAGACCGTATTCTGCAAGGCAGGCTGTATGTTCTTTTTTTAATGGGAGTCTTTTCAACTTGGTCACCTCACTTCACTGGTTATGGTCGTTTTTTGACAGCAAAAGCGGAAAAACACTGTGACAAATGTCCTACATAGGGTCCCGTTCCTTCTGGTATCCTTTTATCAGGAGGTGAACTGTCATGTATCAACTTTTAGCGCTGATCAATGGTATTATTCTGTCCGTCATGATATCGGTAAATGGTAATCTGTCCGTGCAGTACAGTGCGTTCACGGCTGCTGCCATTATCCATGCGGTCGGCTCCTGTTTGCACTGCTGCTCTGTGCCTTTCAGAAAACAGAAAACCGGTCTGGACCCACCGGCCCAGGTGGATTTATCTCGGCGGTGCAATCGGAGTATTTACAACAGTATTTCAAAATCTGGCCTTCACCTGCATCAGCATCACAAGTGTGATCGCACTGGGACTGCTGGGACAGACGGTTACATCTCTGGTGATAGACAGTTCCGGATTATTCGGCATGGAAAAAGGCCGCTTCCGCGGTATGCATTGATCGGACTGAGTCTATCGGTGTTCGGTATCTTCGTGATGCTCGATACCACGGTCACAACGGCCGCACCGGGAGCCGCCATCTCCTTTGCCTCCGGCATTCCATGGTTCTGTCCGGACAGCCAACGCCCGTCTGGCTGAAAAACCGGTGCACTGCAGGGATCGCTGGTGAATCATCTGACAGGGCTTCCGATTACGGTTGGCCTGGCCTTAGCCGCAGCCGCAATAAGCGGCACGCCGGTGACTGCTTCCGCAGGAGGCAGCTTCCGCCCCTGGATTTACCTCGGCGGCGCCTCTCGGCGTCGTGGTCGTAATGCTCTTAAATATCACGGTTCCGAAGATACCTGGATTCCAGCTGACGCTTCTCGTCTTTGTCGGCCAGGTGTTTACAGGAATCCTGCTGGATAGTGCAGCCGGCAGCTATCATACCGGCACATCCCTCTGGGGCGGGATCATCATCGCGGCCGGAATTGCCGTCAATATGATCCTGGAACAGGTGACTGCAGTTTTAAAAAGAACCCGCCGCAGCAGCTGAGTACCAATTCCCGGCTGCCTGCTCAGCCGCCGTGCGTCACTTCTTCAATCAGCCGGCAGAGAGACTCTTTAAAAACGTTCATCGTCTTCTTCCGTTCTCTTTGCCGGCCCCCTTCAGATGGTGCCTGCCTTTTCCCATACGGATCTTCTTCGCCATATGGCGTTCCATCAGCATCTGGTCGATATTCTCATTGGTATACCATTTTTCCGCTTTGATGGATTCCGTACGCCCCTTCCCCAGAATCATAGCCGCTACGCCGTAATCCTGAGTTACCACGATATCACCTTTGCGCACTGATTCACCAGTGCAAAATCCACGGCATCCGCGCCCGCTCCGATGACCTTTATCTCGCTGTAGGAAGACTGAAGCACATGGTTGGTATCACACAGGAGCACTACCGGAATCTGATACCGCTCCGCCGTCTGTTCCACCAATTCTCACTACCGGACATGCGTCCGCATCTACTAATATTTTCATTCTGTCCTCTCTCCGGCAGTTTTCTTACACATCGCCGGCAGATTTTTATTTGAACGTGCTAAATAATTCTTCCATTGAGATGACCGCATTCTTGCGATTACTCATCATTTTTTTGACTCTATCTTACCACATAAATACAGATTCCACACGTATTTTATGAAATTTAAACCCTCCACTTATCCACCAGTTTTTATCTGTGTGTTATTCTTTTCTCACAACAATGAGAGGAGAAAAGAAGATGCAAACAACGATTCAGGTATCCGGTCTTACAAAGTCCTACAGCACACTGCATGTGATCAGAAATCTCGATTTAACCGTATCGAGAGGCGAAGTTTTCGGCCTTCTCGGCGCAAATGGCGCGGGGAAGAGTACGGCAATCGAGTGTATGCTTGGCACAAAAAAGGCCGATGGAGGCAGCATTTCGATTCTGGGAATGAGTCCGCAAAAGGACCGCAGAAAATTATTCCAGCAGGTTGGCGTACAGTTTCAGGAAGCCAACTATCCGGATAAAATCCGCGTGACGAGCTGTGTGAAGAGACAGCCTGTCTCTACGCCGCCCCCGCCGATTACAGAAAACTGCTGCAGCAGTTCGGCCTTCGGGAAAAGGAAACGAATTTCGTCAGCGAACTGTCCGGCGGCCAGAAACAGAGGCTTTTATCGTTCTGGCATTAATCCCCGATCCCCAGGTGGTATTTTTAGACGAACTGACCACCGGTCTTGACACCAAAGCAAGGCGGAGTGTGGAAAAGCCTTCAGGAGTTAAAAAGCAGAGGGCTCACGATCTTCTTAACCTCGCACTTCATGGATGAGGTGGAAGAGCTCTGCGACAGAATCGGCATATTAAAGAACGGCGAATTTGCATTCTGCGGTACAGCCGCTGAGGCAGTCACCTTAAGTACCGGTAAAACGCTGGAAGAGGCGTATCTGTGGTTTACGGGAGAGGAGGCTGACGGAGATGAATAAATTTTTACGATGCTGAAAACCGACTGAAGCTCTCCTTCCGTGGAATGGACATGATCATATTCGCCGTCTGCATGCCCGTGGTTGTTGTCATACTGCTGGGAATCATCTACGGTGGGAAACCGGCATTTGACGGCGCGGACTATACGTTTCTGGAACAGTCAGCTTCGGCGCGGTATCACCGGTCTGTGCAGGCGGTGTCATGGGGCTGCCTCTGGTAATCTCCGACTACCGGCAGAAGAAAAAAATACTGAAACGCTTCAAAATCGCCTTCCAGTCCCCTCCTTCTGCTGTCGGTCAGGTGGCCATTTACATGATTTATTCCTGATCGCGCTGGTACTGATCTATCTGGTCTCTGCCCTGTTGTTTGGCATGAGTCTGAAAGGAGCCTTTTTGCCGTTTATCGGGCGTTTTTCCTCGTTATGATCTCCATGTTCAGTATCGGAATGCTGGTAGGCGGCGTATCACCAAATATTAAAATTGCAAAGTGTTCTCGCCAGCTTACTCTATTTCCCGATGCTGATCTTTTCCGGCGCCACACCGCCATATGAGGTCATGCCCGCAGCCCTGCAGAAAGTCGCGGATGTACTGCCTCTGACCCAGGGCATTAAGCTGTTAAAAGCCACGTCCCTGGGACTTCCCTGCAGAGAACGGAATGGCCTCGCTCATTGTCATGGCGGTGATTGCCGTCGTCTGCGGCGGACTATCTATCCGCTTCTTTCAATGGGAATAGGAAGTGCAGTTCCTTTGTGGTTTTATTCGGAGGAAATAAAACAAAGAATCAGCAGGCAAAAAGAACCGGTTGACCGCATGTGATCAACTGGTTCTTTTTGACACTTTCCGCCTTTACCGCCCTGTCTGCGAAGCTTCTGCAACTGCTCCGTCCCCCTGACTGCCGCCTCCTGCTAAGTCACCTGCGGTCACGTTCGATAGGTTTATGATAGCATTTTCAATGCCTTCCTCATCGCTTCTGGATCTGGCTTCTTCCCCGTCCACAGTTCCACTGCCAGAGCTCCCTGATAAACAAGCCATATACTCTGTCCATCCAGCGTATGCGCTCCCAGACGGTCCACCTTTTGGAGGAAAGGAGTGTACGCCGGATTGGTAATAATATCCTGTACTACCATGTTTTGTCGATGGATTCGTAATCGATATCCGGTAATGATTCATCCGGGTACAGACCAATATTCGTGGCATTTACCAGAATATCGCAAGATGGAATTTTACCTCTCTGTCCAGTGCACAAATTCTGCGGCACAGCTGGTTTTCTTGCAATCAACTCTGCCAGTTCTCTGCCTTTTGCCTCCGTCCGGTTGATAATCGTCAACTGAACAGCCCCCGCCAGCGCGCATTCCACACTGATGGCCCTTGCGGCGCCTCCCGCTCCCAGAATAACGATCCGTTTCCCAGCCATAGAGATACCATTTTCCCGAAGTCCGATTATAAAACCTTTTCCATCCGTATTTTCTCCATATAATTTCCCATCTTTTTATCATTATAGTATTGATCGCACCTATGAGAGCAGCGCTCTCAGACAGGCTATCCATATAAGGCACAGCAGCGATCTTATGAGAATAGTCAGGTTCAAGCCCCGAAAATCCCATTGCTCTGATCCCATTCAGCCCCCCTCCTGCAGACCCGCGGCCGGTACTCGGAACAGCTGGTAACGCCAGCCTAAACCCACACTTTTAAATCCGGCTTCCATCATAGCGCCTGAAGGATTCTCATCAATCGGATCCCCAAATGCTCCTGTTGTAGGTATTCTAAAAACAGCATTTCATTTTATCGCCCCTTAGAGCCTTATTTCATAGATATGAATCTCTTGCTTTTATAATTCCTTTGATTTAACAGACATTCTGCCTCCCTCCAACTGAGGATAAATTCTCAGTGTCATGGCTGAACTGCCATTGATAAAGATCTGCTACAGAATGGTCAATCAGGATATCCAAATGGACGACTTCCATCTTTTCCTTACGTTTGAAATATCCTAAAATTGGCTTCTTATCCACGGATTTAATCAGGCTGCTCTCCTCCATTGGCGCATAGTAAGTACCCTCCCGCGGGTTAATAATAATATCGGTATATTCCCGATTCTCCGTTCGTCCGGCAGGAAACGGAATGAAAACACATCATCAGACTGAATATCCCCTTCGATTTCAGCTGCGCCGGATACCGTTTGAAATTCATATCTTCCAGTAAAATTCTGAAGTCGAACCGCTTCATCTGTCCGGCGCAGAGTCTCAAATTCCGGCAGACGCTCCTGAACCAGTTCATCTTCATGATTAATGGATATCACTCTCGGAATTGCCTGACACGGACCATTCTCCATCCGTGTAAAGGCCTCTTCTGGGATCTTCCCGAAGCCACCCCCACATCAGCGTCCGCCCTTTCTCATCAAAGGAAATCTGTGAGGCAAAAAAATCACCGTAATCTACACTTCCTGATTAAAAACCTCCAGCTTTCCTTCATCTGTAATGGTACCTATAAACCAACGCAAAACACGAATATCCCATATAGAATGGATAAACAGCACCTTATCCCCATAAACAATCAAATTAGGGCATTTCATAACCTCTTTCGCGCATGTATTACGAAAGAACTCGTTAACATACGTCCATGACCGAAAATCATCTGTCGTGTATAAATGAACAGCACCATATTTTTCATCCACAATTCCCGCTACCAGACAATAGTATTTTCCTTTCCACCGGAATACGAGAAAGGATCACGCCACTGGTCAACCGGATTGTCGGACATCCGTACTCCTCATAACCGGATTATCCGGTATCTGTTTCCAGTTTATCCTGTCCTTTGTCGTAGCTACCCACTGCTCGGAGCCACTATTCTGGCACCGGTCTCCTGTCCTACACTGGTATAAAGCAATTCAATCTGACCGTTATTAATATAGCTGCATCCGGAATAACAGTGAGTCTCCCCTCTGTCCAGAGCCGGATATAAAGCAATTGGTTTATGTTCCCAGTGCAGTAAATCCCTGCTCACGGCATGTCCATAATGAAGATTTCCCCAGTGCCAGTCTGTAGGATTATATTGGTAAAACAGATGATGCTCACCTTTAAAATAAATTGTTGCATTGGGGTCATTCATCCAGTTTTTTTTCAGGTAAAAAATGATAGCTTGGTCTGTGTTTCATAGCAATCTCCTTTATGTGTTTTTTAATTCAATTATCCCTTAACCGCCCCCGCAGTCAGACCTTCCCCACCACATACTTCTGGAAAAATCCGTAGAATACCAGCTGAGGCACCAAAATAAGCAGCGCTCCTGCTACAAGCCCCCCGTAATCAATGCTGTTTTTCCGGAACATAGACACCCCATCGAAATTGTGCGCATGGCAGGATTCTGGATCAGGGTAACCTCCAGCGGAAATTCATTCCATACATAAAGCACATTGAATACTGTAACCGTAGCCAGCACAGGCTTAATTAATGGGATTGTAATGCAGGTACAAAGTTTCATCAGGCTGCAGCCATCTATAATAGCCGCCTCTTCAATATCCTTTGAAAAAGCCTTTTAAAAACCGACAAACAAAAGCGTATTAAAGAAACAGAGGATGCCGCCAAAGGCAGTATGACAGACAGATACGTATTCACAATCTTTTAATGCTATATTTATTCTGTAAATCGGGAACAGCAAAATATAAGTTGGAATCATAAGCCTGACAATAAAAATAAATAGATTCCATTTTGAAGCTTTTCTGTTTCGAATTTCAGCCTTGTCAGCGCAAAAGAGCAAGAAAAGGTCACCAGAAGGCAGAGGATCTGGGTAAATACCACGATAATAATCGTATTTTTATACATACTTCCAAGTGGCAAAATAGCCAGCGCATTTTTTAAAATTGTCCCAGTTCAAACTCCGGCAATGCAAACGGCTCATTCATAATCTGAGTATTTGTCTTAAAAGGCCAGCACCACCAGCCAAAGAAACGGAATCATAAGTATTGCCGTAATTATAACAGTAAAATGGACAACACTGCCGCTCCGGCCTTCTTTTCTTCTTTTCATTCATCATGGCCGCTTACTCCTCCTCTCCGACCTGTTCTCTCGTGACATAGAGGTAGATGACCGCAAACAGGGCGGAAATCAGGAATGTCACCGATGCAATACTCATACCATACCCATACCGCGATGATGTGAATGTGGAATAATACATATAAGTCACTAACAGATCTGACATGTGGTTCGGTCCGCCGCCGGTCAGCTGATAAACTATCTCAAATATCTTGAAACACCCTGTAATGACAAGAAGCATCACTGATTATAATCGTCTGCCTGATCATGGGGAAATGTGATATAGATCAGCTGCTGCATATTTCCTGCCCCATCAATTTCCGATGCCTCATAAAGTTCTGAGGCACCATTTTAATCCCCGCCAGAAATATGGTAGCGTTGTAGCCCAAAGTCTGCCAAAGGAAAACGACGCCTACACAATAGGGTGTCAGGGTCTTCCTCCAATCCATTCCGGCTGGGCAGACACGTTAATGTACCGAAGGAATGCATTAATGAGTCCGATTTTGGGATCCAGAATGAACACCCAGATCAGACCAATTAAGATCGGGCTGATAATATTGGGAGAAAAGCAGAAGGCTTTTACTAACTTCCCTCCCCGCATTTTTCTGGCAAACAGCAAAGACAACTCCAAAAGAACAGGGCACTATGAGAAGCAGAGACATTGCCAGAACAAGTCCTGTATTTTTTAATGCGATATAAAAATATTTTATCTTTGAACAGCGTTATGTAGTTCCGTAAACCCAAAATTCAGGTTTTCCCCCCAAAATTAGTAAATCCATAGTAAACGCCATAAAGACAGGGGAATAATAATATACAGCAGAAATAGAATAATTGCCGGTGCTACCATTAATATTTTGTCTTTTTGGTACTGAACCAATGCATACCATCTCTCCTTTGAGTCAGAAATGGCCTGCTGCCTGTTATGGCAGCGCCAGAAGATTGTTACTGGATTGTGCTCTGCTGTTATCCATATATTCAAGAGCTTCTTCCGGTGTATAGATCCGTTAATTACACCAATCATACTCTCCCTGTACTGATTGATATGAGCTGACCTGGGATATACATATCCGGGCACGCTGCAGGACTTTCCCAGTCATCATTCATCTTTTCCGTTACTCTTGCGAATACCGGATATTTTTCCTCGTCAATCTCTCCGTCGTATGTGGTAACCTGGAATACTCTGATTATCTCTCGCAATGATTCCAGTTCCTGCTCCCCGTAATAAAATTTCAGGAAATCACGATGACTTCGTACAATTCCGGATCCTCTTTCTGTACTTTGGCAGTGAAACGCAGTGGGATGAGCAGGTGCCTCTTCATGGAAACATTCTGATTACCTGTTCCGTCACTAAAAGTCGGTCCCCACCAGTAATAAACAGACTGAGCCAGACTACTCTGATCAAATTTCTTGGTATCCCATACGCCAGAGTTAAGCATCGCCGCCTTTTCCCATAAAAGGCCTCAACAGACTGATCATAACTCATTGTTGTTACATTGTCAGGAAAGACACCCTTATCACGCATATCCGGCAAGCTTCTTGTACCAAAACTTTAAGTAATCATCGTTCTTCCATTTATCCGTACCTGCGATAATACCGTCAATATGGTCGAAGAAACCGTATCTGCAGTGCATGTTTTCAAATGCCCATGCAGTAAAGGTGTCTTTCGCTCCCGCCATCGGAATAATATCATTGGAACGGAACACTTCGCAATGAATAAATTCCTCATATGTTACAGGAAATTCAGACCATACTGGTCAAACAGGGCTTTGTTCAGCCAGATGCCGTTGGACTGAAGTTCGCATGGTATTCCATAAATTTTCCCATCAATCTTCAGAGGAATCCAGCATCCCTCGGCAGGAAACCATCCACAAAGGCCTGGTCAGAATTAATTTGTTCGTTAAGTCGGCAAGATATCCCTCATTTGCCATCTCTACCGCGCCTCCCTGCTCCATCCAGAACAGTTCAGGAAGTGAGCCATTCTGAGCTGCCATCTTAATATTACGGATCTGATCGTCAGAGGAGGTTCCCTGCAGTTCAATGGTTACGTTCGGATGTTCCTTCATGTATGCCTGTACTAGCATATACTTGAGGTGCCTGTTCTTCAACGTTAGCTACGTGTTCTCAGCAAACACAAATTTAAAAGCCTTGTCTTCTGTACCATTGTCACCGGCTTCAGCTCTTCTCCGTCTTATTTTCAGGTACCACCTCTGCATCCGTCTGACTTATAGCGGAAGACTGTCCGCCGTTGTGTCCGTTTTATCATTTCCTTTTCCACATCCTGTGAACAATAGTGCTGATAATACGGTCAATCCTAACACCATAGATTTTTTCCAATACTTTTCTTCATAAAATACCTCCAAATAATGTGGCAGGCAATCATCACAGCAATATTTTAACCGATTTCGCTTGCTACCAGCCGCATGGGTCCAGCACCAGCCTTGCAGGCGGTTCCCCTGATCCGTTTTCCCGTTTGTTAAACTGGTTGTCAATCATCTCTCTGCTATGAGCCTGCCGATCGACTCGTAAGAATGTGCTACTGTAGTAATGCCATAAACAGCTGTCCAGGGTAAATCATCATAAATAATAAAGCTGATATCTTCTGGAATGGACAGATTCATTTCGGAAAGCGCCTGAATTACATTAATGCTGGTAGATTCTCCGACTGACAGGATTGCCGTTGGCTGTACCGCGTGTATCTTTTTCCTTGATCATCTCTTTGGCACAATCTGCATAGCTCATGAGGTAAAGACAATCATTATCCACTTCCAGCCTCTCTTCAGCAAATGCCTGGCATATCCAACCTCGCGTTTAACAAGCGCCGGATTGGTCTTGCTGATCAGCATGATCTTCTTATGGCCACTTTGAAGAAGATGCTTCACAGCCAGATATGTCCCCAGTTCATCATCAATCAGCAGCGTGTCCAGATTGGGGTAAACTGTCCGAAACAACTGAAGCAGCGGAAAACGCTTCGCACCCAGCTGCTTTACCAGTTCTCCGTCCCTCAGGAGACGGCACGAAAAATAATGCCGTCATACTTATGGGCAATGGCCTTCAAAATTTTCCCGTTCTACAGACGCGCTGTTACCGTTATACATATACAGCAAGTTGATATCCCTTATGTTCCAATTCCTTGACGTTTCCTCACCATGGCGCTATAAAACGGGTTCACAATCTCATCTAAAAAACAATGCCACTGTCCTTTGCTTTCCTTCCCCCGGTCCTGTTTACTGTTTTCGGTACGTACCCCAGCTCTTTTGCAGCTGCATATACTTTTTCCCCTTATTTCAGGGCTGGTAAAATACGTATTGCTGTAGGCTTTATAAACAGTAGGAACAGACCTGGGCAGCTAATGCTGCTACATCTTTAATATTACTCTCATAAACGTATCCTTTCAGCAGCAGAGTTATTTCAAGAAATAATTATTAAATATTATTAAATAATTATTTCTTTTTATATAATTATATTACCTTCTGTTGCATTTGTCAATAATTATATGTTTTTTATTATATTATTTTGTAAATATTGTACATTTTCAAACTATGATTTTGTAAGATGGCGATACCACTGTTTGGGAAATAATTATTTTTCGAAACACCGATTCAAACATTTTATTTGGATATTTTTGAAATTACAGGAATAATTATATCATATATAGGAAAATTATTCAGATATTTTTCTTAGATAAGAAAATTGAAAAGGCTGCCCCTAACGGACAGCTTATTTTTATCCGAGCGGCTCCATGATTTCTGACAGCTTCCGAGTAAGAACCGAACTGGCAGATGGTATATATAATAAGTCAACCTTTCAACTGATATTCGCTAAAAAACTGCCGAGCCGCCTGTTCGATATTTTTACATGACCGCCCCTGTGTTTTATACCGTTTCTTCGATACAAACCACATGAAACGAATAGTTATTAACCGGAACATAGTCCATCTCGATCATGATATTGGCATCCACGTCCTGCAGCAATACCAGCGATGTCTGAGTGCTGTTAATACAGCTTGTACTTCTGACAGGTATTCCAGACAGTCCGATTCCTCATGAAAGACCTCTGTCAGCCTGTTTAACTTTTCAATTCTGTCTTTTTGCCGTACATTTTGTATAATTCACATAGCCCTCCTTTTGTATGCCTTCATCCTGCTCCTGCGTGTTTCACTGCCTTTCAGGAAACGGAAACACCGATTCCTGTATATGAATATTCTACACAATTATGAAGCTGTTTACAATCAGTTAACTGGCAATTTACGGAGAATAAGTTCTCTAAAATGCAACCGATTCGATATCATCCGCCTCCCTCTGCATACCACCCTATATAATTGGAGGCGTAAAGAATGACAAAACAAGAACCGATGAGTATCGTAACAGACAAATACTTAACCTGCTTTCACAACATACTGGATCCAAATGGTACAGCAGATGAACGGTGCCAAACTGACTAACAGCATCTCCTGTAATTATATTGTTCAGATGATTCCACCACAAAGCGGCAAAGGATTTGAGATGTCCTGCAACATTCTGCCAGTACACCACGCTGATACCGCTCAGGAAATCGCATTATCGATCATTAAAGAACAGACAAAAGCATCGAAACCATGGAACCATCCGGAGCCGCTGTCAGATGTTCTGTAATCAGCAGCAGAAAATCGAGCTTTTCCTTTTGTCACTGCAGGCAGATCACACAGACTATGTTTGAAGATATGAGAAATGCATGCTCCACTAATGATATCAATGCAGATTTTATTCGCTGTAAATGATCCCTCATCACAGAGGCGCCATCCAGATGTCCCGGAACTGCTTCAGTTTCCGGTCTGCCAGGAGCTGAAGCCGGTTATCCAGTCAATCCCTGTATCGCGCAAATGGGATCGGAAATGGAGTCTGCTTAAGACTATAGAACTCACGAACCGGTATGACAGTTCTGCGGTCCGAAGGATTCGAACCGGGGATTGCCATCCACGATTTCCTGTACCTGTTTCTTTTTCCGCGCCATAATCATACTCTGTACCCACCACTTACAGCGACTTTTCAGCCATCATTCTTTAAATTCAGATTGCAGTTATTGGGCTTATTCATCTGGTCCCAATTATCTTTCTTCCAGATTCAGATAGTATTTCATCAATTCCACCGCATCGTTCCTGCCTCTGCCTCATCAGACTTTCTTAAGATGCGGTATGCCTTGGCAGCATTGGAATTCCGTTTTCATTTTCTGCTCCAAGAATGTAATCGGCGGAGAGTTCCAGGGTTCTTGTCAGTTCCACAGGGTATCTATTGACATCCCGCAGGTCCCCCTGCTCGATATCACCGTAATAGTGATCTGCCCTCCCAATTTTTTCTGCTACCTCTGGCGCTCGTCAGACCGAGCGCCTTTCTCCGGTTCCTGATTCGAAGGGCTGCTTCTTTGTTCGATTATATTTCATGAATTCAACCGGCCTCCTGCCTGAACATACGCCTGGCGTTCCTCGACCTTTGTCCGCAGCCTGCGGGTGGCCTGAACAATTTTTTCCAGGCATTCTTCACATTTCGCTGATCTCTATACAGGCTTCCCGCCACGTCAGCCATACCTACTATGATATTTGCCATAGTACGAATCTCACTGTTTAATTCCGCTAAGAACCGTCGTCCACTGTATCATCTGCTCCGCCTTTTCTATCTCACTGTCAAGTAATTTGATTTCACTTTTAGTTCCTCTTGTTCTCTGTGACTATCCGTTATATCATAAAAACATTCCATGACCGGGCTTCCCTGGTATACCTCGCCGGTAAACGGCCGTTCATGCGGATCCAGGCAACTTTTTCCGCGATTTGGTCTCATGGGACACTCAAATGAATAACACTCTTCCGATTCCCGATAGGCGTCTTCTATCCGTTTCTGTTGCAGGCGATGTCCCGCTGTCTTCGCTGTAGTACTCATCTACCCGGTTATGGTATCTGGAACGAAAACCATCTCTTTGTATTTCCGGTCAGCTCATATGCGTATTTATTGGCCCAAAGGACGGTAAAATGCCTGTCCATCATATGCTTGCTGACGCCAAAACGCATTCCCTCTATAATCGTTTCATACTCATTCATCGTTGTCCCCTTCTCCCCTTCCGACGCGATATCCAGCTAATGCCTGGGGCTCATCTGTCTTCCGGATTCTTTGATCTGACTATTTCATACGAGGCCTCTGACAGCTGTTTTTGGCCATCTTCTGCCTGAAGCCGCATCCTCCATTCTTCCTGAACTTCCAGTTCCGCTTTCTTCAGGCGCGCATATCTCACAGATACTGTCTCACTTATTTTCTTCCCAACCGGTGCAGTCATCCTTCTTAGTTTTCCTCTCTTTTGCCGAAATTCCAGTTCCTCTTCAGCCCAGCATTCTCAGTAATTCAGCGCGCTTCGAAAGCTGACGCCGCACTTTTACCGGAAAGGGCAGCCATCCGCAAATAGCGGCATTGTTGCGAAACAGAATCTGGACTTCGAAGACCTCTCATAGCGCGCCGCCTGCTGTTTTGAAAATATCAAACATATTCTGCCAGCCCGCTGTTTTTGTCTGCCTTTTTCGCTTCTTTCCGATCCCCAAATAATCCGCCTTCCGTTTTTCTGTAAAAAGGGATCCATTGATAACGTATGGGAGATCCTGCAAGTTCGCAGATCTCTTTTCAGTACCAGCTGGTCCAGTCCACAAAGGAGACCGGTTCCTCAAGACACCCGGTTTACGTTATCGTTCTGTTTTACCTGTCCGTGGATGCAGACCATCATAATCCCTTAATCGGTCACGGCCATGGCGCCATCTTGCTGCTCCATTTCCCGTTTTTTGTCATGATTTCATAGAATACTCTTCTGTCCCATTCTCTCCAATCATATCCTTCCGCCTTTTCCTTGCTTTATGGGCGCTGGTTTCTTTGAGACAGGCGGGAACCCGTTTCACTAACTCCTTGTCGGTGTTCCACGCAGTTCTGCCAGATGAAAGAAGGCTGATGATTATGGCGTTTTCTCTGATCCAGCGCCGTTTTCATCTACCGGATACCCATCAAAGCAGGTTCTCCGTGTAGAGCCCAGAGGATCTTGCCTTTCACCCGGGCTTGGGTAATACCAGTTGTCTCCCCACATTCTGCCAGCCAACCAGCATGCCTCCGGTAAACTGATTGAAATAAGTACCATTTGCGTCTTTTTCATCAAGTACCAGCCAAAATGCGAAGACAGCCCCTCATCTCTTCCCTGTTGGGAATTCAAATAGTACCACTCGCCTTCCATCCTGATACCAGCCGGTATCCATGATGCCTTCCGCATTGAAATGATACGTATACAGCTGCTGCAAATCATTGTATTTTACATTCGCCCACTGGTTTTAATCGCTGGCCGCTAGAGAACAAAGGCCCACTGACCGCCATATTCATTCCGTTTGCTCCCAGTATCCGTCTGTTCCCACATAATACGTCCGGTTAAATGTATAGCCGGAACCCCAGACTCCGGTCCACGGCTGCCGGAACTGATCGCCTCCGCTTCCTCCGCCGGGATGATTCGGATTCTCCGGGTTGTTCAAGTTCTCGAGATCGTCGGGTTGTGGGATTATTCGGGTCGTCCGGGTTATTGAGCAATACGTAACT
>VOFH01000425.1_pt1 | contig 23435 bp, 28 predicted proteins | sample 5384091 | NCBI WGS metagenome assembly VOFH01 (sample SAMN12384727, study PRJNA508395) | human gut metagenome | isolation source: healthy gut G | host: Homo sapiens
TTGCCGCCATTCATCAGTAAAAGGTTATCTCTCGGTTTCCAGCAATTCGGACGTAGCAGTCACGGATTTCTGACTAATGAAGCGGTAATGATTGGTGTCGAGACACGGACTTCTTCGCCTGTACGCATTGTACGCGACAAGGAAACATTACAGCATATAACCGTCCGCGGTCTATTTCCTTGCGGAGAAGGAGCGGGTTATGCCGGAGGTATTGTTTCTGCCGGAATAGACGGAGAACGGTTCCGGCATAGGAAAAGCCGCCGCGTCTTAATTATTTACATCACTTTGTTCAAACCCAGCAAACTAATGAATATCCCAACCTGTTGAAATAGCAATCATTTCCCAATAACCAATGCCAGTAGTTTAATCGGACTCAAAGCTTTCCATATTGGAAGAAATCAAGGAAGATGGCTGCACACCATTTTCTTTCCAGCCCGTTTCAATGAATTAATGGATGACACACCGGATATGTATGCCCATTATTTCAGTCTGAAATCTTTCGTTTGTCCATATCGGCACAAATCTATGTGGAACACAATGCTTTCTTTCTTCCCCGAAAACGAAAAACAATTGTTCTGGCCAGTGACAGTCCGCAGTTTCAACTTTCCGGTGTACCGGTTCTCAAATTTATGAGCCGGAAGAGGAGCTGGTGAAAAATATCCTGAAACTCCATCAACATGCCCATCACAAAGGATACCCGGTAAAGGATATGCCGCCAATGATTCCGCCAGCGCATCATCAGGAACTTTTATCTGCCCGCGAAATCGAAGTACTTGTACTGATAACCAAAGGACTTATCAATAAAGAAATAGCAGATAAACTGAATATCAGCCTAACTACCGTCATTACACACCGAAAGAACATTACGGAGAAATTAGGAATCAAGTCCGTTTCAGGACTGACTATTTATGCTGTAATGAACGGATATATCGAAGCCGACCGCATCTAATTCATATTATCAGGCCACAGAGGATACAGAATTTTTAGAATCCTATATTCTGTGTCCTGTTTCCTCTGTGGTGAATCAAATCCTAATAAATGAGGATTGCCTGCCAACTATATTTGCCGTTACTTTGCACCGGACAAATAAACTGCGAATGAAGACAAAGATTATGATGCTTGCCCTCACCCTCCTAACGACAGGGACTGTATGGGGCGGAAGATTTCCCGAAAGACTCACTGAAAGTAGTAGATATCGAAGAGGTGGTAGTAATCGCTACTCCGAAAGAGAATCGCAAACTACGTGAATTGCCTATAGCCGCCACCGTATTATCACAGGAAAATATGTGTGCCAATCAGGTACATTCCGTGAAGAACCTTACAGGTATTGTTCCTAACCTGTTCATCCCGGACTATGGCTCGAAATTAACGACTTCCATCTATATTCGTGGAATCGGTTCACGTATCAACACACCGTCCGTAGGACTTTATGTAGATAATATCCCTTATATAGACAAATCCGCCTTCGATTTCAATTACTGCGACATCGAACGTATCGACGTACTTCGCGGACCTCAAGGAACACTTTACGGGCGTAACACGATGGGCGGGCTTATCAAGGTACACACAAAATCTCCTTTCACCTATCAAGGCACCGACATTCGCATGGGAGCGGCGACGTACAATAATTATAATGTTTCGCTTACCCATTATCACCGTATATCCGAACGGTTCGCCTTTTCTACCGGAGGATTTTACGAACATACCGGAGGATTCTTTGAGAACACAGCACGAAATAATGAGAAGGTTGACCGAAGCAATGCCGGAGGTGGACGATTTCGTGGGGTTTACATACCGACCTCCAATCTGAAAGTAGATATAAACCTGAACTATGAATATAGCGATCAGGGTGGATACCCCTATTACTATACCAGGGAATCGCTCCCAGCGCAAAAGAAAGGGAAGAACCTCTCACAGAAGACCGTGCAGACTACATTGGTAAGATTTCATATAACGAGCGCAGCAGTTATCGTCGGGGATTAATGAATGCCGGCGTCAATCTGGAATATCAAGCAAGAAATTTCATCCTCAGTGCAGTTACCGGCTATCAGAATCTGAATGACCGTATGTTCCTCGACCAAGACTTTACAGAACGAGCGGTTTATACACTGGAACAGAAGCAAAAGTCGAATACAGTTTCCGAAGAGATCGTGTTTAAATCAAAATCCAACAAAAGATGGCAATGGGCAACAGGAGCTTTCGGACTGTATCAGTCCTTGAACACCAAAGGTCCGGTGACTTTTTGGGAAGACGGGGTGAAAGATGTTATCGAAGGAAGTGCAAATACAGCCTTTGCCGGTATGCCTGCAAACGCCCCGAAATTACATTTAGCAATCAACAATCCTACTCTGTTGGTAGGAGGAGACTTTGATACTCCTGTTTGGAATGCAGCTGTTTTCCATCAGTCTACATTGAATGACCTTTTGTGAAAGGCTTGTCTCTTACTGTCGGAGTACGTCTGGATTATGAGAAGATGAGCATGAAGTATAAATCGATCAGTGACCCTACAGACTTCAACTTCAGTATGAAGATGGCGTCACGGCCACCAATGCCATCTGTATCAGTAGAAGCCAAGAACCTGATTGCCAATGCCGGTTATGACGGTAAAATATCAGATGATTATGTCCAACTGTTACCTAAGTTTGCTCTGCAATATGAATGGAAAAAGGGCAATAATGTATACGCAACCGTGTCGAAGGGGTATCGGTCGGGCGGCTACAACGTACAAATGTTCTCCGATCTTATTAGTGGAGATTTACAGAACTCCATGATAAATGCTATAAAAGAGAGCGAGCAGTTCGCCAGATTTGCTGCAATGATTGACAAATATGCCAAGAAAGCGGATGTACCCGAAGTAAAAAGAGGCGACACGCTACAAACCCGAATATTCATGGAACTACGAAGTAGGAGCCATCTTACCCTTTGGGAGGGTAAGCTTTGGGCAGATCTTTCCGCTTTCTATATGGATATGCGCGACCAACAAATTTCCCAATTCACCGGAAGCGGCTTGGGACGTACCACCGTCAATGCAGGGAAAAGCCGCAGCTATGGTGCCGAAATGTCTCTTCGTGCAAGTCTGACTAATGAATTAAATCTGAACGCAAGCTACGGATATACCTACGCTACCTTTACAGACTATATCGAATATGAGAGAGAAGATGAAGAAACGCTCAAAGTTAGAGCCGATTACAATGGCAAGTATGTTCCTTTTGTCCCCAAGCATACATTAAATATCGGTGGAGAATATGTCATCACCTGCAGCCCACGTTCTATCTTCGACCGGGTTGTATTCCAGGCGAACTATAACGCTGCCGGACGTATCTACTGGACTGAACTGAACGACGTCAGCCAATCCTTCTACGGCACGCTCAACTGGAGAACGAATCTGGAAATCGGTGATGCAATGATTAGTTTTTGGGCACGCAACTTCTTGAATAAAGACTATGCCGCCTTCTATTTCGAAACAATGAACAAAGGTTTCATGCAGAAAGGACGTCCAATGCAATTTGGGATAGATCTTCGCTGCCGCTTCTAATCATTTTTACTCATAAGGATATTATTTAGTCTTTTTATTGTCAGCTAAAGATTTCATCCACACAAAACAATGGTTTTCAACAGATTAACAACTGACAATAAACGCTGACAATAACTAAAAACAGGCTGACAATAAAAGTTCCGGACTTTTATTGTCAGCCTGTCTCTTTGTAGATCAACAGCATGGAATACGGGATAAAAGGACGTATGTCCCTATAAAGTTTGCATTATAAAGCCGTTATACTTTATTTACCCAATCGGTATTATTCCATTAGACTTACGCTATTCTTAACTCTCCACAGCCGTGGTAGCTTCTCTTCATGGCCGTGGAGAGATCTCATCACGGCTGTGGGAAGAAGTCACCACGGCCGTGGAAAGGTAAAGGTATCGGTACCTTCCCGCAACTATACCAGCACTTTAACGGAACTTTATCAATGCTTTGACATTAGTTTACCTACTGCTTAATGATAACCGCCAATCATCACTCGTTAATTGCCCCGCAATAAGGACATATACCTTTCTCTTTCAGTTTCTCCCCGCAATGTCCGCAGCGATACTTATACCCGATGTTCCGATAAACCTTCTTCGTAAAGACCAGTATAAAAAAGATCAGGAATAAATAACCGATATAGATATGTGTCATCAAGATAAAAAAGAAATAACAGAAAATACAGCAGGACATTAGCCCCAGCAGATAAAAGATAGCTGCAGCGGGAGTCAATTGCCGAAACAAATCATCCAGCACCGCCAAAGCGACTATCAGAAACAACCAGATACTAAACAGGAAAAAAGAGAGTATGAAAGGTACTGTGAATGGAGATAAAGTTGGATTGAAATAAAAATGTTCCCACGTTTCCGGCACAAAGACCTGCATAGACTCATAAATCGTTGCACTGAACGCCATCAGCAGGCAGAGAAATAATGGATAAATGCTGTCTATATCATTAAAATAAACCATCTGCAACTGCTTCTTCTTCCGGAAAGCACGAAGCAAATAAACGCCTACAAACAGGGCAAAAATAACAACAAAATAAGAAGCGTGCGTGTCACTGAAAAGATGAATGGCCTGTGAAATACTGTCGGTCGGAACGAACGACCTCTTCAAATCCACCTCACGTATCCAACCCTGTTCATCCTGCGTATGCGCCAATTTAACCCAAACGCTATCCACACTATCGGCCGGATGAATCGCAAACTCTGCGACGACTACCTTATCTCCTTTATTCAATTGAATAAAAGTGTCCTTTATCGGAAGACGTTCCAGAGCTATGGAATCATCCACTACTTCCAGATTCGTATCCCACGTGTAGTGACGTTCATAAAGATAGGTCAATGAATCTTTTGTTTTCTCTGACAATTCCTCCGAATCCAGTAGCGGAGCCCTATAATAACAGGAAGATAGCAAAAATAAACATAATAGCAGGTTCATCACATTTTTTACCACAGAGGACGCGGAGGACACAGAGGATAAAAAGAGGAAAGAGAAAAAATCTCCACACTTTTTCTGCCTAACATTCAAACGATCGGTGTCAGAAGCATGAGTGAAGATGCTACCTTCACTATATCCTCTGTGTCCTCCGCGTCCTCTGTGGTAGAAAATAGTCTTCATTGCGCCGCCTTTACTTTCATTTGACAATTTTTGCAGTCGAACTCCAAACGGAAACGTTTACCATCATTGGACATCAGATAATAGGGTTCTTTGAAAGGTGAACGAACCCGTTGGTGAATAGGACACCATCCCATACTGTAACGTAGACAGTGTTTGCAGAACATCAGTACCGCATTCTCCACTGCTTCTTTTTCGTACGCCATAGCAATACGCTGTACTCCATGTTCCTCATAGAAAGAAACTGCATGAGTGTTCATAACATTTCCCAAATACGTCAATGTTGTTTGCGGAAAAGCATGATTCGTTTGTTTCCATACTGACAATTCCTGGCGGTAGTTTATCCGACGGGCAGCTATTAATTTTTCAACTGCCTGACGACGGTAATCGGCTAGGACCGAAACCGGGAGAAACCAATTATCAGCAAATCCAACTTCTATCACTTTTGCTTCGAAAGGTGTATTTCCTAATTTAGCAAGTTGCGTTTTCAGATTTTCCGTCTGCGGTGTACGTGCCAATTCCTTTTCACGGGGAAAAGCCAGTGTGACACTGTTATCATCTTCATCGGTCAATCGTAACGAAAAGCCAAATTCGTTATCAGTAAGCGAGATGCGCACTTCTATCTTCCTTTCAGCGGACTTCCGTGAAAGTACACGCTCAAACTCTTGGTCAAAATTACGGTACAACACAGTACGGGGCTTGATACGGGGCATTTCCTGTGGATACAGTTTATTACCATCTACACGATTGATACGGAACCCCTGCAAACGTCCTTGTTCGTCGAGATAGCAAACTCCATCGCCATTGTTAAATGACTTCAATCCGGCAACTGTCAGATAATTACCGCGAGCCTCCTTCATTGTTCCCATCTCTTCACCCAGCGACTTAGGGGTATCAAAGGAAAAAATCTCCTTATCACGACCGTGCAGGAAATAATGTGTAAAACCACGACTGAAACTCTTATCCAGTTGCGGCTTAAATTCGAATCTGCACATTCCCGAAGAAGCCCGGACATATTCCGGACGACGGGCAAAAATCGCATCCAATTTCTGACGATAGGCCGCTGTCACGTTCTTCACGTATGATACATCTTTCAACCGGCCTTCTATCTTCAACGAAGAAGCTCCGGCATCCAGCAATAGCTCCAACTCTTCGCTCTGATTCAAATCTTTCAGAGAAAGCAAATGCTTGTCCTTCACAATGACTTTCCCATCGGAATCTACAAGGCTAAAAGGTAAACGACAGAATTGTGCACATTCACCCCTGTTTGCGCTACGCCCGAAACATGCCTGACTGACGTAGCACTGTCCGCTGTAGCTTACACAAAGCGCACCGTGTACAAACACTTCCAAAGGCGTCTCCGGACAAGCGGTATGAATATTTTTTATTTCACGCAATGATAATTCGCGCGCCAAAACGACTTGTCGGAAACCTGCCTCCCAAAGAAATCGCACCTTTTCCGGAGTACGGTTGTCCATCTGCGTACTGGCATGGAGAGGTATCGGGGGAGATTCAGTTTCGTGATTCCCATATCCTGAACAATCAGTGCGTCCACCCAATCCGATACAGGGCATGAATCATCTCCTCCGTCTCTTTCAGCTCTTCTTCTTTCAGGATAGTGTTGACCGTGACATAAATACGCGCATTATACAAATGGGCATATTGTACCAGTGCCTCAATATCCTCCAAGGAATTTACAGCCGCCGCACGTGCGCCGAACTTCGGTGCACCTATATATACCGCATCCGCACCATGATTAATGGCCTCAATGCCACATTCCAGGTTCTTCGCCGGGCGAGAAGTTCTATTTTACGCTGCTTTATCATTTGATGTCATTTACATTATAAGGTGTTTCCTGATAAACAAAGTAGTTTAACCAATTGGAGAACAAAAGGTTTGCATGAGCACGCCAACGCACCAACGGTCCCTTATCAGGATCATCATCTACATAATAATTACGAGGTATTTCAATCGGCAAGCCTTTACCCACATCCCTACGATATTCCGTATCCAATGTCAACGGAGAATATTCCGAATGTCCGGTTACAAAGAACTCACGTCCGCCACGTGCCATAGCCATATACACTCCCGCATCTTTCGACTCGGAAAGCAATGTCAGTTCCGGCACCTTCAAGATATCCTCCCTATGTACCTCCGTATGACGGCTGTGCGGTACATAAAAACAATCATCAAAGCCACGAAAAATAGAATGGTAAGGTTCCAATACCCGATGCTCGAAGATACCGAACATCTTCTTTTCCAACGGATATTTAGGAATCCCATAATGATGATAGAGCCCGGCTTGCGCCGCCCAACATATATACAAAGTAGAAGTCACATGCGTACGTGCCCAATCAAAAATTTCCGTAATCTCATTCCAATAAGTCACTTCCTCGAAATCCATCTGTTCCACAGGTGCTCCCGTAATAATCATACCATCATACTTCTCATGACGCATCTGGTCGAAATCCGTATAGAATGCCTTCATATGCTCTATCGGAGTATTCTTTGAGGTGTGGCTCTTGATTTTCATGAACGAAATCTCCACCTGCAACGGAGTATTGGAGAGCAGACGCACCAAATCGGTCTCCGTCGTAATCTTCAACGGCATCAGATTCAATATGACAATCCGCAGCGGACGGATGTCCTGCTGCGTAGCACGGGAAGTATCAATTACAAAAATATTTTCTTCCTTCAATAGCTCTATCGCAGGTAGTTTATCGGGTAAATTTAAAGGCATAATCGCTATATATTAGTAATTTGAGTGCAAAAATACGAAAAATATAGCAGATTATAGGGAGGTTGCTTATTTAGAAGACGTACAAATTAAGTCAATTTAATCATAGAAGCATAACAACTAATCAATAAAAGCTTTACTTTTGCGGAATAAAATTAGTACTAATAATTTAAATCTTAGAAAAATGGCTTACGTAATTAGTGACGATTGTATTGCTTGCGGAACTTGTATTGACGAGTGTCCGGTAGAAGCTATCTCTGAAGGTGATATCTATTCTATCAACCCGGATGTATGTACTGACTGTGGAACTTGTGCAGATGTTTGCCCGTCTGAAGCTATCCACCCAGCTGAATAATACAATCTACAACAAAAAGTATAGGCTGCTTTCTCTTGAAGGCAGCCTTTTTTTTCACCACAGAGGACGCAGAGGACACAGAGTAAAATAGCTTGGGAGATGTGTTGCAACTCTCCTTTTTTGCGTAAAAGTGGAATCCCCCTTGCTACAAATCATTTGTAAGGGGGATTTTGGCTATTTATAAGGAGGCGACACATCATTATTCCTTTCATTTTTTCTTCTCTGTGTCCTCTGCGTCCTCTGTGGTGGACTCTTATTTCAATTTAGCCAACGCTTCCTTGATTCGGCGGATAGCCTCCGTTATATTTTCATCACTTGTTGCATAACTCATGCGGATACATTCGGGAGCGCCGAATGAAGTACCGCCTACACAAGCCACGTGCGCTTCTTCAAGCAGATACATTGCCAAATCATCCGAGTTTTCAATCTTACGGCCCTCTTTGCTCTTTCCAAAGAAATAGCTACATTTCGGGAACAAGTAGAAAGCGCCTTGCGGAACATTCACTTCAAATCCCGGAACATCTTTCGCCAACTTCACAATCAAATCACGGCGACGCTCGAATGCTTTCTGCATTTCTTTCACCGGTTCTTGTGTTCCTGTATATGCAGCTTCAGCAGCTTTTTGAGAAACAGAGCAAGGACCTGATGTGTACTGCCCCTGCAATTTATTGCAGGCCTTTACAATCCATTCCGGTCCTGCAATAAATCCGATTCTCCATCCGGTCATAGCATATGCCTTAGACACACCGTTTACAATCACCGTACGCTCCTTCATTTCCGGGAACTGGGCAATACTCTGATGTGCACCGATATAATTAATATGTTCGTAGATTTCGTCAGCAATAACAATGACTTGCGGATGTTTAGCCAATACAGCTGCCAAACCGGCCAATTCTTCCTTGCTATATACAGAACCTGTCGGATTGGACGGAGAACAGAGAATCAGTGCTTTTGTTTTCGGCGTAATAGCAGCCTCCAATTGTTCTGGAGTAATCTTGAAATCTTGTTCGATACCTGCCGAAACGATAACAGGAGTACCTTCCGCCATTTTCACCATTTCCGGATAGCTCACCCAGTAAGGAGCAGGCACAATTACTTCATCACCCGGATTTACTAATACAAGAATTGTATTACAAACAGATTGTTTCGCACCATTTGCACAAGAAACTTGAGCGGCTGTATATTCAAGACCATTTTCTTTTTTCAGCTTCTCAACAATAGCATTGCGCAAAGCCGGATAACCCGGTACCGGAGAATAACGGGAAAAGTTATCATCTATGGCTTTTTTCGCAGCTTCTTTGATGTGGTCGGGAGTATTGAAGTCTGGTTCTCCTACACTTAAATTAATAACATCAACGCCTTGTGCCTTGAGCTCGTTGCTCTTCTGCGACATAGCAAGTGTCGCCGACGGCGACAAGCTGTTCAAACGATCTGATAATTGATTCATTTTGTATCTATTTTATTGTTGTTGAGTGAAAATCGTTGCAAAATAAGCGATAATATTCGACATATGAAAACAAATAGGCAATTTACTTATTAAAATGTAAAGTATGCCCCATTCTTTCCTTTTTCGTTCTTAGATATCGTTCATTATATGGATTGGGAACAGTTTCAACAGGTACATTCTCTACAATCTCCAGGCCATAAGCTTCCAAACCGACACGTTTCACCGGATTGTTTGTCAAAAGCTTCATTTTGTGTACTCCCAACTCACGAAGAATCTGCGCTCCTACCCCATAATCACGCTCGTCAGCAAGATGTCCCAAACATACATTCGCATCTACTGTATCCATACCGTCTTCCTGAAGTTTATACGCTCTCATCTTTTCCATCAAGCCGATTCCACGTCCTTCCTGATTCAGATAAACGACTACACCTTTTCCTGCCGCTTCAATCATTTCCATAGCCTTATGCAACTGTTCTCCGCAATCACAACGCCTGGAACCAAAAATATCACCGGTGGCACAAGAAGAATGTACACGTACCAAAATAGGTTCGTCTTCATTCCACGTACCCTTAAACAAGGCCACATGCTCCAATCCATTTGACTTTTGACGGAAAGGAATCAGACGAAACATTCCATGTTCAGTAGGCATATTCACTTCCACCCCACGCTCTACAATGGATTCCTGTTTCAAACGATAAGCAATCAAGTCATGAATAGAAATCAGTTTCAGATCATATTCATCAGCCATTTTACGGAGTTCGGGCAAGCGTGCCATCGTGCCATCCTCACTCATGATTTCCATCAAAGCACCCGCCGGATAAAGACCGGCCAGACGTGCCATATCGATAGTCGCCTCTGTATGTCCGGCACGGCGTAACACTCCTTTTTCTTGTGCGTACAACGGGTTGATATGGCCGGGACGACCGAACGTAGCCGGTGTAGAAGACGGATCAGCCAATGCCTGAATAGTGGCAGCACGGTCGGCAGCAGAGACTCCGGTCGAACAACCGTCCAGTTTATCTATCGTAATTGTAAAAGGAGTTCCCAACACAGAAGTGTTATCACTTACTTGATGCGGCAAATCCAATTCCTTGCAACGAGACACTGTAATAGGTGCACAAAGCACCCCACGTGCGTGTTTCAACATGAAATTAACTTTCTCAGGAGTTATTTTTTCAGCAGCAATAATCAAATCTCCCTCATTTTCGCGGTCTTCATCATCCACTACTATGACAAACTTGCCTTCTTTAAAATCGGCAATTGCATCCTCTATTTTATCCATTTTAATCTCTTCCATAACAATTATTTATTAATTTTCTGTATGATGAATTGAACTTGTTCGTTGTTCTTTATAATCCGTTCCATATCCTTAGCCAGACGAATACGGAATGCCCAGATACGGAAATAGAAAAACAGCCCGATGGGGAAAATCACTCCAGCTGCCAGATTCAGCCAATATATATGGTACGGGCGCACATGAGCAAAAACGGGAATCATCGGATAATTGTTTAACAAACCTATCAAAGAAGCTGATTTCGTATTTGACATTTCCTCCACCAACGCTTCCAGTTTATCATTGATAGCCACCACCTCATCGTCCTTTTCACCCGACATCCACAGTTTGAAATAGTTCGGTGCTTTCGTCAACTGATTTTGAGCAATGTAAGCTTTACAATCCTCTGTAAGCTGCTCCAAATCGCCCGGGATACGTTCATAGTCAGGATCATTTATAATAACTTCTTTCTTGAATATATGCCGTACACTACGTATTCCGGCCACCTTCTTAAACCAGTTAATGTACGCATCGGCATTAAGCACCACAGAATCTTTATTCGATTTGTAAGTAAAGGAAGATACCCAACGGAGCAAGGACAGCACTACTCGTCCACATACCCATCCATACAATCCACTTACCGTCACGGGCCATTTTATAGCCGGTGTTATCAATGATATAATAGATAATAAACACCAGTACCGACACAATTACCGGCATTCCCAAACCACCTTTACGAATAATACCTCCTAAAGGAGCACCGATAAAGAAAAACAACAAGCAAGAAAGGGAAATTGTAATCTTCTTATGCCATTCCGTCTTATGTTTCCGAATGCTATAGTCATTACTCTCCATCGTATAACTCTTGAAAGTAAGGTCGCTTGCCATATTTTCCGCACGGCTAAGAGCAGCGGAAATAACTTTCTGCTTTTGCGTCAAAGGAGCAACATTATAAAGACTGTCCACATTATACGCATACACATCCGCTTTCTCCATCTTGACAGTGTCTTCTTTTGTCAATCCATAAGACGCGCGAAAATTTCCCTCAGCTATTTCCCGGTAATATTGCCTTCCTATACTGTCACCTACTACTTTCATCGAATCAATAGAGCTTTGCAACTGCGCCATGTCTTTAGCACTCGACTGCTTACCCATAATATCGCCGTCAACCATATTGAAATCAGAGTTAAACTCAATAATCGTATGTTTCTCTCTGAATGATTCACGACGATAAGGTACATTTTGAGACTTCATGCTTTGCGCTTTCAGATTCTCAAACAAGTCTCCACTATACAAATGTAACCAAAGATGTTGCTTATCCGCTGTCATCTCCAGACGCCCGGAATCCGCATAAATAATATGGGCATTCTCAAATCCGTCTTTCAAATTATAGATCAAGACATCATACAGCATACCCGTTTTACGGTCTTTCTTGGCTATCTTTAAATTATAATCAGGGATTTCGGAATAGAAAACGCCTTCCGGAATATCCAATTCCGGAGATTTCTGTTTCATTGAAAGAATCAGAGTTCCCAACTTAGCTTGGGCAATGGGTCCTACTACATTTTGAAAATAGAATGAAACGCCTACAAGTCCACAAACAAAGAAAACAAGGGGACGCATAATTTTGAGCAAAGAAATGCTTCGGCAGCTTTCATTGCAAGCAATTCGTAACGCTCGCCAAAATTACCAAAAGTAATCAAAGAAGCCAGTAACACTGCCAACGGCAACGATACTGGCACTAATGTTAATGCAGAATAGAAGAAGAACTGAGCCATTACACTCATTTCTAACCCCTTTTCCAACCAATTCGTCTACATATCTCCACAAGAACTGCATCATGAAAATGAACAGACAGATGAAGAATGTACCTATAAAGAGCATAAAAAGCTCTTTACAATGAATATATCTAATTTCTTTATGCGTAGCATCTTAATAGGTTCGTGCAATTAGGATGCAAAATTAGCACAAAAAAAGGAGCACCGAAAATTTTTAGTTGAAAGTTAACTAAAAACCACAAGTTCTTCTTAATTTGGCAACCTGTGACTCCCATAATTCTTTCATATCATCCACTTCATCCGACTCTGCGAAATCAGTAATTTCTAATACATAGTCACTTGTCAACTCATTATATGTCATCTTGATTTCAAAGTAATCACGCTCGTTTTCATCATCCAACCAACGGAAACGGATAAAAGAGAAAGAGCGAATGGCAATAATCTCTGCTTTCCTCAGCTCTGTCTTCCCCCAATGGAACTCTACTATTTTATCGTCAGAAATAACTTTATCGGCAAACCAGTCCTCCAACCCGGTCGGTGTACTTATAGCTGACCAAAGAATATTTTTAGACGTTGCATTCAACAAATACTCCAAATGAATCTTTTCCTTTTTCATAGCAATTTCGAATTGTTTTTACGTGTGCCAAGATAAATACTTTTTTCTAAATAAGCGGCATAAATCAAGCACTTTATTTAATTATTCTTTCATTTCCAGTCCTAAAACTCCCTGCTTATAGGGGAAAGCAAAGTCTTTCTTGAAGAAAAGAACAAAAAAATCACCGATTTGTTTTGGAGATTATAAAAAACATCTATCTTTGCACCCGCAATCGAGAAATGATGGCGGGATAGCTCAGCTGGTTAGAGCGCATGATTCATAATCATGAGGTCCCCGGTTCAATCCCGGGTCCCGCTACTTGATAAGAATAAGGCATTTGGGAGGCTTCCACTTCTGGGTGCCTTTTTCTTTTATACATCAATTGGTGCCGGTTTACACCAACGCAAATCATATATCAATCAGATTAAACATTATTCATTATTAAACATATCAAATTGACTTTACCCAAACAAGTTCCAGTCAATATTATCCTTCCCACTTATCCATTAAACCATAATACTCCAATTTCATCCAAAGGGATATTTGAGCAATGATAGATTAACGCTAATAAGCAACTTTACATCATTTATTTAAGATTCCATTCTTACATTATGTTCACACCCCCCTTCTTTGTAACTTCGTAGCAGATAAATCAATCACTAATCTATTAACATTAATTCTAATATGAGAGTAACAGAGAAGACTAACACAATTCATTATTTACCACAAGAGATTAAAGAAACCAAACTCACAGAAGTAACATACCTACCTATTACAAGGGAAATGTTAGAACAACTATTCTCAAATTCAGCTAAGAAGAATAAGCATAAATTAGTTAAGAAGAGAAGGAGGTAATTAATAAGGCAGCAAATGAATGTTACTTCAAATGCTGCCTTTATTTATTATAAGCATAATTTATTGCTTAAGCCAATTCAATTGATTCTCTGTTTCATCTTTGGTAGTCATTACATCACCGTTTATTGAGATAGTATATTTATCTATATCCTCTGTTATGTCTCCATGGTCATCTGATTCGCCGTAATTAATAGTAAGTATAGAAGAGTTAATATCATAAGTATAAGTAAATGAATAAACCTCATGTAACTCTGAACCAACTTCATTGTCATCATACTTCTCGACGCCTGTTCCATTAGCTTTAAAAATCCATGTCATAGTAGTATTTCCTTCTGAATTAATCCATGTGCCAATTAGAGGATTATTATCGTCTTCATCGTCATCAGAGCAAGCTGCAAAGTTCAAACTCATAATAATGGCTACTACTGCCATACCAATTAATCTGAGTATTTTCATTGTAATAATCTGTTTGTGCTTCTACGTTCCTAATAGAGAGCGTTAATAATTGAGATATAAGTGTGAGGAACACAACACAGAGTTGCACACTTCTTTAATAAAGAACTGTTGAGTAGTAAAATAGACTGTCTGTTTCTTATATACCTGTATTTATGCCAACCTGTTCCCTATAGTTGGCTACTACATGCAAGAAGCGTGGAACTATCGAATATTACCATTGTGAGGCACTCTTATTTCTAAGAGTTCTGGACTGCCCTGATTGGATAATAAACAATAGCCCACGCCAAACGATATATAGACTATCCATATTAAGATAGGTATATAACATTGACGTGAGCGTTCTTGCCTATTAACTCCAATCATAGAAATGTCCAGTTTCACAATGGGTTAATATCTTAAACGCTCTTCGTTAACTATATCCCTTCAGCCCTAACACATTAGGTATCTGAAATTGCTACAAAGTTACGAATTTACGTTTGATTAGCAAGAACTATTGTTTATTAAAAGTTGAGAGCTGTCTCTACTCAATAATTCAAGGTTGGTATGAAACTTGCCAAATCCCCATATAAGTAGAAATTCTGAACTTTCATACCAACCCAATTATTAGAAGCTAAGACAATCATAAGTATTAAGTAATTCCTCTTGCCTTAATCCCAAGTATCTCTTAGTAATTGACACACTGGAATGATTGAATAGCTCCATGAGCTTAACAAGTGCAAGCTCTGAATTATCGTTATTCATGTTATAGACCTGTCTGCCAAAGGTCTTTCTAAGAGAATGGCAACTGAAATTGCCTATATGTAACCTGTACTTCTTCTTAATCTCCTTCAACATGACATTAATTCTCTGAACTGTGTACACTGTCCCCTTCTGACTTATCAATACAGGAGCATTTATGCCAACTGGATTTATATGCTCATAACAATCTCTGATATGTTGTTGTAGCTGCATGTTAATCCTAATTGTCCTTTGCTTCCCTGTTTTAATCTCTGTAATGGTAAACTCTTCTGCATCTAATATCTGATTCCACCTTAAAGCAAGAATATCAGAAATTCTTAGACCTGTGAAGCAACCTAAAGCAATAAGAAGTGACATTTTATAATTACTATCCCATGCCAATTTTCTTATTAAGTTCATTGCTTCGCTCCATTGCAGATAATCTGCTGTTGTACTTGAATATTTAAGTGACATAATGTTCTGATTTATAGTGAAACTAATATAAGTGAATATTAATTTTAAACTGGAATATCTAACTTGCTGATTATTAGATAAACATTCACTAATTAACAAAGTGAATATTATACTACTGGCTATAGCTAATAAAGAGTACCTATATATAGTATATAGATACCCTTATTAGTACTTCATATACTACCTCAACATAATAATTTGAAATATTGATATATAGTCCAAATAATCATGAAGAAGAATACAATAGGCGAAACTGCACATGCAATAAAGAACATAATAGTCCAAAATATAACAGCGAATAATGCTACTAACATAAATCTTTAATTATTAATTAAGTAATGAATAAATTAAGGGACACCCTTATTATATGGATGTCCCCTGTTAAATACTGTATAATACCACTAACTAAGAAACCATTGGTATTTGTCATCACCGTGTAAAGCGGAACATATCACCCGTTGCAAGTTCTGTAGCATTATAGGCTCTATCCAAGAATGAATCTATATAGCTACTCTTATTTGCACCTGTGAGCAAGTTGTAGAACTTCCACATAGACAAATCATTCCCCAAGCTGCCAAAGTTCTCATCATTGATATATGCTTTAGCCACATTGTTAACCTGTGTATCAGTAAGTAGCATTCTTGGTATATCCTTTTGATAGCCTTGCGGTAATGACTGATAAAGTCTCATTCTGCCTAATAGTTGGCAGAACTGATGCTCTGTCATACTGGTATTGCCTAAAGACTGCATCAAATGTATGTGCTTGGCTGTATCGTATTTGTGGAACATCTCCAATACCGCTTGATATAAATCCCTTGTATTGGTAACTTCCAAGCAACTAAGATAACCGTCTGTAGATACACATAGATTTGTGCAAACCTTACAAGTAAAGCCAATAAACACTTTAAACCGCTCTGCACCTTTCTTTGAATAAAGATTGGTGTGGTTATAACTCTGACACCACCAATAGTAAGTGTTAGCCTGTTACCGTGTACTGTCTCATAGATAGTAGGAACTTCAATAACAAAAGCGCACCTCTCGTAGTAGATAGTCTTGTCACTCTCTAATAACTGATTGGCGGGCTTATGAATTGCTTTCAGGAATCCTGCCTTTGATTACATGGCTTACACGAATATCTGGCAATTCAATTTGTTCACCGCTAAAGAATGTATTGGTTGCATCCTGTACCGCTTCGATAAAAGCCACATGAGATAATGTAGCTTCGTTATCTTTGGCAAATACAGGGATAATGCAATCATTCCTTAGATGTTCCAAACTGGCTTCAATCGTATTGGCTTCAATAAATAACGGGCGTTTCTGCTTAATAATTGGCTCTTCAATTATTACCGCTTCTTCTGCATATTCACCAAAGTTTCTACTAATTCTCTGCACTGGCATAATCTGTAATGTTGATTCCATAATCTGATAAATTATTAAGTTAATATGATTAGTAAATACTGCATTTGAGGACAAAATGAGGGCTTGACATGAAGTACTATTCATTCACTTATCTTTGTGCATCTTTATATGTAGACATATACAAATCGTTGATAAGTCCGCACATTTAAGAAGTTCAAAAGGTTTGTGGGCTGAATAGCGATTCATGTTATCCTTTCTTTCTCCTAATAATGGGTAAGGGGACGTTAGGAGTAACAATAAAGCTTAGCGCATGATATACATCTGATATATGTCAGCCTGCTCACTGACAAATTAAATATTTCACTCTATAGCTGCATAAAGTCTAAATAGAAACACGACCTAAATCTAAAGGGCGGGGGGATGATTTTTAGATACCCTATTCTTGGGTTGGGGTATATAATAAGAAACTCCAAACCGTATTAGTGGTCTGGAGTTTTACTCTTATTCAATCAAAGCCTTGATAGCCTTCTTGGTTCTTGTTCTCCTTAGTTGGCTTAATCCAAGCTGCTGATATCCCTGTTCTAATATTGGGTCTCTCTTCATAAGGCTTTCCAACTCCTGCCGCTCGTTATCAGTCAGAGCGGATTTCTCCTTCAAGTCACAGAAGCGTTTGAGCCTGTCTCTGAATTGGGGAGTGGTAAGTATGCCTTTGATAATATTCTCGTCTGCAATGTTCCATTCATACGTCTGGACTATTGCCATGCCCAACTGTCTGTAGCCTTCCTGCAATGCTTCTGCCGACCTGTACACTATACGTGTAGTCCAGTGTTGGTAGAGTTTTAACTGGGCAACCATGTCATTGACTTCATACCTGTCACCCTTCTTGATGATATATGTATCAGCCCCCAATTTCTTAAGTTCATCGTCCTGCTGTTTCCTTGCAACTTCCCCTAACTTGCTCTCATTCAATACCTGTATCCGTTCCTCTGCCGCTGCAAGCTCCTTAGCTATCTTCTGCTTCATTTCAGCAACTGGAAGGTAGTAGTTCATAACCTTTGGATTAAAGATATGGACTATCTTGTTTCTGAACGGATTGGACTTGGTTCTGATACGTCCTGCAATTTGGGGAATATCCATATCAATGCTGATTAGGGTATGCTTGTTGTAACCGTTGCTGACAATGAAGCATATTGCCGTTTCAGAATAATAATCCACTCCTTCAAACGCCTTACAGGTTACAAATGTAAACCGTTTGGTGGGAGCTGTTGAACTGGAGATTTCAAAGCCTTCCAGTTTGTAATGGTTCTTCTCGTCATCCGCACATATAATTCTGCAATCATCATTAGTCAGTCTGGCTTCTTCAAGTATCTCCTTAATCTCTCTTACGCTATTAACAAAGAAGTAAGCTTCCTCACTCTTAATCCCGTCCAGTACAAAGTGACCGTTGTCTTTATAATGCCTTATAATCTTGGCAGCCGTACTGCTTGCGCTTTTACATGGATAGGGGTAGACTGTAATCTTATCCACTGTCTTCCAATCAGCCACGTACTCTGTCATTTCAGCAAAGACTTTTGGGCTTGAACAGTTCTGGGATAGGGGTTGCGGTCAGGAAGCAATGGGATTTGAAGCATTTGAAGTTCTCTATGATTTGATTTATCACCATTGTCCTAAACCCGTACTGTTTTAACAGGTTGTGGTACTCATCCACAAGTATTTTAAATTCCAGTGGATTGATAACAGGAATCAACTTGTCAACCTTGTCATAAGTGCAGATTATCTTCTTCACTCCGTCCTTATCAAGAAACTTCCTTAACTTGGCTTGCACTGTTTTATTGAAACTGCCATACAAGCCGAACAGTTTGTCATTAGTAGGACTTACGCCTGCTTGAATCTGTGACCTCTTCCAAGTAATGTCCTTACCATTTCTTATCCTTAGGTGGATAACACTTATTAATTACTAACTCTGTCGTAGGTACGGCTATGATGTAATTCTCGTCATTGGTAAGTGTTATCGTAGTAGCACCACATCCTGTCTTCACCTTGTTGAAGATACAGTTCTTTGGGAAGTCCTTCATAATGAGGAAGCCGTCCCGCTCTTGAATTTCTAACTTTACCATAAGTTATCTTTTGTGATTTTAAATATGTTACCTGTGCCCCTAATTATTGGACTTTAAATAATCCTAAACTCTGAATATTGGGGTAACTGACCGTTTTATATAGGGATAATTCACCACTCTTTGGAGATTCCAACTTTATCCCCACTTCTGCTTGGTGATTGAAAAACAGCTACCTGTCACCTCAATAATCAGACTTTAAGTTACTCTCAGCTTCATTTATTAGGGTAACCCGTATTATTATATAATGGAAATTCACCACTCTGGGAGAATCTGGAGTAGAAGAGCCTACCTGTCACATAGGCTCTTTGCATGGTTAGACTTCTTCCGCTTCCAGATAAGGAATGTCCTCTGTGTCATCATTGGCGGTCACTTCCTTGCTGTCTTTAATTGAGATGACAGTAGTAGGGCGATTGTACCGTTCTCTTATCTTCTCAAACTGTTCCATTACTAAATTCTCGTCCAGATTTCCGTGTGTATTGAACATTGCCGCCTTGTCGTTCTGTGTAATGGACTGGAATATCTTGACAGCTTCCTTGACGTCTCCTGTAATTGTCTTGATATTATTGAATTGGTTACTTAAGTATCTCTTGGCAATATCCTTGTCATCAAAGCCTTTATCCTTGCAGATTTGGATGAACTTGTTACCTGTCTCCATGTTATAGGCTGGAATGATAGGCTTCTTCACCTTCTTCCCCTTCTCATCCTTACCAGAGCATAATAAAGAGAAGTCAGACTTTGATATGGCGTTATTATTGCCACAAAAGATAAGGTTCAGTGTTGAGATTGGATAACCGTCTGGGTTCTTCTCGCTCTTTATTAATTCGTTGTACCGTTGCAGAAATTCATTGTCTGGGTTAATATTGGCTGCACCACGCACATAGTCTGGGGTAGTCCATTCCTTCTTGGTAATATTAATCTCGTTGATGTATTCTGCAATGGTTTCATTCCCTTGCAGTTCAACTTCAATGGCGGGTACATTTATTGCTTCCTCTCCGTTCTCCGCTGCCCATTCATTATAGAGGGCTGCGGCAATAACCCTATGCTGACCGTCAATACAAGGAAATATTTGGCAGCATCCTCTGGATTTATATCCTGTCCGTTACTGTCAACCAGACGAATGTCACCTGTTGTGATTACATCTTCTGCCTTAACGACCTGTACCATTTCTGCCTTTCTATAACCCTTGACCTTCATCATGGCTAATATCTTCTCTACATTGCCCAAGTTGATGGAACGATTAATACCCTTGCGAAAGCTATGTTTCTTACTTCATTATTAGCTACAATATTAATTTTTAAATAAATTTTCTTCATAATTGTTTAAATTTAAATTAATAATTAAGTTGGTGCAATCTTCAACTTGGCGCCTTATCGTTTCTGATTACATTGCAAAGGTGGGGAATACTCGGGAGGTGTGTTATAAAGAATAGAAGGCGATTTGGAGTGTATTCTTTAGATATAAGAATATCAATACATTAGCTAATTTAAGGACATAAAAAAATAACTACCACGTGATTACATGGTAGTCTGTAAGGATTGGTGGATTATTAATTACCAGAGATGTTCTGTAGATTGATTATTAGGTGAGAAGTTGTAGTCTTCTGTCTGTTTGGTCTTCCATTGCGGTTTATAGCCTTGTTTCACCAAATAGGCTATTGTTGCATTGGTGTAGTTCTCATCATTATTGAAACTGCCTGCTTCAAATAATAATTCCATGTAGTCTAACGTCATGCGTATCTGTTCACTCTTGGTCTTTATTGAGGAATATCTTTGTAACAGGTGGAATGTACCGTATATGATTAGATTATGGGCTGCATTATTGGCTTTCCTGCCCTTCTTCTGTGAATATACTTCCTTCAATTCCTGTTGGGCTTCTTCCAAACTGTTTACTCCTAAATAGATGTGAAGGTAGTTATCCAATAAATCAGTCAGCCAATAGCAAGAGTTATCAAGAGTAATCTTCTTAACTCCGTTATCAATGGTTATAGGACTGAATACCCTTAACTCCTTCTTCTTGGAAGGTGAGTATCTCTTGGTATTCAGCAACTCATATAGCTTTAACATCTCTGGACGGACTTGTTCCAGATAGGGCAGTGTATTCTCTGATATGGTAACTTCTGTGTAAAGTTCACCATTCTTATACTTCTCATATATGGCAGCTACAACAAGCAAACTTATTCCAATTACTCCATCGTTGTCAGTTTCACCATGCTTCTGTAATAAATCAATCAGCCGTTCAATAAATTATTACTTGGCAGAGTGATAAGTATATTGTGTTCTGAATCCATAATGAAGCTACTTGGATTAAATGCCTTACTGGTAGAAGTAGATTTGGGAGCATACCGTTTATAATCAAATACTCCGTTATCTACTGCAATAGTATTTAGAAATGAATGGTCTGTCATGTAGTTCTTACAAATATCTTCACTGATTCCGTTGGGATATTCATGGTAGTAAGTAGCTAACAACTCATTCTCAAACATGGCACGCTTATAGCCAAAGTATTCTGTGAGTATAGGTTCTATCTTCTTTAATTCTGGAATTGGTAGTATGTAATCTCTCATATCGCTTCTTATGTTGGCGCTGTAACGTTAACAAGAATAATCCCACCTACAATAATTGCAAGTGGGATTAATTGAAGGTATTATAATAAGTTCTTCATTGCATCATCTATCTGTTCGTTATCGAAACTATCCAAATAAAATTGCGTATTTGATAAACTCGTATGCCCTAATGCTTCACTTATAATAGCAACATTGACTCCAGAACGTTTCAACACTGTGGCGAAAGAATGGCGGGCAACATAGGTCGTCAATGGAATATTTAACCCTAAAAAAGCTACCAATCTTCTTAAGATTCCGATTAACTCCTTTAGTAACCTTACGGATTCTATCATATTGTTGTATCTCCGTTATATGAAATTTCTTATCTAATATTGGGAAGATATAATCACTAAGAGAATAACCTTCATTCTTATACTTATTAATTATTTCAATAGTCTGAGGCAATAATCTAAATGTAATACCTTGCCCAGTCTTATGGCGTTTAAAACATATTCTATCATCTATAATATTAGAATAGGTTAAATACGCCATATCTATCATATTAATTCCACACCCAAGATAACTAAACACAAACAAATCTTTACTCAAATATAGTAATGGGCTATAGTAAGTAGTAATATTACTTAAATCCAGTGCCAAGACTTTAGCCATTTCCGACTTGCTGATAGCACGTTTAGTCGTCTTCTTATTAAAATGCGAAACCTTAAACTTTTAAACGGATAATATTTCTCATCTACAATATCATCCTCTATCGCTTTATTATAGACAGCTCTTAGCGTCCTAAACCGAATCCCCATAGTATTATCAGAATTACCTCGTTCTCTTAAGAATCGTTCATACCGTTTCAACCAAGCAACATCAATATCAGTAAAAGGAATACACAGATTTACAGCAAAAAGGTCTTCAATGAATTATAGCAATGCGTATAAGATTTAGCATTTCCTAAACGCTTCTCATTAATCATTAATTCTATAATATTCCGTATATATGTATCAACATCTGATTTATTCTCTTTCTTCTCAACTTTTTATCAAAGTTTGAGAGTGAAACTCTTACCTAAAGCTCTTAATTCAAATATCAAGTTTAAATATTTCTGCTTCTCTTGAGATACAATCTTCTAAAAGCCATTCGTAGTTGGGTGGCTTCTCTTAGGTTCGCTCTTTATTATAATTCCATAAACTATCCAGAACAGACAAACCCAAAGATTTATAAGCCCTCTCCTTCCCTTGAGTTATTCGTATCATTAATGGATATTCACCATTAGATAACTTCTTAGATTTAAAACAAACAATACTTACAGTAGCATCCATATAAGATAATTATTTATTATCAAGATATGGTTTACACTATCGGTTTACACCAACAGTAAATTATCCTCATAAAATTATTAGTCCAAACTAACAATAAGACATACCAAACGCTAAGCCATTAATTATAAATAAATTATATAGCGAAGCTGGTAGCTTTCAAAGGCGTCAGCCTTTGGAAGACGCAGATTCATAATCATGAGGTCCCCGGTTCAATCCCGGGTCCCGCTACTTGATAAGAATAAGGCATTTGAGAGGCTTC
>VOFH01003466.1_pt1 | contig 23435 bp, 40 predicted proteins | sample 5384091 | NCBI WGS metagenome assembly VOFH01 (sample SAMN12384727, study PRJNA508395) | human gut metagenome | isolation source: healthy gut G | host: Homo sapiens
CAGTATATGCGTTCAGTTACGTATTGCTACCATGCTGGAAAACTGACACCTTGGAAAACAACGCTGCTGCACAACGCTTAAATACAGGCTGCCATAATCACCTATACCATTCAGGCTCTGGCACAAGCCAGGATCTATGTGTAGCACAGAAACAATCGCGCTACTCGTCTGCTTTACCGCTCCCCCAGTTCGGAGTTACCACACAACATGGATGCCCGCAACATTGAAAAAAACGCCCCATAAACCAAATACAACTGTCTACCTGGAGCAACTGGAAACCCAAAGCAGCGATATCGGACATTGATACATTGCAGAGATTGCCCATGCACACACGGTCTGCCGCTTGTGGATTGATAACACCTGGCACCCCATGCCCACCTCATCCGCCCGATTGAACACGGCGCGGATATCGTAGTCCACTCCGCTACCAAGTTCATTGGCGGCCATGGCACTACCCTGAGGCGGTATCATCGTGCGTAGTTCCGGCAAATTTGACTGAAAGCCAGCGGTAAATACGATCCTATCAACCCAATCGCTATCACGGTGTCTCTTTTTTGTGGACGCGGCAGGCCCGGCAGCCTTCGTCACCTATATCCGTGCCCATCCTTCTCCGTGATGGGTGCAACTCTCTCCCCTTCAACGCATTCCTGCTTCTGCAGGGCGTGGAAACCCTTTCCTGCGCCTGGAACGTCATGCAGAAAAACACGAAGAAAGTGGTGCAATATCTGTCTAATCATTCACAGGTGGAAAAGGTAATCATCAGCATGGATCCATCGACCCACATTTAGAAGTATTTCCCGACGGAGGGCCAGTATCTTCACCTTTGAGATTAAGGGCGGCCAGGAAGAAAGCCTGGAGGTTTATTGACAATCTGAAAATCTTCTCCTTGCCAATGTAGCCCAGACGTAAGAGCCTCGTAATTCACCCCAGTACCACCCATTCCAACCTCAGGAGAATTTAACTGGATCAGGCATTAAGCCGATATATCCGCCTGTCCATCAGCTGAACATGATGATATTCTCGCTTTGACTTAGAGAATGGGTTTGCTTCATTATAACAAGTAATAGGAATGAAATTATGAGATAGAAGAGGAGGCGGCTGCAGCTTGAACTGGGAAATTATCGGGAAATATTTGCCGTTATACCAAAAGCTTAGCGGTACTGACAGTAAAATCAGGTTTATGGGGATAGCGGCCGCCATCATGATTGGGTTACTATGTACCATCATTCAGTATTATAAGATTCCGGTCATCACGCAGGATCGTATCTGTGTACATTGAAATCAGCCGGAACCCCCTCTTATGGTGCAGCTGTTCTTCATCTATTGGCCTGCAAAATAGGTATTCCAGACAGATGCCGCTGCGTGCGGTGTTGCGGGGACTGGCTTTTTCCTCGGCAGGAGATTATATGAAGCATTTTCTTGGTGGGATTGAGGCAGTTGTAATCAGGAAGGAAAGCGCGCCATAGTCTCGAGGCTCAGTAAACTGCAGACTTTTCTCTTATGTAATCTTGCGCAGGCATTTTCCATCAGCGTTCCGGCATTTTATGGCGAATGTGATTTTTCTGCTGAAAGAAACCAGCGTATTCTCTGCCATAAGCCTTATGGATTTAATGTTTACAGCAAAGGATCTGATTGGACTGTATTACAAAACTGCGGAGCCTTTTCCTGCTGGTAGTGTTCTATCTTATTATTTTGCTTCCGGTTTCCGTTTGGGAAGCCTCCTGGGAAAGGAGGTCACGCTATGCGGATTTGGGTCTTGAGGTGCTGCTGAAAGGAAAAATCTTGCCCGTATCCTTGGCGGATTAGACGCAGCACTCAAAATCAGCATGATTTCCGTCGCCATCAGTATCCCATTGGGAATCATTTTTGGGCATTCTCTGACATGGAAAAATCACAATCTGCCGGGCGATCCTGCGATGTTACCTGGAATTTGTCCGGATTATGCCTCAGATGGTGTTACTGTTCCTCGTCTATTTCGGCACCACGAGAGCCTTTGGCTGGGACCTATCCGGGAGCTGGCATCTGTGATTGTATTCACAGTCTGGGGAGCGGCGGAAATGAGTGATCTGGTCCGGGGTTCTCTGATCAGCATTCCCATACACCAGTACGAAAGTGCTGAGGCGCTGGGACTGTCGAGAATACAGAGCTATCAGTACATTGTTCTGCCTGCGCAGGCCGTGCGGAGGTTAATTCCACTGTCAATCAACCTCATCACAAGAATGATTAAAACCACAAGCCTGATCCTGATGATGATTGGCGTCGTGGAGGTACTGGAAGGTTGCCCAGCAGATTATAGAGGCAAAACCGGATGGGCAGTCCCAATGCTGCATTCGGAATTTATAACGGTATTCTTCCTGTATTTTATTGCCTGCTGGCCAATCAGCCTTTTGGCGAAATACCTTGAAAACGATGGAGGTGAGATGTCAGAATCGGTATTAACCATAGAACATCTGACAAAACAGTTTGACAATTCTACTGTTCTGAATGATTTAAGCCTGCAGATTCACGAGGGCGAAGTCGTCGTGATTGTCGGTCCCAGCGGATGGAAAAAAGTACACACTGCTGCGGTGTATCAATGCCCTGGAGGACACCCAAAATGGTGAGATCCGGCTCCATGGGGAACTTGTCACGAAGCGAAGCAGAAACTTAGCCGGAATTCGCCAGAAGATCGGCATGGTGTTCCAGAGCTACGAGCTGTTCCCGCACCTGACCGTGCTGGACAATATCCTGCTGGCACCGACCAAAGTGCAGAAAAGGACAAAGGACGAGGTAAAAAGAAGCTCTTGCACTTCTGTCCCGTGTTGGGCTTTCGGAAAAAGCGAAAAGTTTTCCACGGCAGTTATCTGGCGGACAGAAACAACGGGTTGCAATTGTCCGTGCATTATGTATGCACCCTGAAATTCTGCTGTTTGATGAGGTGACGGCGGCGCTTGACCCGGAGATGGTCAGGGAAGTATTGGAGGTTATCTTAAACCTTGCAGACCAGGGACGAACGATGATAATCGTCACTCATGAAATGCAGTTTGCAAAGGCCGTGGCTGACAGAATTATTTTTCTGGATGATGGAAATATCAAAGAGGAAGGAACACCGGAGCAGTTTTTCGATGCACCGAAAAACTGACCGGGCGAAAAAGTTTTTACAGACATTTACCTTTGAGCGGAAAGGTTCAAAAATAAAATTGATATAGGGCGATGCCCGGAATGGAGATTATTATGAAAAAAATTCGTAAGCTTGTAACTGTTACATTTACTCTGTCGCTAGCGTTTTTCTCTGGCTGCCTGCGGATCAGAGAATTCTTCAAATAATAATGTGACAGCCAACAGTAGGAAAACCCAGAATGTTGTTTACCGTACTTTGGATGAAATTAAGGAGAGCGGGCACCATTAACATCGGCGTTTTCTCTGACAAGAACCCGTTCGGCTATGTAGATGAAAATGGAGAGTATCAGGGTTATGATGTGTACTTCGCCAACCGCATCGGTGAAGATCTTGGTGTGAAAATCAACTATATCTCCACCGAGGCGGCAAACCGCATCGAATATCTGCAGACTGGTAAGGCAGATATCATTCTGGCAAACTTCACAGTAACACCTCAGCGTGCAGAAGAAGTTGATTTCGCGCTTCCATATGAATGTTGCACTGGGAGTCGTTTCTCCAGACAGCCGTGTAATTGAAAGCCTGGATAACTGGAATGCGGAGGATCCGATCATTGTCATTTCCGGCACAACTGCAGAAACCTATCTGATTGAGAACTACCCTGACATCCCACTTCAAGTATGATTATTACGCAACCGCAAAGAATGCCCTGGAAAATGGGAACGGGGCCGCATGGGCCAATGACAATACCGAGGTTATTGCCTTTGCTTTGCAGAATGCCGGCTACACTGTGGGAATTCCGTCCTTGGGCAGTCAGGACAGTATTGCACCTGCAGTTTCAAAAGGAACAGCACGCTTCTGGACTGTTGAATGAGGAAATCAAAGCCCTTGGCGAGGAACAGTTCTTCCACAAAGATTACGAAGCAACACTGGTTGATACCTATGGCCTGGACTACGAAGACAGCCTGGTTGTTGAAGGCGGAAAGACAAAATAAATGATGAAGAATATACTGGTCTTTGGCGATTCCAATACCTGGGGACTGATTCCCGGCACTCATGAACGGTATCCATGGGGAGTGCGCTGGACAAGTATCCTACAGGAAAAGAACGATGTAATAACACCCCGCATAATAGAAGAAGGTCTATGCGGAAGAACCACCATTTTGAGGATGAACTGCGCCCCGGAAGAAAAGGGCTCGATATGCTTCCTGTCCTGCTGGAAACCCCATAATCCCTGGATGCGGCAATCATCATGCTTGGAACCAATGACTGCAAATATTGTATCGCGCTCCTGCCCATGTGATTGGGAAAGGGATTGTGCTTTGCCTGGACGAATTGCTAAAAGTAATTCCAGCAGACAGGATTTTATTGGTGTCCCTCTTCTCCTTGGAGAGAATGTCTGGAAGCCGGAAAAAGATCCGGAGTTTGATCAGGCTTCCGTGTTGAATTTGCAAACAACTGAAAGAAGATACAGAAAAATCGCCTCTGCAAAAGGAACGGCCTTCATTGCGGCATCAGACTATGCAGCCGCAAGCAGCATTGATGATGAACATCTGACGGAGGACGGACCTCGGCACTTGCGGATATTTTGTACAACAAGCTGATAGAAATGAAAGTGATTTAGGAGGCTCAATCAAACCTTCCATACCGGCATGGACTATGCTGAGGAGACCGCGTAGTCTATCGGAATGTGAGCTATATGACCGTCTATCGAATGTTTCACGAACTATTCAAAAAAAAACAACGTGGATACGGTTATGGCAGATATGACTGATCTTGAAGCAGTAAAAAGGCAATCATTCCCGGAACAAGGCTTGTCCATATTGAAACACCAGACAATCCCACTGTTGGCATAACAGATATAGAAGCAATTGCAAAAATCGCATGCAGTCAGCTGATAACACCTTTACTTCCCGCTGAATCCCCGGAGCTGGGAGCCGTTTTGTGGTGGACGCCCTCACAAAATTTATCAATGGTCATGGTGATGCCCAAGAGGAGCAATCCTTACCAACAATCTGGAGACGATGGACCGCATCCGCTATGAGGCACACAGGTTAACGTTGGCTCCGTCATCAGCCCATTTAATACATGAAGATTTTCCGTAGCTCAGTCACTTTCACGATACGTATGCAGAGAAGCCTGCTTCGCCGGTTTCTTTCAGCAAGGCTAAAATTTATCTGTTCCAGTTTTTGGGCAACCACATCAACATTCTCCGAGGGGTCTATTGGGCTCGCGCCTAACAGCTCGCCTACAGAAACTTCCAAAATTTCTGCGTCCCGTATCAGTATGTCTGCGTCCGGAACAGACAGGCCTTTCTCCCATTTTGAAATCATTTGTCACACGACATGCAGCTACTCAGCCATGACCTCTTGAGAAATGCTCTTTGCTTTACAAAGATTTCCTAAATTCTCGCTAAACATCAAAATTGCTCCCTTCTAATGCTTACAGAATAACGGATATCTGCTGTTGCATTAAGCAATGCAAAGTAACATGAAGGATTATAGAATGTAATTTTCAGAATACGGTCCCTGCCTTTACAGTTTTTTGCTATAGATTTCCAACTCATACTTATTCCCGTTTCGCAAGTCAATTTTCTGTTCTGAATATTGGTAAGAAAATCTGCAGGGGATCGCAAGGGCTTTGATGTACTATTCTCAGCCCGTGTCGAGTAAAAATTCTTTCCCGCCTAAATTCTTTGCAATATTATAACAATAATTGCAAAATCTGTTTTCCATACCCTTTGCCTGTATAATCTGGGCCAAGGGTATTTTTCTGATATTCAATGGTTTGCGAATACATTCCCTGGCCGCCGCTTCACTCTCTGTCACTCGCCATTGCATATACAGTGCTGCTTCCGACCGCGACCATACATTTTTGTACATCGTTTCCCAGTCTTCAAATTTAGCTTTCTCAAGTATGAGATCTTTTGTTTCTTCTGAAAATTCACTTGGCTTTATAATCATCGTTTCGTTGTGTGTCGCTTCTTTCTGCTTGCTACTGCAAACAGTCAGAAGCACTGCGAATAACACAAAGATGAGAAAAGTACCTTTTTCTCGTCTTTCCGTTTTAATGTCAGTCCTCCCATCAGGACTTTTTTATAACCTGATTTTCATAACTATACCTCTATCAAAAAGCCAGTTTAAAAATATGGTATTCATTCATCACATTTCAGGCCAGAAATCCCCAGCCCTATTCCGCTAATAAAGCATACTAACTCTCCCCAACCGCCTAAACTGCTGTCCGGCGATATTAGAAAAAAGCCGCCAATCAGAATTATCGCAATACCAAATAAAATCCGTTTAAGTCCCTGCATTATGTATACTCACATATGTCAATTCAAGTATTTCTGATTCTCAAAATCTATTATCACAATAAAAATTAATCCGGCACTGAATTTCACAGCCCTAATCTGGTAAAATAAACAGACCATAAAACTACTAGACCAATGAATGCGAAGATGCGGTTTAATAAAATATATGTACCACTCGGTTCCGGCTTGTCTCCATTATGTTTCCAGAAATCAATATACCATAGAATTCTGGGATTTATTATATCTAATAGCAGTACAATGCTTTACAATTATATAAATAGCCATATGAATCAATCCCCTCTGCCAAGAATACCTGATCCACCAAATGTCTACTGAAAAAACAGCCTGTTTGCCAAATCTAAAACAACATCACAACCATTTCGCCCAATCGCCATAGTCAAAAATTCTACGTCCACCTTCTCATTCACTACAATGGTTTTCCCTTTCGTCCTCATGTGACAGCCTTTATGTTTATGAATTATGGGTGTTCCATGTAATACGCCAATATTTTAAATTAAGTAATCCTATCATTGAAGAAAAGCTGCTATATGACCGATTAAGACATTGATACCATCTTTTGCTGCAACGGAAGTATTACTGGCAGAACGAATATTGAGCCAATCAGGAGTAGCCCCAATACAATCTGTAAAGGCTTCATCCGCGCTTTCTTGAAATAGCTGATAGATGTTATAACCAGCAATATGATTCCCAACGCAAAAACGCCATCAATAATAGCTAGATAACCCACTATTATAATATCCTGCATAACCGGAATATCCGTGATCAGAAAAATATATCTAACCAACGGCAGCAAAGCATTTTAGAATTGTTTCTATTTTCTCGCCACTCGTTTTTTCCTGTGCGGCCTGTTCCGCTTGATATTTCTGCGGCTCAACCAGCCCGGACAGGCCAACATGGAATACAGTTGCCAATTCGGTAAGATTTTTTGCCCTTAGGTTGGCTTTGGTCAGTTTCCCACTTTGAAACAGCCTGCCTACTGACGCCTAACTGCTCGGCAACATACTCTTGTGATAATTTCAGTTCGTTTCTTTTGGTTTTAATATTTTCACCTAGTGACATATCTATCGCCTCCTTTGCCCTAATTTTATAAGGAATCGTAGTTGCATACCACCAACTATACGTCAACTCATGGTTGCAATATGATTTTGTGAGCTTTTGTATGAGGAGATAAGGGCTATATACCCAAAATAAATTTTAAATAATCTGCGGTACTCACTTCAGCTATCATTAAACGTACATCAATCTGTTCGTTGCGTTAGCCTTTTATTATACATTTTCTTGGTACTTGCCTTATCATTTTTCAATCCTCGATTTGTCACTCTGTGTAACTCTTCATAAATTAGATTAAGTCTTGTAAATTATGTATTTATTTTAACAAATATTTCTCAAATGCTTTATGGGCATTAAAATGTACATCTAAAAAATAGAATCAACCATATAATGTATGCTCCGATGGCTGCATATGGTGTTAAAACATAAGATGAAACAGCGCCAATCAACATAATTGCTGCCCATACAAAACATGAATTTCTTATATCTCTTGCAATCCATGCCTTATCATACATTTCCTGCTCCTCTTTTGATAATGTATTAAATCCAGAAACAAATTTTGCTGACTTTTCCTTAAATATAGCAAATAGTACACCTATAATGCCAAAAGGAAGAACCAAAACAATACATGCCCAAAACCAACGAAATTCATAATTATCACCCCTTTGAAAATTTAATTTTCGGTTCTGCAAACCTGGATTCATTTTTTTGATTTCGATACCCTTCCTTAGTAAAAACATTATTCAGTTTTATTTCTGTAGGAATAATTGTAAGGGCCATGATTGCTATTTGTGTAAAAACTAAATAAACAATCAGCGTTTCAAAGTCTGGGGCCTTGAATATATAGGACAAATGCACTTGAAATCACTGCCAATATAACACCTATGCAAAAATTTATTTTCCCCCAATATTTATGCGCGTAAGACCACGTATCCTTATTTAATCTTGACATAGTGGTTCGGTAGCCTGAAAGCCCATTTATATCTTCAGGCGGATTGTTTTCCCACCGTTTGCCTAATATAATCATAGAAAGCGGAACCAGCAATGAACAAACCAATAAAAATATAAACACTTCAACTCCTCCTTCTGTCGCTCTTTGATATGTCTTTATGTGGATTGATTCAAGCCCTCTTAGTTAAAACAGTACTGGCAATATTTAATATTCGCTTGAAATCCTGCCTTTTGAGTACATGCTTGTTGAGGAAACACCTCCGTCTACTGGAAATGCCCCTCCTGTTATGTAGCCGGCTTCATCACTCACCAGAAATGCTACCATATGGGCAATGTCTTCTGGCCGGCCGATGCACTTCATCGACATCCGCATACTGCTGTGCAAGACATTTCTTCAGCATAATCAGCCCAGCTTTCGTGGCACAGTATAAAGGGGAAGTCAGTTCCGGCACCAGGCCTAGGCAAGATGCAATTATGACAATATTTCCTTTTTGCTTCCATGATTTTGGGAAGCGCATTCCCAGTCATCCGATAAGTTCCTTAGATATTAACATCTACCATCTGATCCAGCTCCTCATTTGAGGTATCCTCCAGATATTTTTCAAAATATATACCCGCATTATTTATCAGAATGTCTACCCGCGGAATCTGGGATAACGCAGTTAAAATCTGATCATCTTTCCGGATATCCACTTGATAATATTGAAAGCCCTCCGGTGGCGCCTGGATGTCAAAAATAATAACATCCATGTCCATCTGAGATAATCGTTTTGCAATGGCAAGCCCCATGCCTGAGCTGCCTCCCGTCACAATCGCAACCTTTATCCTATCGCTCCTTCTATAAAGTATAACAGTATTTGCTTGTCATCTTGCTAAAAAAGCTTCACGCTTTCACTCTACCAATTTGTTCTTTGCACAGCTGCCCTTTTCCAGTTATATAGAAACAAAAGTAAGATTCCACCCGATAGTGCATAGGCAACAGACCACATTCTTTCCGCCGCAAAAGGCTGTATCCAAACAACATAAGAAAAACAGGTTATTATAATAAAGCCGGCTCTGGATATCTTTGCCCTTTTAGAAAGTCAGCTAGATGAAATACATCCAAAAGGTGAATTATTTGTTCCTTTTTTATATTCATTCCTCGAATAAGCGTACATATGTTGAGGACGACGAGGACAAATACCGCTATAATCCAAAAGAAAGGGAATAAATAATAATCTGCTTGATTGTCAACGTTTTAAACCGCGATTCAATGCACTTATAGAAGCTCCAAAAAGGCGGCTCCATTTAAAAATTGAAACAAGACACATTGTAATCCAAAAAAACCATTTTTCATTTCTCTTCTCCTTCCAAATGTGGAATCAACTCAATCAAAAAACCACTATTTTACTCATAAAGAGCCTCCAAATAACCATATAAACATAAGAGAATATCTCAGAGTAGGATGATCCTCTCCATATTCCGGCAGAACAGGGATGTTCCCAGCAATGTGTGTATTCGGTATTCCTGTCATTTTATCAAGCCCAGACTCTGCGCAGATCTCTGACTTCCCTATAATATTACAATGGAACACTTTTTTTGTAGAAGTCTATTAGCTTTATTTCGCAATAATATTGGTATGGGCATATCGAAACATCTATTAATTCCCTTCATTTCCATAATGAGAGGTCTACATTCCTTAAAACGGTATTCTTAATGACGAGCCACCTGCATTTATTTATCATTATAATGATATTATCTGAAAATGGCACAAAAATCCTTTAAATATTATCTTATTTCATGAAGAAACAGCGATACATACCATTTCTCTATTTCCTCAATAAATTTTTATTTTAATACCCGAGTTAAAATACAAATCCACATAAAAGCGAAACAGACTCTGATATATAACGTCTGCTTTCGCCTTCTATGTTCATATTGCTGTTTCACATATTTTTTTAGAATTTTGTCTGGCACTAGTTTGATGCAGCTCTGCACCGTAGCGTATTCAACAACATTCCATGCATACTCTCTATTGATTCAATGGGCTATCTGTATTTGTCACTTTACAATTATTTTTGATTGATTGCATCCAGAGCTGCCTGCGCGGTTTCTGCGGCCTCCTTGAGGGGCATCGGCGCCGGAACATTTTCAATTTCACTTTATCTCTTTGCAATAAAGCATCAAAAAATTTTTCCGCCGGTAGGATCAATAGGATCCGGGGAGTGCATGCATGGCCTGAGATAAAGGAACAAGGGCATGGGGATTTTCAGCGGTATAGGATATTCCGGGATATCAAGGTAGTTTCGCGGACTGGTATATAACCGGTTGCCATGGACCATCTTGCCTGCTCGGGATGCATCCGCAAAATATTTTCATAAACTGGTAAGCGCCGTCCTTGGTTTTATCTTTTCCTGTTTTCCACCATCACTATCTGTAACACTCTGGCAACCGGCGCTGAGGGATTATCCCCGAACCCAGGCTGTTCCATGGCGCCCACCTTAGAAAATCCAAATCGGCCTGATCGCCGGAGGAACCGGTATACCCGCCCGCTTTGTTTGAAGTACGTCATCCATCATACCAATATTCCCCAGCCCTGGCCCCCATAGTGTATTACCATGGTCTTATCCCCTCATGAATCCATCTGCGGGCTGCTGCTTCCCATGTTTCAACCCATGGTTCCGTATTGATGAGTACGGTGCGGCCGTCATCACTGATCATGGCACCGCCGTTGCTGAGGGCCATATCAATCAGGTTGTCTTCTCCCCCATCGGTTCCCATCCATTAGCGCCCGTATTTTGTTGGATAAGGGCGGAGGCTTTCGCTAAATCTTCCCAGGTCTTAATCGTATCAGGCTGAATACCTGCCTTTTCAAACAAATCTCTGTTATAGTACATAACCTGTGTGGTTCCATAAGCCGGCATGGCATACAGGATGCCATCGTCACCAAGGCATTGGCGATAGAATACAGGAATCAAATCTTCTTTTATTAAAGGATAGGTCCTGTTCTATATATTGGTCCAGAGGCGCTAACAGTTCCTTCTTTGCAAGGTTTCTGGTTTTATCAGAATCCAGAAGTGCAATGTCAGCAGCATTTTTCCCTGCGATTCCAGCCTGCAGCTTAGTGTATGTCTCATCATAATCAGCCTGCTGAACCCCCGATTACCGTATACTCGGATTGGGACAGATTGAAATCCTCTATGATGTCCTCCATGACTCCCGCTGCGGTCTTACCGCCGGAATACCAGAATCTAACCTGAACTTTGCCATCGGCTGTAACGGTATCATCAGGCGCTTTCCTCCGCATGCCTGTCAAAAGAAACGGCTGACTGCCAGTAAAACGGCGGCGCTTTGTTCCTGTTCGGAAAGCTTTTTGAATATTGATGTCCGGCAATGATTGATTAAGGGGCATTTTAGCTTCATTTTATGTTCCTCCTGTTTTTGTGATTTATGATTGAATTGTTTTCATTAACCTTTACAGCCAAAGTCAGTAATGCCCTGAACAATCAGGCGCCAAGTACCAGCAAATAAAATCAGTAACGGCACGACAGTTACCGTGCCTCTTTGCCATTACCAGGGACCACTGGGTTCCATAGGCACCTCCCTCATACAGAAACGCCGGAGTCCCTGTGATACCAGGCTCAGATCCGGAGAATCGGTTATCAGAGGCGGCCACATATAACTATTATGGTATTAATAAAAAGAAAGAAGGATAAATGTAACAAAGGAGGGCCGGGTCATAGGAACAATGATTCTTGTAAGAATCATGAGATGACCGGCGCCGTCCATCCGGGCCGCCTCCATGGTCTCCGAAGGAACTCCTGCGAATGCCTGGTGAAGCAGGAAGATACCGAACACACTGACACCATTGGAAAAGAATAAGCCCCCCATAGCTGTCTAAAAAGTCCTAACCTGGACAATATCATATAGCATGGAATGTAGGTTACTGCGGTAGGCACCATATATGGTGGTGAACAGAACCAGCCGAAATAGAATATTCTTTCCTTTCGCCTTCATAAAAGTCACGGCATATGTAAAAAGAGCGATATGACCTGGATTATCAATACAACACTGACTGCTACCAGCAGGCTGTTAGCCAGATAGCGCGGAATTGGAGAGTGAAATAAAATCTCGCTGTAATTTTGGTATTGTGGATCTGATGGAAAGAAGATATCCACTGCCATGACCTCTTCTTTTGTTTTAAGGGAGCTGACAGCCATCCATAAAAATGGAAAGGCAGTAAAGCAGCATGCACCTCCTAATATAAAATGGACAACACAGGACCGGATGATATGGAGGGTGCGAGGGATATACTTCATGATTAAGCCTCCTTGCTTTTTAGTCTGATCTGGAGCAACGCCAGGCTCAGACCAATAATCATAAGGATGACTACCGCCGCGGCTGCCCGCCCCATATCAAATTGTTCAAATCCCATCTGATAATATAGATATAGCAATGTCCGGGTGCTTCCTGCAGGGACCGCCCTGAGTCAGGATTTGTATCTGGTCATAGGCGCGCAGGAATCTGCTGTCATAATAATTCCTGTCACTAAAATAGCCGGCCGTAAAAAGAGGCAAAGTAATATGTAGGAAGCGCTGCATACTTCCTGCACCATCAGCAGAAGCAGCTTCGTGAAGTTCTGATGGTATCCGGGACAAAGCTCCTGTAAAAAGGAGCATGACATATCCCAGATTCTTCCAGACAGTTACCAAAGCTACGCTGGCTAACGCTGTATTAGAACTGTGGGCCAAGCAGATCCCGGAAGTCCAAGCAGGTGCAGAAGCTGATTTGCCAATCCAGAGTCCGGTTCAAATATCCAGGTCCATACAATCGATACAGCCACGGCTGGTGTTATCCATGGAGAAAAAATAATAAGTGAGTAAAATCATTGTGCTTTTTGCAGACCATATAAGAACTGCCAGAAGAAGCCCCAGAACCAGGACAGGAATCACAGTCTCAGTGCAAACAAAAGAGTGTGTGAGTGCATCCCAAAAAGCCTTATCTTTAATAAGGAAGTATAATTAGCCAATCCTGTTACATGAAATCCTGCGGTCATGTAATCCCAGTCCGTAAAGCTGATTCCAATAGATGCCACAATAGGAAGCAGCCAGAACAGGATTAGAAACATAAAAGCAGGTGTTACAAATGCTATGAATGTGAATTCAGACTTCCACTTCTTACTGCAATGAGAATCATTCATAATCTACCACTCCCATAACTGTATTTTTTGTTCAATAGCATACTTTTTATCATATATTTGAACACAAAAAATAGTAGCACAGATACCAGAATATGTCAACAGAATTGTTCAAAATAATTATTTATCATTAATAATTGAACAAAAAAATACTTAATACCGGAAAATTTAATATGATTCCTGGCGACAAAATCATTACCAGGAATCACATTTTTATAAATGTCGCAGATTCGTCCGATAATGGCGTAATGCCATTTCATTTTCTGGACTACATACTTTTTCCAATTCGGAAACCATCGACTGCCTGTCTTCGGGGAGTCTCCCTTCCACCCACACAGCATTAGAGGCTCCCAATGTTGCATAGTATACCGGTATCTCCAGATGCTCGATGAGCGCTTTGACTTCTTCCAGCTTTTCCAGTTCGCTTTCCTCCTGCCATCTGCCTTTTGAACTTCTCCATACAGCTCGGACTCCGGATAAATAGTTAGCATAGAAGAACCTATAATCTTTGGCCGGGTCATATTAAAAAATCTTCGCACTCTCCAACGCCCCTCAACGCCGCGCCCAGAACCGGAAACCCCGGTAAGATAGAAAAATTATAGGTGATATGGGCATTATCAAGACGTTCCGCCTGAATGGCAATATCCTGTACTTTATATCCTTTGTCCATAAAATCAAGCGCCGCTTGTCCCCCGTCTCGGCTCCAATCGTAATGCCGTCATATCCTAAACCATGTAGTTCCTGCAATTCCTCATCCGTTTTCAGTGCAACATCTGTTACACGGGCAAAGCAGCCAATTGTCTCACATTCCGTGAAATACTGATGGATAAGTTCAGAAATTTCCTTCAGCCGCTTAAACTGCAAAAACAAACGGATTCGCCCCCAACGAGATAAACGCGCTTTACCCTGCTACTCCTTTCGTGAAGTTGATACTGCGCCTCCTGAAGATCCGCCTCTATATCCGTTAGCGGCGACATACGAAATTGAAACGGAAGATCATCATACAAAGTGCAGAATTTGCATTTGTGGTGCGTACAGCCAGCAGTAACTTCAATAAGCAGTGAACCAGCCTCATAAGGCGGGCGCCAGATTGTACCTGTGTAGTGCATAAAAACAGCCCTTTCCTGAACAAGCAGAATTAATATTTTTTTCTGGCTCTATCATAAAGCCATGCTCCTCCCATGACAAGTACGGTCTTTTTTGAATATAGTATTATTTTTCCTACTATGTATTTCTTTTTACCGTACATTGATTTTCTTCTTTTTCAGGGTATAATCCGGATGAGATAAGGAGGGTCGGTAGAATGGCAGACAATAAATTCCAGACAAAAGACGCGATGGCCCGCTGTGTTCCTATGAGCAGCCTTTCAGGCCGTATTAAGTGGTAAATGGAAAATTCTGATTCTTTGGTATGTCGCGTTTTACAAAGTACAGAGATTTGGGGAACTGATGCGCCGGCTGGACGGCAGCACGCAAGCCACGCTGACCAAACAGCTCCGGGAACTGGAACAAGACGGTTTTCTGCACCGTGAGATCTATAAAGAAATCCCGCCAAAGTAGAATATACATTGACAGAATTAGGAAAAAGTTTTATACCTGTTTTAAATCAGATGATGACATGGGTGAAATACATCTTTGCCTCCAGATTATACCAGCCCTTTATTCCGGCAAAAAACTGCCGGATTGATTATTTCAGTTGAATCTAATCTGATATATAAGTTTCAGGAGGTGATACCATGAAAATAGGAATCTGTGATGACGAACCGCATGTCTGTAAGCAGATGCAGGCGGAAGTAAACCATTACTATCATAGCCTAGACATTCTCCCAGTAACTTTTTCCCATGCTGAACAGCTGATTGAGGCTCTGCGAAAGGATCCTGACAACTTTCTGTGTATTTTTATGGATATTGAGCTGGAGGACTGGATGGAATCACCGCCCCTGCCCGATAAGGGCATGAACCTGAATATCCCCCATCATCCTTCTTACCAGCCACAGCGAATTTGCCCCGGAAGGCTACGAAATATCCGCTTTCCGCTTCTTGACAAAAGCCGCTGGACCGTAAAAAAATGGTGGAGGCTTTGAAAGCCGTGGAAACCATGCAGATACGGAACCGGAAAATAGCAATCTGCCAGGATGGGCAGGAGATTTACGTCTCCTATCAGGACATCTGCTATATAAAAAGCGAAAATGTTTACCTGCGAATACGTTCAACCCGGCAATCCTATCTGGTACGAGGCACACTGCAGAAATACCTTGAGCAGATGCCTTCCCTCCTGTTTTGCCGGGGCACAGAAAGCTATGCCGTTAATCTTTCGCATGTTCAGTCATTGACGGGGACGGATGTGATTATGGAAAAATGCCTTGCTTTTTTGGTTTCCTGTACTCTTGCGGGAGGTCATCAATATAATAAATAATGTTCTGATAAAGATTCTGTTCCTCTTTCTCGCTCTTTGGATTCTGCTGTTCGTAGACAATACGGTTCAGCTGAAGAACAAGATCATTCACACAGAGGGGAAACCTTTGCCTCTTTTCCAAAACGCTCCGACTTAATCTCATCGATCAATTGGAAAATCCGGTACTGGATCGTATTGAACGTGATCAGGTCATTGTGAAAAATATATTTTTTCTTCACCAGAACATTCTGCATCAGATATCCGTAAGAGGAAGAAACTTCCATCAGCTGGTTGCAATATTCCACACTGATCCAGAATACAAATCTCCGGTAAGGGATCTCATTTCCATGCACCATTGCCATGTGCTTTATCCCCGGTGGTATCAGCACCATATCTCCATATTTTAAAGGATACTGCTCCCCCTCGATCCAGATGGAGACATCCCCTTCCAGGAAAAAATAAAACTCATAGTAATCATGCGAATGTATGGAAACCTTTTCAGATGCCGGCTCATTATAATAGTAGATTTCAAAATCCCGGGACAGCATGTATTGTCTCGTGGAAAACTTGGTCTGAAGATTTTTTGCCATGTGTGTTTCCTTTCCTGCCTGTAAACAGCCTGTAGCTGTTTCTTATGTGTCTGCACTTTTCACTGCCTGCATACATTTTATCATTCAACCGCAACTTTTGCAATGTGAACAACAACTCTGTCAATTTTCTTTTTTCCTCTTTTGGATATAATAAGCTTATCAAAACAAAAACCTGCTGCTACACGGCAGCTTCACAATTTTTTCTAAGAAAGGAAACAAGAAACTATGGAAATGACATTAAGATGGTATGGTTCCAAATTCGACACTGTAACATTAGAGCAGATTCGCCAGATTCCAGGCGTAACAGGCGTTATCACAACTTTATATGATACCGCACCTGGAGATGTATGGAGCAGAGAACGCATTCAGGAAATGAAAGCGGAGGTTGCTGCTGCAGGACTTCATGTAGCGGGTATCGAGAGCGTAAATGTTCATGATGCGATCAAGACAGGTTCCGCTGACCGTGACAAATACATCGATAACTACATCGAGACTTTAGAGAATCTTGGAAAAGAAGATATCCATCTTGTATGCTACAACTTCATGCCTGTATTCGACTGGACACGTACAGAGCTTGCACGTAAAAGACCGGACGGTTCCACAGTTTTAGCTTACACACAGGAAGCTGTAGATGCCATCAATCCAGAAGATATGTTCGCTTCTATCTCCGGCGATATGAACGGAACTGTTATGCCGGGCTGGGAGCCAGAACGTATGGCTAAAATCAAAGATCTTTTTGCAATGTACAAAGACATCGATGATGAAAAACTTTTTGAAAACTTAAAATATTTCTTAGAGAGAATCATGCCTGTATGTGACAAATACGACATCAACATGGCAATCCACCCAGATGATCCTGCATGGAGCGTATTCGGACTTCCACGTATCATCATCAACAAGAAAAACATTCTCCGTATGATGGAAATGGTAGATAACCCACACAACGGTGTTACTTTCTGCTCTGGTTCTTACGGAACAAACCTTGAGAACGATCTTCCAGATATGATCCGTTCCTTAAAAGGACGTATCCACTTTGCACATGTCCGCAACTTAAAATTCAACAGCCCGACAGATTTCGAGGAGGCAGCTCACCTTTCTTCTGACGGAACATTTGATATGTACGAGATCATGAAAGCTCTTTACGATATCGGATTTGACGGACCAATCCGTCCAGACCACGGACGTATGATCTGGGGCGAAGTTGCAATGCCGGGTTACGGTCTGTACGACAGAGCTTTAGGTGCAACATACTTAAACGGTTTATGGGAAGCAATTGAAAAAGGAGAGACAAGACATGCAGTTAAATAGAGCAGGTTTAGCAGATAAAAGTGCATGGGAAGCTAAGGGTTATGCCCTTCCTTCCTTTGATTATGAAACAGTACAAAAGAATACAAAAGAGAATCCATTCTGGGTTCACTTCGGTGTTGGCAACATCTTCCGTGCATTCCAGTGCAACGTTGTCCAGAACCTTTTAAATGCAGGTGTTCTTGACCGCGGATTGACCGTTGCAGATGGATATGACTACGAGATCATCGAGAAAATGAACCGTCCACACGACGATTTAAGCATTCTCGTTACTTTAAAAGCAAACGGAACCGTTGAGAAATCCGTTACCGGAAGTATCATGGAATCCCTCGCTTTAGATTCCCACGATGACACGCAGTTCTCCCGTTTAAAAGAGATTTTTGCAAAAGATTCCCTTCAGATGTGTACTTTCACCATCACAGAAAAGGGTTATAACTTAAATACTCCGGACGGAAACTTCATGGCTGCCGTTGCAGAAGATATGAAAAACGGACCGGAAAGACCAGAGAGCTACATTGGTAAAGTTGCTGCATTAGTTTACGCACGTTACGTTTCCGGCAAAGAAACCGCTCGCCATGGTAAGTATGGATAACTGCTCCCACAACGGAGATAAGTTAAAACTCGCCATCACTACTTTTGCAAAAGAGTGGGCAAAAAATGGTGTTGTAGAAGAAGGCTTCGTTTCCTATGTAGAGGACGAAAATAAAGTTTCCTTCCCTTGGACTATGATCGATAAGATCACACCAAGACCAGACGCTTCCATCGAAGCATTATTGCAGAAAGATGACATCGAAGGTCTTGATCCGGTTATCACAAGCAAAAACACTTACGTTGCTCCATTCGTAAACGCTGAGGAAACAGAGTACCTTGTCATCGAAGACAAATTCCCGAACGGACGTCCTGAGTTAGAAAAAGGCGGTCTTATCTTCACAACCCGCGAGACAGTAGATAAAATGGCTCCGGTATCTGATGGGTGTAGATGATCAAGGCAATCCGTTTACTCTAAGTCCGGATCCTATGCTTGACACTCTGCGGCCCTATATATCCGGTATAAAGCTAGGCGATGCCGTAGACGATGCACTGCCAAAGCCGATTCTTGAAAACAGCACTATCTTCGGCGTCAATCTTTATAAAGTGGGACTGGCCTCTTGTATGCCGCTATTTCCAGGAAATGACAGCCGGATGCGGTGCGGTGAGGCAACACTTGAAAAATATATATAACATTTTATATAGTCCGGAAGGAACCTTTACGATGAAACCATTTATTAACGACGACTTTTTATTACAGACCAATACGGCCAGGGAATTGTTTTCCGGCCATGCGCGCAAGATGCCCATCATTGATTTTCACAACCATCTGAATCCGCAGGAAATTTACGAAGACAGATGCTATGACAACATCGCCCAGGTATGGCTCGGAGGCGATCATTATAAATGGCGTGCCATGCGTGCCAACGGTATACCGGAACAGTTGATTACTGGCGGCGGACAGCCTTATGAGAAGTTTTTGCTTGGGGCGGATACCGTACAGAATTGTATCGGTAATCCTTTATACCACTGGACCCATCTGGAGTTAAAGCGGTATTTTGACATTGATGGAAACACTGTCTCCCGATACGGCAAAGACATCTGGGATGTATCTGTAACCGGAAGCTAAGGTCACCACAATACTCTGTCCGCAATCTTCTGAACATGCAGAATGTGAAAGTCCTCTGTACCACGGATGACCCTGTTGATGACTTAATCTGGCACAAGAAGCTTGCCCAGGAGCAGTCAGATTTCCAGGTGCTGCCACCTTCCGCCCTGGAAATGCCCCTGGATATTGAAAAAGGATAATTTTCCGTCCTATGTGGCCTGCCGTGGTTCCGGTATCACAGTCAGACGTGTCTTCACTGGACGGGCTGCTGACCGAAGCGTTAAAGAAGAGGCTGGACTTCTTCATCAGCGCAGGCCGGGTTGCCGACCGATCACAGTCTGAGAATAGCTTCTATCTTCCGGCTTCCACGAGACAGCCAATGGGCTATATCAGAAGAGACTCTACTGGCGTTTCCCTTTCTTCCGAGGAAGCAGCCTATGTACCGGGATTTTTACTGACAGAGCTTGGACGGGGAATATGCCGGAGAGGACTTGTCATGCAGCTTCATATCGGCGCGCTCCGCAACAATTCTTCCTGAATGTTTGAAAAACTGGTTGGATACAGGCTTTGATAGTCTGAATGATTTTAATTATGCTCCACAGCTCTCCGCGCTATTGAACGCCATGGATTCTACTGACGAGCTGCCCAAAACAATCCTCTATTATCTGAATTCGAAGGATGTGGACATGCTTGCCGCCATGGCCGGGAATTATCAGGGGAACAGCACCGTATCAGGAAGATTCAACTTGGCAGCGCCTGGTGGTTCTGTGACCATAAGCGTGGGGATGGAACGCCAGATGGACGCTCTTGTCCGACGTTGGGCTTATCTCCCGCTTTGTAGGAATGCTTACCGACTCAAAGAAGCTTCCTCCTTCCCGCGGCATGAATACTTCGACGTATCCTGTGCAGCAAGCTGGGTACCTGGGTGGAGAATGTAGAATACCCGAAGGACATGGCCTATCTTGGCAAGCTGACAGGAAGACATCTGTTATTACAATGCCAAAAACTATTTTAACTTTATAGGATACATCATGACCGATGCATATCCGACATTCTGGTTAGCACAGGAACAGTTCCTTACCATAGAATACTAACATCGGAAGGAAAAGGATATATAAAAATGTATGGGAAATCGGATACCGATTTTCCCGGAACCCTATTGAATGTAATAGCCTGTATTAATGCTGGTTTTGATATAAGCGGTATGATATTAATTCTGGCTCTTATGTTCATCGGGGGTGAATTGACTATACGCAGCGTTTCACGTAATCTGTCAAAAGAAGATAAATTAGAAGAAATGGATGAGCGCAACCAGCTGATTGAACTGAAGACAAAAAGTCAATCCTTTCGGTTAACACAGTAGATTTGTTTCGGACTAATGCTTACATTTCTTATTATGGGAAAAATATCAGGAGAAAAAGCATTTATCGGTATGGGAGTCGGACTTGCATTTGCATATACCATTTCCATGTTTGCAGAGATTTTCACTTACTGCTATTATGAAAAACATACTTAAAAGGAGGCAGCGGCAAATATTTAAAAAACTTATAGCATTCATTGAAAGATAAGCGTGACGGGCAAATTGATATCCGTTCAAAGTACCACGCATAGGATAAAATAGATGATTGACAAATGGGTACAATATGCTGGGAAGTGAAAAAATCAGTAGACCGTTCTGCGTCAAACAGCAGGTTTCAAGTTACTGAATACCTGCTGTTTATTGTTATTTGACTTAAATCGCCATATCTTCCGGTACCATGTCAATCCCTCTCTTTCATAACCGGTTGGAACCTGACCTCAATTTCTGTCCACCCTCCTTGATAGAAATCGTTCCCTCATGGGCCATGATAATCTGCCGCACAATCCGCAGTCCCATCAGGTGTACATCCCCGTCAGGCATCTGTCCCTCATTTAAAAAACGGCAGATAGACGGCGGAATGCCTCTGCCGCTGTCATAAAATACCACATGAGGGCAGCCGTCTTCCAGCCAGGCACGCACCCCAAGGCTGCATCCGTCTTCATTATGGCGGATTGAATTACCAAGTATGTTTTTGGAATGCCCGGAACAGGGAGCTGTTCATCCGCTTCAAACGAGAATGCCTCAAATTCAGGCTCAATACAGATGGACAGCGGATAATACTCTGCATCTTCAGAATTCAGTACATCTGCAGCGACCCTGCGCAGGATTCTTTGCCAGAAAGACCCCCTTTTTCTTTCGCAGCGGCTGCACATTATACTCCAGCTTGGATGCCGAAGGTTCAAATCCTCGATCAGATTCGGATTCGGACGCTCTGTGCACGGATTAAGCCGGCCTTTTCCCGGATTTTGGGATCTGTATCAATTGACGCTCTATCATATCTGCATATCCATAACCAGGGACAGTGGGGTCCGTATATCATGGGATACCCCGCTAATCCACTCCGTGCGCGCCTCATCCTTTCTCCAGCTGTTCCCGCTGTGTTGTCAGACGGTCGGAGGTCCCGGTTGATGGTATAGGCAATCTCCTTCACATTCCTGTTTCCGCCAGATGGACGCTCCTCCTGACGCCAGCTTTCCAATCCGAATCGCGATCATCACGCATCGCTTCTGTAATAGCGGAATCCGGATACCAATAGAATCCAGGACTGCCGCTGCCAACGTACTGGTAAAGCTCACGACAGGAATGTAAAAACCGCCTTTAGCTTATCCATATCCTGATGGACCGCATAATTCCATATGCTTCCTTTCGGATAATCCTCAGATACCAGCGTGTAAAACCACCTGGGAGGTTGTGTGTGGTTTAATGGCTCAGACCGGGTTCACCATCATCAAAAGCATGGCAAAGCCCCCCATCTCTCCTGGAACAGGCGGCCGCCTCCTACCCATCTTCATCTACCGCCTCATATATCCGGGCGATGGAATCCCTCTTTCCGCCGCTGTCATTATCGCAAAAGCTTTGAGATAATGACAGCCAATATCCCAAACTGCATTAAAACAAACATAAAAATGATCGCCAGTGCCGTAGCAATATAATTAAAATAAATCCTCATCAGGCTTTTCATCTGTTCATCCGATACCTAATCCTTTCACCGTAATTAAAAAACGCCGGTTCCGATGGCTTCTCTCTATCTTTTCCCGCAGTTTGCGGATATGTACCATCAATGTATTCTCATAATCAATATAATTCTCTCCCCAGACCGACTCCGACAGGACATCAAATGTCAGTATCCTTCCCGGTTTTCCATGAACAGTTTTCAGAAGCTGGTACTCTTTATTCGTCAGAGAGATGGTCCTCCCCGATCCGTCCAGAACCCTCACCACCCCTGCAGACAGGTCCACCTCCCGATTACCTAGCCGGTAACACTCTGGCTGCTCCTCCAGCCGGTAGGTCAGTTTTAAGATCGCTGAGATACGCAGTACAAGCTCCCTTGGAAGGAATGGTTTCGTCATGTAGTCATCCGCCCCCAAATCGAGTCCCTGGAGCCGGTCCTCATCCTGATCCCGCGCGGACAGGAACAGAACCGGGATCGCTGATTTTCCAGCACGGTCTTGATCCGCTGTAAGAAAGAAAAACCTGTCCTCAAACGGCAGATTGACATCCAGAATCAGGAAGTCCACATCGCCGCTTTTTTATCCTACTCTCTGCCTCCTGCAGGAAAAGCTGTCTCCACATGGGAAAAACCCTCCTGCCTGCAAATATTTTCCACCAGACTGCATAGCTCCTGGTTGTCATCCACCACTAAAATACGTGCTTTCCGTAAGCTTCATTCCAATCACCTGCCTTTTGGTTTTATTATAGCCGATTTACCGTGACAGGGAATCACTTTTTAAATCATTTAAGGTAAATTTAAGGTTGGAGAAAGGAAGGCATAAGGATATTACCTTTATTCTGAATTCGATAAGCGGCGGCAGGAAAAACAGAAGATG
>VOFH01003720.1_pt1 | contig 23432 bp, 42 predicted proteins | sample 5384091 | NCBI WGS metagenome assembly VOFH01 (sample SAMN12384727, study PRJNA508395) | human gut metagenome | isolation source: healthy gut G | host: Homo sapiens
AAAAAGGAGGAACAGACCATGATTAAAGAACAGTTAGAAGAAGTAAGAAAGAATATAGAAGCAGCCTGCAAACGGGCTGGACGTGATCAAAGAGGTCACTCTGATCGCAGTGAGCAAGACCAAACCGGTACCTATGCTGGAAGAAGCATATGAGGCAGGTGCCAGGGATTTTGGCGAAAAATAAAGTACAGGAGATCGTTCAGAAAAAGCCGGAGCTTCCAGAAGATATACGCTGGCATATGATCGGTCACTTACAGCGCAACAAAGTACATCAGGTTATGGGAAAAGCAGTCCTGATCCATTCTGTAGACTCTTTACGCCTGGCTGAACAGATCGAAACAGAAGCAGCAAAAAAAGATATGGTTGCTGACATTTTACTGGAAGTCAATGTGGCAAAAAGAAGAGACAAATACGGCTTTTTCCTGGAAGATACAGAAGCAGCGATCCGGGAGATCGCAAAATTCCCCATGTACGTATTAAGGGGCTTATGACAATTGCGCCTTTTGTAGAGAATCAGAGGAAAATCGAGAAGTTTTAAAAATTATATGAATTTGCTGTTGACATAGGTAAGAAAAACATCGATAATGTTACTATGGATGTGCTTTCAATGGGTATGACCGGAGATTATCAGGTTGCTATTGAAGAAGGCGCTACCATGGTAAGAGTCGGAACCGGCATTTTCGGTGCCCGGCTATATGGTGCTGCCCAGTAAGCAGCATGAAAAAGAGGATTGGAGAGAGTAAAATGAGTCTGTTAGGTAAGTTAATGGATACCATGCGGTTAAGTTCTGAAGATGACGAGGACGATTACTACCTGGATGATGACTTTGAAGATGAAGCTCCTAAGAAAGGACTTTTCTCAAAGAGAAATAATACAGAACCGGAAGATGAGCCAGAGGGACAGGAAAAGCCAAAATTTTTAGGCCGTTCAAATCCAAAGTAGTTCCTATGAGAAGAAGTATGGAAGTGACAATGATCAAACCTACTTCTATGGACGACTCCAGAGATATCTGTGATTATCTTCTCTCTGGAAAAGCAGTTGTACTTAATATGGAAGGAATTCATATGGAAACCGCGCAGCGGATCATTGATTTCACTTCGGAGCAACTTATTCCATGAACGGAAATCTCAGAAGATTTCCAATTACATCTTCATTGCAACACCTGATTCCGTGGAACTGTCCGGTGATTTTCAGGACATCCTGTCAGCAGGTGTCAGCTCAGGAGTGGACATGTCCAGCCTGAACATCCATTTATAATACCAAAGCATGCGGCAGACCCCTGATGAGTCTGCCGATTTTCTATGTAAAAAAATACGAAAAACAGGACTAAGGAGAATGATATGTCAAAACGCCTGAATGTATATAAAGACCAGAAACCGATCTACGATATTGTAATGGAACCATCTTTTGAAAAGCTGACAGAAGAGGTAAATAAATTCCATCTGTCTGAGCGCAAGATCTGTATTGTTACAGATACCAATGTGGCTCCTTTATATCTAGAAGAAGTAAAAGAACGTTTAAGCAAATGCTGTAAGAAGATCTCTTATTTTGTTATCCCGGCTGGAGAAGAGAATAAAAATCTGGATACAGTAAAAAGATCTATGAACATCTCATTTTAGAGCATTTTGACCGTAAGGATATGTTAGCTGCTTTAGGCGGCGGTGTGATCGGCGATATGTGTGGCTTTACGGCTGCTACCTATTTAAGGGGCATTGATTTTATCCAGATCCCTACGACCCTGCTTTCCCAGGTAGATTCCAGTATCGGTGGAAAAACAGGCGTTGATTTTGATGCCTACAAAAAACATGGTAGGTGCTTTTCATATGCCAAGACTGGTCTATACCAATCTGAATACCCTTTTAACCCTGCCAAAAGAGCAGTTCTCCTCTGGAATGGGCGAAGTGATCAAGCATGGACTGATCAAGGACGCATCTTATTATCAGTGGTTAAAAGACAACAGGAGTCTATTTTAAAGAGAGAGACCTGTCTATTTGTGAAGATATGGTATATCGTAGCAACGAGATCAAAAAGCAGGTAGTAGAAAATGATCCTACGGAGCAGGAGAGCGCGCCCTGTTAAACTTTGGTCATACCCTGGGACATGCAGTGGAAAAATTAATGAATTTCAAAGAGTTTCACGGTCACTGTGTGGGTCTTGGATGTATTGCAGCTTCTAAGATCAGCGCTCTGCGGGGAATGATCAGCGAAGAGCAGGTACAGGACATTAAAAATACCTTTGAAGCTTTTGAAATGCCTGTTACTGTAAGCGGTCTTGACTGGAAAGACGTTTACGCAACAACAAAAAGTGATAAAAAATGGATTCCGGCGTAGTAAAAATTCATTCTTTTAAAAACAGTGGGAAATGCCTATGTAGACCGTACTGTTACAGAAGAAGAGATGAAAACAGGTTTTGACCTGATCTGCGGCGGTAATGAAGGAGACAGAAAAAATGACAAAAGAAAAACGTTCCCTCTTTGTACGTGTTCTCATAGGGTTTGTGATCCTGGTGGGATTAGATCAGTGGACAAAGGGGCTTGCCAGCGCATATTTAAAGGGAAACTCCCCTCTGGTACTCATCCGGGGGTGTATTTGAACTTTATTATTCAGAAAACAGAGGAGCTGCTTTTGGTATGCTCCAGGAGAAGCAGCTGTTCTTTTTCCTGATCGCTGTTTTAGTTCTTGCAGGAGTTCTTTACATGTTATGGCGTATGCCTGATGGAAAACATTACCGTCCTCTTGCTGTATGCCTGATGCTTATTGCTTCCGGCGCTGTTGGAAATATGATCGACCGCATTACCCAGAGCTACGTAGTGGATTTCCTGTATTTTTCCCTGATCAACTTCCCGATCTTTAATGTAGCAGACTGTTATGTAACATGCTCCGCTGTTGGACTGGTACTTCTGATCATGTTCTATTATAAAGACGAGGATATGGCTGTATTCAGCTTTAAAAAGAAAGGCGGAGATCAGTGAAACAGGAACTTTTCCCGGAAATAGCAGACAGCGGTCTGCGGATCGACAAATACCTTTCTACTGTAAATGAACAGTTAAGCCGTTCTTATATCCAGAAACTGTTAAAAAGCGGCCTGGTCTTGGTAGATGGCAAACCTGTAAAAAGCCAGTTATCAGGTGGAAGAAGGCGAGGTGATCTCCTTAGATATCCCGGAAGCGGTAGAACCGGAGATCGAACCGGAAGATATGGATCTGGATATCTTATATGAAGATAAGGATGTGATCCTGATCAATAAGCCTAAAGGTATGGTAGTCCATCCGGCTGTCGGTCATTATTCACACACACTGGTAAACGGGCTGATGTATCACTGCAAGGACCAGCTTTCCGGTATTAACGGTGTAATGCGTCCTGGCATCGTCCACCGCATTGACATGGATACCACAGGTGTTATTATTGCCTGCAAAAATGATATGGCCCACAATTCCATTGCGGCTCAGTTAAAGGAACATTCTATTACCAGACGGTATCAGGCCATTGTCCACGGTGTGTTAAAAGATGATACAGGTACCATTGATGCTCCTATTGGACGTCATCCTACAGACCGTAAAAAATGAGCATTAACTATAATCATGGAAAAAATGCAGTGACCCATTATAAGGTTCTGAAACGTTTCCGCCAGTATACGCATGTGGAATGCCGGCTGGAAACAGGACGTACCCATCAGATTCGTGTGCATATGGCAAGTATCGGACATCCTCTTTTGGGAGATGTGGTTTACGGACCAGGAAAATGTCCCATTGCCGGACTGGAAGGGCAGACTCTTCACGCTGGAATTTTAGGTTTTATCCATCCACGTACAGGAGAGTATATGGAATTTACAGCCCCGCTTCCCGAATATTTTGAAAAGCTTTTGAATACATTACCTTAATAACCTATTTGTCCGACATTTGTCGGACATTTTATATTTCTATATACTTTTCTGAATTTTTGAGTTATAATACAGGTATAAAAGATAAATGCTAGAAAAAATATAACGAAAGGCGAGATGAACAGACATCAGACGCTAAGCGGAAAGGGGTAGGTTTTAGGTCAGGAAATCTTATTATCACCATCGGAAGACAGAGCGGAAGCGGCGGCAAGAAGATAGGAGAGATGCTTGCTGAAAAACTGGGAGTTAAATGCTATGATAAGGAGCTCCTTGCCCAGGCTGCAAAGCACAGCGGACTTTGTGAAGAATTATTTGAAAAACATGACGAGCGCCCAACCAGCAGTTTTCTTTATTCTCTGGTAATGGATTCTTATTCTATGGGTTATACAGCTACCGGTTATTCGGATATGCCGATCAATCATAAGATCTTCCTTGCACAGTTTGATACAATAAAGAAAATGGCTGATGAAGGTCCTTGTGTTATTATCGGACGTTGTGCTGATTACGCCCTGGAAGATTATCCAAATGTAGTCAGTGTATTTATCACCGGAGATGAAGCAGACAAGATCAAACGTGTCAGTGAGCTTTACAATGTAGATGAAGCAAAAAGCGAAAGATCTGATGATCAAAACTGACAAGAGAAGATCCAGCTACTACAATTACTATTCCAATAAAAATGGGGCGATCCAAAAGCTATGATGTGTATCAACAGCAGCGCTGTAGGACAGGAAGGTGCCGTTGATATTATCATGGAACTGGCAAAGAAGAAACAGGAATAGAAAAAGCAGAAATAAAACTGCTACATAAAACATATAGAATATTGATAAACGGAATACTGGGGTTTTTCCCGGAAATGTATTCTTATTTTATTCTACAGTAACGGATTTTGCCAGGTTTCTTGGCTGGTCCACATCCAGGTTCTTTCCTACAGATGCATAATATGCGATCAGCTGTAAGATAGCAGCGATGGGAACACAGTAAAGCTGTCTGCAATATCCGGGATACGGATCTGAACATCGGCGATATCATCTTCGATCACTGCAGACTCCTTTACAAGGAGGATCACAAAAAGCGCCTCTTGCCTTTTACTTCATGCACATTGGAGATGGTTTTCGCAAAAAAATATGCCCTGGGTGGCAATGGCGATCACCGGGTACCTGCTCGGAGATCAGTGCAATGGTACCATGTTTTAATTCACCGGCTGCGTATGCCTCTGCATGGATATAAGATTTCCTTTAATTTTAAAGCTCCCTCTAAAGAAAAAGCATAGTCCAGGCCTCTTCCTATAAAAAGGCATCATCTTAGAAATGATATGGTTTACAATATTTTAACCTCATCCTTGCGGCTGATCATCGTCTCCATGGCAGGAATGGCATCTAACAGTTCTTTCATAAAATCTTCTGCCTGTTTTGGGCTGTATACGCCTCTTACAAGGCCATACGACAGTAGATCAGGTACAGGGCAGCTAATTGTACTGAGTAGGCCTTGGTGCTGGCTACGGCGATCTCAGGGCCTGCGTGGGTGTAAAGAACATAGTTACTTTCCCTTGCAATAGTTGAGCCCTTTAACATTAACGATTGCCAGTACCGGTGCATGGTAAGACTGGGCAAGGCGCATAGCTGCCAGGGTATCAATGGTCTCACCGGACTGGGAGATCACGATCACCAGTGTCTTTTCATCAATAAGAGGTGTTTCATACCGGAATTCGGATGCAATAGAAACTGTGACCGGAATACGGATACCTGGCTCGATAATGCTCTTGCGACCATTCCCGCATGCATAGCAGTTCCGCAGGCGATCACATGGATACGACGGCAGTCTTTTTTAAAATAGAATCCGGAATGCCGTCATCTGCCAGATCCGGCTGGCCTTGCTTAAACGGGGAAGAATGGTATTTTTAATGCATCTGGCTGCTCGTGGATCTCTTTTAACATAAAGTGTAAGGAAATCCATTTTTCATAGCAGCATCCACATTCCAGTTTACCTCCATCATATCCGGTTCGACGCGGTTTAATTCCCATATCGTAAACGCGTACCTTGTATGGGAGTAAGACGTACGATATTTCCCTCAGGCACTACAAAATATTCTTTTTTGTATAGGAGATCAGGGCAGTAAGGTCAGATGCGATCATGGCTCCTGAGTGTGTATAAGCCGCTACAAGAGGGCTTACGTTGCGTACTGCATAAATCTCACCTGGGCGGTCCTCAAACATGATACAAAGCCATAGGAACCTTTAAGTTCTTTTACAAAATGACGGATGGACAGAAGAGGATCATGATCCATACGCTCATAAAGGGCATTTAAGACACCTGCAACCACCTCACTGTCAGTCTGTGAGAGCAGATGGCCTTCAGATCATATTCTTCTGTAAGCTGATGATAATTCTCAATAATACCATTATGGATGAGAGTTACCAGTCCCTGACGATGGGGATGGGCGTTTTTCTGTTGTAACACCGCCGTGGGTTGCCCAGCGGTATGTCCGATGCCGCAGTGGGAAGAGCAGTCGCTTTCCTGTTTTACAAGTTCTTTTAATGCAGCTACCTTTCCTACAGTCTTGATCAGATGGATCTTGAATCATTTCCAAAATAAGCAATACCTGCACTGTCATAACCTCTGTATTCCAGACCTGCCAGTCCGTTTAAAAGTATGTTTCCTGCCTCCAGAGGTCCTGTATATCCAATAATTCCGCACATAAAATATAAATCCTTTCCCAGACCGGTCAATACACCCGGCATTGCGTACACAAAGAAAAGGGATGGCATCCTTGATATATATTGATTTTAACCTGTTTCCATATTAATTAATTTCGTTTTGTCGGTTATACCAGCTTTGTTTGCAGTTACCCGCATATTTTCCGGTATAAAACACGCCCGGACTGCATGGGAGAGCACCCGCCGAATATGTTCGATTCTCTCCACCTCGTTAACCTGTTCAGCAGTAAGTCATTACTGTTCACGACCCGGCCCAGGTGCATGGCGCTATAGCTTTGCTATTTTTTATCTGTTTCCTCCTAAAACAAATCCAGATTATTATATCCCATATCTATAATATGCGTCAACTCTTAATTTTGCTGCCATTTTATGACTTCTATTTAATGTTTCTGTAAGACTTTCACACTGTATTTTGTCAAAATGGTATGCTATAATCATGGTTGGCTTGTAAAATAATACAGGTGTTTAATTTTTTTGACACCTACGATAGGAATTGCTGCGTGATATTCACCTTCGCAATCCTTAAAAATAATGTACTCTCGGAATCTTTTTGTACTTGATTTTGCGAAGATTTTTTTTGTCAGTTGTGCCCCAAATTTTAGAGGCGTTGGCGTTGCGTCCGCCTCTAAAATCCGGGTACGACTGGCGGAAAATCGGCCGCAAAGGCAAGAATGCATGAAAAAGACTCCGAGTACATAAATATAAAAATGAGGTAAGAACATGCGTTTACACGAAAATAATAACGAAGAAGACGAACTGCAGCGTCTGCGGGCCGCAGACAGGGAACGACCGAAGCAGACGTCCCTGTATCCAGAGCTTCAAAATCTGCATCATCAGAACAGAATATGGGACAACGGATAGACAGACAAGAACTGTAAATCCTACATATGATGAAGACTATTATGAGGAAGAAGATTACGACTATGATGAGGACTATACAGAAAACTCGGATCTGATGGTCTAAAAAGTTCCTTTCAAAATGAAAACCACAGACGCCCCAGGATGACCTCTGCCGGTTCATATACTGCAGGACAACAGACTGCGTTTAAAAACAAAGTTCAAAGAGACACTATAGCGAAGCGCCAGACTGCCAGACTGCAGCAAGCCGGCGGGAGAATCATTCCGGTGCTTACAATTCCGACACCTCAATGGTTCCGGCACTTACAAAAAATTTCCAGAAAACGGAAAAAAGCAAAATGGCCTGCAATTCTTTTATGCCTGCTTGCTGTGATACGTGTATACGGTGGATGGACTTTCCTTCACAGATCCACTGGCTACTGGAATATAGCAGTATTTGGCGTAGACAGTCGTGACGGAAATACAAAAAATGCATTGGCTGACGTCCAGGTACTCTGCAGCATCAATCAGAAAAACGGCGATATAAAGCTGGTAAGTGTTTACCGTGATACCTATTTAAAGATTGATTCCAAAGGAAGCTACCATAAGATCAATGAGGCTTATTTTAAAGGAGGACACAAACAGGCCGTATCAGCCCTGGAAGAAAATCTGGATCTTAAGATTGATGATTATGCAACATTTAACTGGAAATCAGTAGCACAGGCTATCAATGTTTTTTAGGCGGTGTGGATATTGATATCACCCAGCCGGAATTTAAGTATATCAATGCATTTATTACAGAAACCGTTAATTCTACAGGTATTGGTTCTACCCAGTTAGCAAGTGCAGGGCCAAATCATTTAGACGGTGTACAGGCAGTTGCTTACTGCAGACTGCGTCTGATGGATACTGATTTCCAGCGTACAGAACGTCAGCGAAAAGTTATTTCCCTGGCTCTTGAAAAGGCCAAGCAGGCAGACCTGGCTACCCGTACCAATCTGGTAAAGGCGATCCTTCCGCAGATCTCTACCAGCGTGGGAATTGATGATGTTTTGCCACTGGCAAAGAATGTAAGCAAGTACCATATCGGTGAAACTGCAGGATTCCCATTTACACAAAAACAAAAAAAATGGGGAAAATGGACTGCGTTATACCTGTTACACTGGAAAGCAATGTAGTTACACTGCATCAGTTCCTTTATGGCGAAGACGCTTTATATAGTCCTTCTTCCACTGTAAAGAAGATCTGATCGTATTGCAGAGGAATCTGGCTTTTATGAAGGCGGCAAGGCAGCTCCGACCTCCTCTGGCTCAGGAAAATCAGACAGCAAGGGACAGTCATCGGGAAACAGTAAAAGGATTCACCGTCACCTGCCCAGACAGCAGCCCAGACAGCAGCTGCCGAAAGTTCTGAGGCGGAGGAAACAATAGATGAAACCAGTGCAGAAACCGACGAGACCGCAGCAGAAGAGAAAGTAACTCAGCTATCATTGAAAAGCTGGATGACCCAAAGGTTGAGAAAGAAACCACCAGTGCATCTGAGGGTGGTCCCGGCACCGTAAAACCAAAAGAAACAGAAAAAGCCACTGAAACAACAGCTGATGATTCTTCTAAAGGACCTGGTATGCAGGAAACTGTCAGCAATTCAGGAAACACTTCTGGTGAAAACACCGAAAAAGCCGACCTTATTGGTCCGGGGAGTGTAATTCCAATATTGAATTTATCAAATGTCTATGTTAAAATATTTTATAGAGTTGTGGAAGTGACAACGACACTTACAACTGATTTTCATTTTTGATGATTTCACGTCAGGATGACATATCCGTTTACTAAACAACATGATTGCGAAAGAAGAGATGTTACTATGATAAGTTGCCATTACGTTATTTCAACAAATCACGGACTACATGCTGCCAATGCCATGAGTATAAGCCGTGCCGCCTCTGAATACCAGTGCAAGATCACATTGGGAAGTTCCAGAGGAGTTGCAGACTGTAAAAATGTCCTTTCTTTGATGAGCCTTGGCGCTAAACAGGAGACTCTCTGGTACTGACCGCAGACGGGCCTGATGAAAAACAGGCGGTGGGTTATTTAAGCGGAATATTACGGACGATTTTGTAATGAATTAAATAATATAGATCAATATTAAAAAGCCTTGGATAAAAACTGAGGCTTTTAATTATTTATTTAAATTCTTAAAAATACTAGTTATATTTTGATGATGAGAGTGACATGTAACTATTCGCGAAAGAATAGTTTAACGAATAGTTACGTATACTTTTCTCTTATATTTTATTCATTCACTTATAAACCTTTGTCAGTTTACATAAATTAATTATGTAAACTATTCACTGCTTTTGCATATTACAAATTACAGAAAGGATCCTCTTTTCCAGATGAAACTCCAACGTCTCTTAAGCCCTTCTTCGTCAGGCTATCGACCAATACCAGATGATTGAACACGGCGACCATATTGCCATTGGTATTTCGGAGGTAAAGACAGCCTTACTTTGCTGTATGGGCTGTCTCAACTTCAGAAATTTTATCCCAAACATTTTACCTTATCTGCCATTACTGTAGACATGGGACTTGATACCATGAATTTAGAGCCTGTAAAGACTCTCTGTGCGGATTTTAACGTTCCTTATGAAATTATCTCCACTGAGATTGGAAAAATCCTTTTTGAGGCCCGTAATGAGGCTAATCCATGTTCTCTTTGTGCAAAAATGCGAAAAGGCGCCCTAAACCAGAAAGCTCTGGAACTTGGCTGCAACAAGATTGCCTACGCACACCATAAGGATGATCTGATTGAAACTGCATTAATGTCACTTTTATACGAGGGGGCGTTTTTATGCATTTTCCGCCAGTCACTCATCTTGACCGTACAGATTTAACCGTGATCCGGCCTCTGATGCTGGTTTCTGAAGCTGATGTAAAAAGGCTTCAAAATAAATACCAGCTTCCCGTTTGTAAAAATCCATGTCCTATGGATGGACACACGCACCGGGAATACGTCAAAAATCTGATTCGGACTCTGAATACGGACTCTCCCGGTGTACGGGAACGTTTATTTCACGCAGTCATTAACGGAATTTTGAAGATTGGCCCAAGCTTTCCAAATAATAAAAATCTATGAACGAGGCATACATTAATTATGGCAACAACTTTACCTTATTACGAGCAAAAAGATATTGAAAATATTAAAAACTCAGGAAATGATGACGACTCTCCCACCCTTCTGCACTGAATTTTTTCGTGGGATCGAACCAAGAACTTCTACCAGGACTCGTATTGCCTATGCATACGATCTCTCTGTATTTTCGATTTCCTTAAAAAAGAAAATCCCGTATTTTCCAAAATGGAGAGAATGGATCTTACTTTAGATTATTTAGATCAGATCTCGGTAACAGATTTAGAAGAATATATGGAGTATTTAAAATACCGTTTTAATGAGCATAATCAGGAAATCATTAACAAAGAACGGGAATAATGCGCAAAATTTCTTCTTTAAAAAGCTTTTACAACTATTTTTCCGTACAGAAAAGCTGAAAACAAATCCTGCTGCCCTGGTCCAGCTTCCAAAACTTCATGAAAAAAGAGATCATACGTCTTGATATTGACGAAGTTGCTCTCCTTTTGGATGCTGTGGAACAAGGGGATGGTCTGACGGATAAACAGAAAGCTTTCCACAACCGGACTAAACTGCGCGACCTTGCTCTTCTAACCCTTCTTCTTGGAACCGGCATCCGTGTTTCTGAATGTGTAGGATTAGATTTAAACGATATTGATTTTAAAAATGGCGGAATCCATATCCATCGAAAAAAAGGCGGAAAAGAGGTTACTGTTTATTTTGGCACAGAAGTAGAAACTGCGCTTCAGGATTACCTGGATGAACGAAACAGCATTATCCCTGAGGAAGGCAGTGAAAATGCTCTCTTCCTTTCTCTTCAGAAGAAACGTATGAATGTACGCAGTGTGGAAAACTTAGTTAAAAAATATGCCAGGATCGTTACCCCATTAAAAAAGATCACCCCACATAAACTGCGAAGCACCTATGGCACCTCTCTTTACCGGGAAACAGGTGATATTTATCTGGTTGCTGATGTTCTAGGACACTCAGACGTAAATACCACCAAAAAGCACTACGCTGCCCTTGAGGACGAGCGCCGCCGCAGCGCCCGTAATGCAGTAAAATTAAGGAGATAGATGGAAAATGATTAGATTAAAAGCCAACTAATTAGAAACTATCCTTGTCAGGCAATTTTTTCCGGCATGATCCAGAACTTCATTGCCGGATAACTGAGCACTACCTGTACCCACAATATTCACTCCATTAGCCAGCGTAGGAACCAACGCCTGTGGAAGCCCCAGATTTTTGAAAAATGCCTGGCTGTAGGCAGGAAGTGCTGCAGATACAATAACCAGTACCACTGCAAGACAGATGTATCTTGGTACGGCTCTTGTAAATGCTGCATTGGAGCGGAATACAAAGTTTTTCTGTACATAGAAATTAATGGTCTGGGCAGCTGCTGTTGCTACAAGAAAACTTAAAAAATCCACCCAATCCCAGGTCATTTTCTACCTGAGTATAATGGAAAACGAAAAACAAATGGGATTTCCTCTAAAGAGGTAAACAGGAAAGCTGTACAGATCCACATTGCTATAAAATTCACAAATGTAGCCACATTAGACAGCACATTAAATAGAATAAATTCCCAGGCGGCTGGATGTTTGTCGATCCAGCTCTTAATCCTTCTTTTCCTGATTTCATTCTCTCTTCTCCTTACCTTCCAACTGTTTTTCATATTTTTGTTCTCTTTATTATTACGGAAATATCCTTTAATTACCCTTTTGGTGCCAGAAAGCCACTTTCCATTAACCATATCAACGATTCCTCTTGCCATTTCCATGCTTGCAGCACCACCTGTCATCTTTGCGATTCCGCGAAATGGCATGTTATAGATAAACAATAAGTTTAAATCCGGTTTGCCTTTTCCTTCACTCTTTTTTATTTTATCTGTCAATATGCAGTAAACCAGACGAGCCAGACGGCTTTTGGCATAATACATCTGGCAGATAGCATCATTAATCCCCCAGTTCGCCCTTCCATTTTCCATCAGGAACAGGATGTCCCAAAAGAACTTCAAATTCCTCTGCTCCACATTACTGATCCGTCCGCTGTAATAAGAAGGCAATTTTTTCTTTTTCATAGGGTATTTCTTTTTGTGGTTCCCTGCCACCCATAATTTTTCCGGACAACCGGATATCTGACACACTGGCTCCCACCATAAGCAGATATTCTCCTTCTTCTATCTCCCATTGTCCTGTTTTTTACATTCCAGTAGCGAAAAGTTTTATCGTCAAATGGAATATGCACCCTTTACTTTCCCCCGCTTTTAAAAAGACCTTCTGAAAGCCTTTTAATTCCTTCTGCGGGCGGAATACAACGGAGTCCGGAAAGCCGACATAAAGCTGGACAACCTCTGCCCCATCCCGCTCTCCTACATTTGTGACAGTCAATTGTACCTCTTTTTCATCCACTTCCAAAGCTGAATAGGCAAACTCTGTATAGGAAAGGCCATATCCAAACGGATACCGGAAAAGTACCATACTTGTATCATAATAGCGATAGCCCATAAAAAGGTCCTTCACGATACTCTGATGTACGCTCAGAAGCAGGATAATACTGAAATGCAGGCGTATCCTCATACCGCAGCGGATAAGTCTCCGCCAGACGGCCGGAAGGATTTATCTTTCCGGTCAAGATATCCAGGATTGCCCCAGCACCTGCCTCTCCGCCTAGGTAACTGTGAAGGATTGACTTTAAATCATACTGCCAGGACATCTCAATGGAAGAACCTGCACTTAAAATACCCACAATATTTTCATTTACTTTTACCAGTTCATTTAACAACCGGAGCTGGTTCTGAGGCAGACGCATGTGTTCCCGGTCTTTCCTTCTGATTCACTAACCTCGTCCAGCCCAAAACAGTAAAGGACCACATCTGCTCCGGCAGCTGCCTCTAATGCTTCTTTTTCTAAATCTGCATCTGCATCTGGTTCTCCATTGCGTGTATATCCATGAGCTTTTCCAATTACCTGAAGATCATTACTCATCAATCAGCTGGTCCATGGATTCCACATTAAAAGGATTTACCATAGAAGATCCTGCGCCCTGATAGCGTGGTACAAAAGCGAAATCACCAATGAGCGCGATCCTGGTTCCCGGCTTTAACGGAAGTATATTATCTTCATTCTTTAAAAGGACAGCACTTTTCTGCAGCTGCTTTTCTGGCTAATGCGTGATGGGCTTTCTCATCAAAAACTGACTTTTTTCCTCTGCTTTTTGTTTCAGATCCAATACTGCATCTAAAAACATGATCACACAAAGATCATATCTTTCATGGAAAGACGCCCTTCATTTACAGCTGTAACCAGCTCTCTGGCCGAGTCAAGCCCAGGTGCCGGTGCATTTCCAGGTCTGACTGACACATCACTCCTTTTACATGATCATTAGAACCGCCCCAGTCTGTAACCACCAGTCCGTCAAAGCCCCATTCCTTTCTTAAAATATCTAGCAGCAGCTTTTTATTCTCATTGGCATATTCCCCATTTACCTCATTGTAGCTGGTCATAATAACTTTGGCATTGCCTTCTGACTGCAATCTCAAACCTGTCAGATAGATTTCGAAGAGTCCTCTCATCTACCACTGCATTCATAGCCATGCGCCGTTCTTCCTGGCTGTTTACTGCAAATGCTTTGGACAGGCATATACGCCCTGACTCTGGATACCCCGTATAACAGCTGCCATTTTTCCTGCCAGATAGCGATCTTCCGCAAAATACTCAAAATTTCTTCCGCAAAGAGGACTTCTTTTCATGTTAAGCCCTGACCTAGTACAACATTTACATTCTGGGCAGCTGCTTCTTCTCCCAGTGCTTTGCCAATCTCTTCTCCAAGCTCGGATCCCAGCTGTTTGCAATAGCTGCCGCTGTCGGAAAACAGGTTGCCTTTTAAAGAGGCATTTAAACCCAGATGATCCCCCTGATCCCGCCTGCCTGCGGATCCCATGTGGGCCGTCAGAAAGAAAACAGACGGTATCTTAAAGCGTGGATATCCGTGTCTGCCATACTGTTTTGCCGCTCAAAAGTGCCGCTTTTCCTCCAGTGTTAATTTTAAAGTAATTCTTCATGTTTCATATCATTTCCTCTTTAATGACTGTATATCTTTCATTTCCTGACATTTATTTGCAGCACCTATTATATCAAACTAATTGCCATATAACACTTTTTAAGCAAAAAACAGAAAAAATCTTCAAAGCAGTGGATCAAAAAAGGTATTCCGCAGATCATTTTTCATGATCCCGGAAATACCTTTTACTTATCTGACTTATCTGACAGAAACTACTATCCGATCAGACTCATTAAATGTCCCACAAATGCACCTCCTGGTGTACCAATAATATTACCCAGAAGTGCCATAAGAATACCTACCGGAACTAAAGCACTCACTGTATGCGCCTGCAAGTACAGGTGCAGTAGCAGTTCCACCAACGTTTGCTAAAGATGCAACGGCACAGGTAAAGATATCCATTTTGATCACCTTTGCAAGAATGACCATAACAGCTACATGGATCAGAAGGATCAGGAAGCCAGCTGCCAGCCATACAGGTGCATTACCCATAGCAGAAATATCTGCTCTGGAAGCGATCAGGGCAATCTCAACATAAAGGATGATATTAGATACCTCTTCTGTTCCTTTTAATTTTCCAAATGGAGTCATAGCCACCAGCAGTCCAACAGCAGTTACCAGAAGAACAGTCCAGGTTGCACTGTCAAAAAACAGGCAGTGCATTTGCAACCATACTTCCTACATCCTTGGAAATAGCAGAAATGAAGAATGATACACCAATTAAAAGAAGCATGCTCTTCCATGTAAGAGGTTTGGTGTTTGCTTTTGCCTCCTCTTCCAGAGAAGCGCCAACTTCATCGATCAGACGTACATCTGCTTTGGTCCATGCGTTAAATTCCTTTGAAAAGTTAATGGCCCACAGAAGGAACATAACATACATTACCGCACAAACAGAATCAATTACCAGTGAATATGCCATGCTTTTCTCACTTACATCTAAAACCGCCTGTACAGCCAGCATATTTCCACTTCCGCCTAACCAGCTTCCACACAATGCCCCCAGTGCTTTCCAGCTGTCTGGGCCTAACATTTTATGGAAAATAGCATAACTTACTATAAAACCAGTACAAATAGAAAGGCTGGCTGCAAAGAAACCAATCAGCATTTTCGGTCCTAATTTGACGATCTTCTTAAGATCACAGCGCAGCAGCATTAAAAAACAACATTGCATACAGCAGTGGGTTTTTACTGCCTTATAAGTTGCAGCTGTATCTTCCAGGTTCCACATTTTCATAGTACATAAAAGCATCATACCTAAATAGAGCAAAACAATAGGCGGTGCAAACTTAAAAATTTCTGTGCGCCTTTTCCCTTCAGGTATACAGGAAGATTGACTAAAATCGCTGCTAGCAGCATCAAAGTGCCAAGATAGATAAACCCGTCATGAATCATTTGTAAACTCCCATTCTGCTGTCATTTTGCGACAGCCTGTTTTTTCTCTTAGAAGCAAGTCAAAATAACCGGTTGTAATTTAATTGCCCTCCTTCTCCTTTTTTATGTTCTGCCGGAATCTCCCTGTTCCTGATTTTGTGAGAAATGACTCCAGGAAAACATTTTATAATACCGATATAAGAACTGGCTAAAAGCAAAAAAGGTCCAGAAGATTTTTCTGGACTTGTAAATTACATTTGAATTTTTGTAACTTCCCTACCCCTAACCTCTTCTTTTGACTTTCTCCTTCCTTATTATAAGTTATAATACGCAGAAAGTCAATTTTAACGATTTTCAACAAGACTTTCTATAGCCTTCTTATAGGGATTTCCCAACAAGATTTACTTTAGAAAAAAATCCCCAAACACCTGCGAGAGTCATTCCATAGTAATAAATTCTGCTGCCGGAAAAGCCAGCCATATACCTGTCATCCCCCAAACTGCAGACATAGTAAAGGCCGAAAGAAGCCGATCATAACAACCACGGGAAACGGAAGCTGTGAATGCCCATTTAACTGACTCCACCGCACTTAATATACCTGTTCCTACTATATTGATACCGGCAAAAAAAAACCAATAAAATACAACTTCAGACCAAATCTGGCCATAGCCGCCAGTTCTTTGTTATGTTCCTGGTTAAAAATACCAGCAATTGGTTCCGACCACAAATAGATCACTGCATATATACATACAGCCGTAACTGCTGCTGTCCTTAAACTAAGGCCTATTACTTTCTCTAAAGCCTTTTTATCTGACTTTCCATAGAAACTGCTAAGCAGAGGCTGGGAACCCTGGGATATACTCGTTAAACAGTGCTACTGCCACCAGAGAGATATTGGCTACTACACCATAGGCTGCAACACCGGTATTTCCAGCCAGCCGCAATATGATCAAATTAAAAAGCTGTAGTGATACACCGGAAGATATCTCTCCTACAAAGGCAGAAACTCCCACCTGACAGGAAAAAAATGAGCCTTTTAACGATGGCATCACCGGCAAAAAAGATACGGTACACTTTTTGAACGAAAATGCAGCTGACAGATCAAAATACCTACTACTGGTGAAAGAGCTGTTGCAAGGGCTGCTCCCGGCATACCCATACCAAAAGGGAACATAAGAATATAATCGAATACAATATTAAACAAACTGCTAAACAGTGTAGCCATCATAGCGATCATAGGGCTTCCATCATTTCGTACAAAAGCATTACAAATATGATTCCACATAAATAATGGGGCAAATGTCATAAAAATACGGGTATAGCTTTTTCCTGTTGCTATAATCTGTTCATCTCCACCCATAAGCCTGATCACCTGATCTGGGCAGAAAATCCGGCTGCAATGAATACAAGGCTGATGATCCCGGCCCAGAACAGAGCATGAAAGAAATAGCTTTCTGCCTCTGGATTTTCCTTATTTCTCTCTATCACAAAACGGATAGCAGAACCTACACCGATCATAGCTCAATGGCGAAGATCAAATTATATACAGGAAGTACCAGATTCAATGCTGTAATACCATCTGCTCCTACTGCTTTTGATATAAAATAAGTATCTGCGAGAATATACAAAGACATACCCAGCATGCCTAACATATTCTGGGATACATAGCGGATAAACTGCTTTTGATATCCATATAACTGCTTCTCCTCTTTTGCATTTTTACACTGAATGGTATTATAGGTGTTTTTTCTGATTCTGTAAATGACCATGGTATCAACAAACAAAAATACCGCAAAACAGGAAACATTTTACTGCCTGCTTTGCGGTAAATAGATTTATATGCGGTTATTTACTTAAAAATAAAATTAAACTGCTGCCAGTGTCTTTCCTAATTCCTTACACTTAGCTAATGCATCATCATGAGGTTTTCCTGGGTAATAACACCTTCGCCACATGCAACTTCAGCACCTGCTGCTTTCATACGTTCTTCCCAGTCACGCATCCACTGTCCATCACCCCAGCCATAGGAGCCAAAACAGACCAACAGTTTTACCTGCTGCAAATCCTTCTACCTCTGCTACAAATGGTTCCATCTCATCTTCTTCCAGAACCTCAGCTCCCATTGCAGGGCATCCTAACGCAAATGCTTTTGCATCCTTCAGGTCAGCTGGCAGATACAGCAGATACTTCTGCCAGTTTTGCTTTCTTTCCAGCTTCTTCGATTCCCTGTGCTACTGCCTGTGCCATAGCTTCTGTGTTGCCTGTCTGTGACCAGTAAACTACCATGATTTCGTCCATTTTTTCTTCCTCCTATACTGCCATTAATTTGCATGAATGCAAATCATACAGCTCCATAATGTTTTTAACAGTCATTCCTGAAGATACCATGGATCACTTTTTTTCCCTTGCCTGATCATATCCAGCAAATACCTTCCGGCATTCTTCCAAATTGGAATATACCTTCCAGTATCCGATATAGCGGATTTGTCCCCGGTTTTCAATAAAACCACGACATCTTCCGGCGGATATCCAAGAAGTAATCCGATCTCATGAGGAAAATCACCTTTGCCCCTTCCATGTGAGCACGGTAGCGTTCTGATACGCGATAGAGGATCTTGGAAAGCATACATCCGCTGCATCAAACTCTTCCATCAGCTTTTCACCTTCTCTGTTCTTAAATAAGCTTCCAGTTTTCACGTACATAAAAAAGAAAAGTAATACGGTCATCAGACTCATAAAGGACATAGCAGGAAACAGCACTGGAACGGAACAACCGCAATACTGCGCTGCGAAATCTCTTGTCTACAGTAAGAAGATTGGATATCTTACGTCCTGTAAGCAATGGTGCACACTGAAGTGCGATCTGGATTTCAGTTCCTGCCTGTTTAAGCTAAACATCAGATCAAGGGTTTCTTTACTCATAGGATACCTCATTTACAACTGTTAAAATATAAGTTAGTCTTAGCTAACATCCTTGTATATCGTATCAGATAAAATTGGAAAAAACAAGTAGTGTTACAGTAACTTTTCTCATTAAAACATTTCTCATTAAGCTCAGTATTCCCAATATGATGTTTTTCAATGTACATTTTTCAGGAAAATTCAAAAACTTCCGTGATCTACTTATAATAAACGATTGTAAGAAACTGGCCTTTATGAATCGTATCAGAGCGAAGGGAATTCATTCGTTTTAATTCCTGATGTATTCTTCTGTAGACATACGGCTTCCCTTTTTGTACTGTCTGGCGATATTCCACAAATTATCCCCTTTGTCTTTGATCTCGACGCTCTTATAATAGGGACTGACAGTCATAGGTTCTTCTTCTGCCATTGATGTAAGCATACTCCGTCCTGTGAGAATAGCAACAAACAGAAGCATAATAAAACACCCTGTTAAAAACCGTTTTCTTACTAATCTTCTTCTCCTCATAACGTTTCCTCCTACTCATTTGTATACTCGTCCAACACAGATACGAACATTTGTTCTCATCGTGTCTATACTATAACATCAGAACATATGTTTGTCAATGGCGTGAACGCAAAAAATCGAACAAAAGGTTTGCATTTTTTATCGAACATATGTTACTATAGTATCAGTAAAAGATTATTACAAAACAGAGGTGAATTTCATGGCCCAGGGATAAACTTACTGCAGAAACAACAGGAAATTTTAAGAATACATAAAGAATACGATCTTAAAAGGATATCCACCAGCTGTCCGTGACATCTGCGAAGCTGTGAAATTAAAGTCCACTTCTTCTTGTCCATTCTCATCTGTCAGCTCTGGAAAAGGATATATCCATCGTGATCCTACCGAGAGCAATTGAGATCCTGGATGATACTTTTTAATTTTAACCGGAAAGAAATGGTGAACATCCCTGTGATCGGTACGGTTGCAGCCGGAGAACTGATCCTTGCAGAGGAACATCGAAAGTTATTTTCCGTTCCGGCAGAGTCTCTTCTTAAAAACGCAGAACCTTTATGCTTCATGTAAAAGGTGAAAGCATGGTAAACGCAAGGTATCCTTCCTGGGGATCAGCTGATCGTGGAACAGTGTCCAACTGCTGAAAATGGGGAGATCGTGGTTGCCCTTTTAGACGACTCCGCTACTGTAAAACGTTTCTTCAAGGAAAAAGAACCACTACCGCCTACAGCCTGAAAAAATGATACCATGGATCCTATTATCACAGATCATGTAGAGATCCTTGGCAAGGTTTTGACTTATAAGAATGATGTAATGCGTATCCGCAAAAGTTTAACCTGACTTATAAAACATTTTTTCACCAAAAGCCACTGTACGGTTTCTAAAAATCCGAAACTCATACGGTGGCTTTTTCACTAAAAAATGGCTGCGGAATTCACCCCACAGCCATCGTGCCTGAAAACCGTACCCCTGGCACGTGATCTCTCACAGGTTTTTACAGACATTTTGAAAATCTGCATTATATGCTTTCCAAAAGTCGCTTCCATGAACCTGAACACATAACCCCATGCAACAACCGATAAACGATAACTATGAACCGTAACCGCCAGTAAGTATTGTTAGAAATATGTCCTGCACGGAACAGGGACTGCACAGCCCACCCCAAACAACAACGTTTGAATATAGCGATCCAGTGCGATCTGCATGTCCATGATCATATTGGAAATACGGTCATAGTTCCTGCCGGATCAGTTCCGGATCGTAGTTGATATACCATACCAGGCGCTGAACCAGATGAGTAAATGCACTGCCATGCGTTTGGTCTCTTTTCATCATCAAGAACAGCCTTTTCTCTTATTAGGCTGGAGCCGTTCGAACCAGAATACTGTCAATGCTCATCTCCTGTTCACCCTGCCTTTGCTGTGGCATTGTTGGTCAGGTTCAATGCGTGTTTGATAATGTTGATCTTCTGTCTATCTCATCAATTGTATGCACCAATATCCGTATAATTGTATTCCGGAATGACCGGCTCCTCATGACAGCAACGACGTAAGTACTGGATGATGCTTCCTTGTTTGCAGAATGCTTTGGCCTCAAGGCTTCTCAGCATCTTATTTGCATAAGCCGATGTAATTTTTACCGCCATGATTTTCGCCTTCCTCTCTATCCTCATCTTCCGTCATTTACTTCTGATCCGATTGTAAATCATTCGGTGGCAGATGTCATTCAACCATCGGTTTTAAAATTCCCCCATAAATCGAGGAATATCCCCGTCAATGACGAGGATATCTTCAATCGTAGTATGTAATAATCTGCTAAAATAACAAAAATTGTCTATGCTGGTCAACGATTTTGCCGGACAGCCATTTATAAATAGCCTGCGGATTCTCAAATCCGAAAGCTCCTGGATCTCCCGAATCGTATATCCCTGTTCCAAAAAGCAGCTTTTATGCGTTCTCCAGTCTTTTCCGGTTGGATCGACAACACATTGGTTCCATAGTTTGTGCCTCCATGATTCAGGACCGTGTTTCTTGATAACGTATATATTGCTTAACATAGAAAAGACGACTCACTAGTACCAATCATAACAAAATTAGTTTACAATTCAGCCATCAATGTCATTTAGGTAGCGATAAAGTGAGGAACGTTCATAAAAATAAAGCATTAGTCATATTCCTGTAGCTACAATCCGGTTGAAATCAAGATTTTTCCAATGCTTCTATTCCAAATTTTTCTTTTATCGTTCCAATTTACCGCACTTTTATGAATTGCCAATTTTCCATCTTTCTTATAAAATTTATGTTTGAATTTTTTATTCAATTCATGTGATTTCGGATTCAGCTATACTTGTTTGATTTGTAAAAAAGGGAGACTGCTTTTATGAGTCAATCTGCAAAACAATCTACCATTAAAGATATGACAACTGGAAGCCCGGCTAAATTGATTTTTGATTCGCCATTCCCATGCTGATGGGGCTTTTTTCAACAATTTTACAGCATGGTTGATACCAATATTGTAGGAAAGTTTCTGGGCGTGGATGGCTTCCCTGGCTCTCCCACAGCTGCCATCAACTTTATGATTAATGGCTTTGTAATCGGTGTATGCACCGATTCTCCATTCCGGTTGCTCAGCGGTTCGGCGCCCAGGATTATAAGAACATGCGGCGTTCGTTGCCAATGCCGGATGGCTGGCATCTTTTTTTCGCTGTGGTTATGACCGTAATCGTCTGTCTGCTGACCCGTCAGATTCTTGTCTGGATGCAGACACCGGACAATATCATCGACGGTGCCTACAGCTATATCTTCTTTGTGTTTGCCGGTATTCCCGCCACGTATCTGTACAATACCTTAGCCGGTATCGTCCGTGCATGGGGAACTCCCAGGACACCATTTTCTGATTTTATCAGTCTCGCAAATATCGTACTGGATCTTTTTCATCGTACAGATAGGGAACCGAACAGCCGGTGCTGCTTTTATGCTACGGTGATTGCACAGGCTGTTTCAGGCATTCTCTGCCTGATTTATATGAAGAAGAAATTCGATATTTTAAAATGCATCGGGAGGAAACACGAATCAATCCCAACACCTCTATCGTTCTCTGCATGATGGTATTCCGATGGGACTTCAGTACCATCACCGTATCGGTTTGGTGGTGATCCAGACCGCCATCAACTCCTCTCGGTTCCATTGCGGTTGCCTCGATTACTGCGGTCAGAAAATCGGTATGTTCTTCTGCGCGCTTTGATGCTGGAGCACGATGGCAGCCATGCCGGACAAATTGCAGTGCCGGGAAGGCCAGCCGTATCCGCCAGGAGTTCGTTCTGCAACCTTCATTGGAAGCATCTACTCAGTTCACAGCCTGCATTGTCCTGACCCTGTTGGCGGTGTGATCCACTGCTCTTTGTAGATGCTTCGGAGACAGTTGTAATTCATCAGGCTCACCAGTTTTGCGCCCCAATTCTCTGTTTTATATTCCGCTTACCATCGTCAATGTGGCGTTTTACCATTCAGGAATGGGCTGCAGTCTTCTTGCCATTCTCGCCGGTGTCTGCGAGATGATCGCCCGAGCTTTGGTTGAATTTACACTGGTTCCCATCTTCGGCTGCATTTATCATATGCTTCCGCTTCTCCCTCTTGCGTGGCTTATGGCAGACGCCTTTCTGATTCCGGCCTTTTACTATTGCCTGCGGAACCTGTTGAAAGCACAGGAAATGCTTGAATAAATGAATCTATAAAGTCAAAAAGCAGGTCTGAAATTGATATTTCTCCTATTTCATGCCTGCTCTTTTTATTGTTCTTTCCTTCCTTTTATTTACCAAACAGACAAACTGGAAGGTTTCTTTGATATTATCAATATTAGTTGACACATTTTCCTCAAGGCTTTTTGAACCCTATGCTGCTTCCTTCAAGGGAAGCGTAATATTGTTGTCTTTTGATCATTGGGAAGACCTCTATTAGTGGAGCAGGTCCTCCTGTTATTCCAGTAACTGGTAGAAATATCTCAGATGATTGTCTTAA
>VOFH01003539.1_pt1 | contig 23426 bp, 58 predicted proteins | sample 5384091 | NCBI WGS metagenome assembly VOFH01 (sample SAMN12384727, study PRJNA508395) | human gut metagenome | isolation source: healthy gut G | host: Homo sapiens
AAACGGTCTTGATGCCTGTTTTTGTTTTAATTTTTAAAATTCTCACGTTTTCCTCCTTTCTCCCGCCGCATAAAACGGCGGGGAAACCTGTATTTACTGGTTGCGCGTGACATTTTTATGTATCATCGCCATATGGCGGAGGTACTAGAGGTAATTCTTCCTTGCGATCTGTTCCCATTCTTTTCGGGTGTGGGTCTTTTCAAATTCCGTTTGTGCGATTTTACAGAGCAGCTCCCTCATTTCTCGGCTGTTGTGTACTGCCTGCTGCCCCGTCCGGTGATGTTCAATGCATAGGTCTACTTTTAACCCGTTTTCTTCGGATATTGCTCTTTGTCCTGCCCCGAACAGGATATGATGCTCTTCCGTCTGCTTTACGGAATAGTCACCATTTAACCGGGCGCATAAGTAGCAGATGCCCTTTTGACTGTTTAAAATGCTTTTTTTGTGGATTTTCCGTTTTTTCTTCTTTCCCGGCTTCGGGAAAGCCATGTCCGAATAGTCAATGCTCATCTTCCGTCTCCTGTGTGTATAACTCATGAGTCCCGTTTAGGATCTTTAGTTCTTCCAGTGATCGAAATGAGAACCCCATCTGCTGAAGTAATCTATAGAAGTCTCTTAGGCATTTCATCCTTTTTTCGTAGTGTCCGTAATAGTCAGTTGCTTCGTACGGCTCTGCCGTCCGGGTCAAGAGGATCAGCATTTGCTTTTCTTGGCTTATTTCTGCAAATTCTTTTTCGATCCGTTCTTTTTCCTCTTCTTTCGCTTCGTACGCGTTTTCGATCCCATAAAATCCATACACCTCGTTCATGTGTGCTACGCTTCCGCCGTCCGTTATCCGGTTTATCATGATCTTCCAGCCTGTTTCTTTTACATCAACTTCTTTCGGTATTGTGATTTTTCCCGACACAAGTTCTTTAATAAAATCGTTCCTTTCCCTTCTCATCCTTTTCAGGATTTCCGTTATTTTTCTTTTGTTTTCCTTGATTTTCTCCGTTTTCTTTTCCTGTTCCGTTTTTTCCCGCTCTTTTTTGTATTACTTTTTTTACTACATAGATCCTATCGTAGTATTGATAATAATAGAGCTGATCTTTTGTGTCTTGCAGATCGATTTTTGTTTGATCCTCCCACTGTGATAGATCAATATTTGTTATCTCTTTCCATTTTCCGGTCCATCTTTCTTCTTTCGCTCTTTTCGGCGCGGCTTTTACTCCTTTTTCTTCCAGTATTTCAAACACTATTTGAGCGTTTTTCTTTATTTTTTCTTCTTTCACGGCCTGTTTTGCTTTCCATGCGATTTCGCGTGACGATACTGCAGTCTTAAGGATTTCATTCCTTTTTTGATGTCTTGTACCTTCTCCAGCTCGTAAAGGTCCGTTAATGTGAGTTGGAAGTCCTTATTTTCTTCGCGCCTCGTAAGTGTTTCTTGATCCAGTTTTGCAAGATTTAACCTATGTCGTACTGTACTTCTGCTAAATCCGGTCTTTTCCGCGATTGTTGTTTCTGTTTCTCCCAAATCCAACATGAGCTGGAATCCTTGTGCTTGCTCGCTTACTGATAGATCGCTGCGCTGCATGTTTTCCAACAACATCGTTGATATTTGCTCTTTTTCCGTCATTTCCACAACGGAACAGGGCATTGTTTTCAATCCCGCTTTTCTCGCTGCCGTCAGTCTTCGGTTTCCGATCACTACAAGATAGTGGTCTTTTTGTCCGGGTTTGGTACTACAGTCAAATTTTGCATTACGCCACGAGCTTTTATGCTTTCCGCCAGCTCGTCAATGTCGGTGTATACCTTCCGCACGTTCTGCGGGTGTATGTCTAACTGTTCGATTGCAATATCTTGTATCATATCTGCTCTCCTTTCAGTAATTTTTCCACTTCCCACCAAGTAAACGATCTTTTGATCCCGTAAGGGTTTTCAAAAAGTGCGTGGTGTGGAAACGCTTTTTAAAAAGCGCATCCGTTTCTTGATGGCAGTGTGTTTTTCGCTTCTTTCCGGCTGCTGCCGGAAAATCAACGTATATATCTTTCCTTCAACGAGTCTTGGGCGGTTGCCGATGTATTCCCTTGCGTTTTTCGCGCATCTTGCTTCTTTCGTAATTCTCATGGTGTCCTCCTTATAACAGTTCCTCTCTTAACAATCCCTGATAATCGTTGCTGTCGCAAAAGCGAAATTCCGTTTCGTGTTTCTCCGCTTCCTCAAGATACATTTGCCACAATTCTCTGTTTTGCACTTCCGCACCTGTGGTCTTTTTTCCACTCGGATCGCCGCCACTTCTCCGGCGCTCCTTGCTCTGATATGTTTTTGATGTAAGCGTTATCAGTGTGAATTACAACATGACACTGCTCTTTTAATTTTTGTAAGGATTTTATGATTGCGATCAGCGTCAATCTGTTGTAAGTAGATTCGCACTCTTCGCCACTCATGACCCGGTATGCTTCTTCTCCGTTTGACCTAGTAAATACTAGGGCGGATGCGTATTTCCCATCTTTTACAATGGGGGATTTTATGGTGGTTTCTATGTAGATATTTACTGTTTTCATTTTAAATCCTCCTGTGGATTCTGATCAGTGTGTATCTGCGGTATCTCATCCCCGTAGCCGGGTTGATCCCCTCGTAACTGTTTGCGATGTAATAGCCTTTTTTGGGTTTTACTTCTTTTTGCCAGCGTACAAGTTTTTGGGATTTCGGTTCGGGTAACGGCATATTTTTCGCATGGTTGTAGCTTGCTTCTTTTAGTCGCGGTTTTCCTTTGCTTCCGTCCGATCGTTTTTCTCTTGTTTTTTCGTTTTTTGTCATATAGTTTGCCAGTTTTGTAAAATCCTCATCGTAAAACCGGCTTTTTTTGATCTGCGTAATATAGATTGCTCCGTGTTCCCATGCATCTTCGATCCATTCTGCCGCCCCTGATGTTTTTTTAATGACTAGATGGATGTGCCATGCACCCTTTGTGCCCCGCTCTATGTTTCTGATCCAGTAAAACGGAGTGTTTGCCTTTTTATATTTCGGACGGAGCTTTCGGAGTGCTTTTTGTAAGTCTTTTAGTGCCACTGTCATGTCTTTCGGTCTTTGCTCGACTTTGTAGGTGTATGTTACAAAGTAGTCTCCTGCATCAAAATATTCGATCAGTAATCGTCTGCATATCTTCGCTCGGTTGGCTTGGTTGACTGCCGCCATCTGTTCCGGCGTCGGTTTCTTTTTCTTTTGCCGTGCCTTTCCTTTTGCTCCATATCTTCCGTCTGGATATTCCTCTACGTCGTAGACGTCTCCGCCCCGTAATTTGTACGTTTTTCTCCGTGTTGCCATCTTTTATCTGTCCTAACTTTAATATCTTTATCGAGGTTTAAGAGGCGGGAGTCCCCGCGTGTATCGCTTGACTTCCCGCCTCTTATTTGATACAATATATTTGTCCTAACAAGAGGCGGGAACGCCATCTTTTAAGCGCATCAGTTGCTGTGATGCGCTTTTTTTAATTGATTACATATGTACCGCCGCGCTTTTTTTGCTTTTCGCGCGCATACGCTTCGACTTCCGATCTGGTCATTGTCTTGCACTCTAATGCGTACGGATCTCCCCAGCGGATGATCCACAAAATAACTTCTTCTTTCATTTCATGAGGTGTTTCGCTGCTTCTCTCGCTATTTCTTGTGCTGATTTTTTTATTTCCTCTTCTATTTCTTCTTGCGTCATTGTGGATGTTTTAACTATTTTTTGCATTGACTTTTCTGCGTGTTTTTTTTTCCGTACTCTTCTTCGAGGATGTTTCTTATTCCTCTTAATATCATGACTGTTTCTGCTTCTAATAATATTAAATTTCCTTTTATTTCCACATTGCCTTTACTGCATTTAATCATCTTTACAAATTCCTTTCGTTAAAATGTTTTTTAGTTTTTGAATCTGATCTCCATCAAGTCCGCTAACATTAAATATTCTTGTGCTTTCTTTGTCTCTCCATGAATGTTGTGTTTGATTATTATCCATAATTATCACGTCCCTTTCATTTATTAACCATTTTAATATAAAATGTATGAAATAGCAATGGAAATCATAAAATTTCACATCTGTTTAACACTCTGCCAATACATATCCATCATCTAAGATCTGTCTTAGCTTTACTTTCACGATCTTATTTTCCAATGGTTCTTCACTGTAAAGTGCAACTTTTATATACTCCTTTGTATGCCCTGTATAATAATGATCTTTTCCATGCATTTTTTTCTTCGATCAGTACTTCTTTGACCATCCCTAACTGTTTTGTCTCAAATTCTTTCTGGTGTTGTTTTGACATTTCTAATAAGACATTACTTCGTTTCGCCTTAATCTGATCATTGATCTGTGGCTTCATATCTGCTGCCTTCGTTCCTTTCGAATGGAATATTTGAACACATGCATTTCATAGAGATCGATCTCTTCTAAAAATTTTCTTGTCTCTTCAAATTCTTCTTCTGTCTCTCCAGGAAAACCTACGATAATATCTGTTGTCAATGCCGGATATTGGAAATGTTCACGAATTGCCTTACACTTTTCTCTGATATCTTGTGTTGTATACTTACGGTTCATTCGTTTTAGGACAGAATCACATCCACTCTGCAGGGGACAGATGGAAATGTGGGCAAAAACTTTCCATCTTAGAAAGGCGGTCCAATGTATCCTTTGTAGATAAATCCAGGTTCCAGAGATCCCAAACGGATTCTCTTAACTTCCGGATCTTGGCGATCTCTTCTAACAGATCGATCAGCGTAACATCTCCCAAATCTTTTCCATACGATGTAACATGAATTCCTGTGATCACAAATTCTGACATCCATGTTTTGTCAGATTCGTGATCTCTTCTAACACTTCTTCCATCTTACGGCTTCTGACTCTTCCTCTTGCATAAGGGATAATGCAGTAAGAACAAAACTGATTGCATCCATCTTGTACTTTAATATACGCTCTGGTATGTTCTTTTTAATTGTTCCACATGCAAAGATTCATATTCCTGGTCATGTGCAATATCAATAACTTCGATCGATTCTGCGGCTGATTCTTCTCTCCCATACGCTCTTCTAAAATATGAATTAAGTCTTTCTTTTATTATTTCCAATGATCAGATCAATATTTGTATCTTTCGATAATTCTTCTTTTCCAACTTGAGCATAACATCCAACTGCTACTACAACAACATCTGAATTCTTCTTCTTTGCACGGTGAAGCATCTGTCTTGATTTACGTTCTGCCATCTTTGTCACTAGAACATGTATTCACAATGTAGATATCTGCTGCTTCTTTCGGATCGACCATCGTAACGCCTGCTTCCTTAAGCATTCCATACATGGCATCCGTTTCATATTGATTTACTTTGCAGCCAAGAGTTACAATGGCCGCTCTTTTTCCTTGTAAATTCATACGATTCCTTTCTTGTTGACTTTTATGACAAATACAGTACACTATCCTTGTTAATTGGAAGGAGTATTATCCCATGTATGATGCATTGATCAAACTAAATTCCATCAAAGACCTATACTCGTTTGTCGACATCCTTGACAAGCACTCTGGCACGTTTGAGATCGTTGCCAATGACTATGTCGTGGATGCCAGATCACTGATGAGTATGCTAAGCCTCGATCTTTTCGAAGCCTTTAGAGCTTTCGTTTGATTCTGATGAGGCTTCTGTTATACTGTCTCAGCTTCAGCCATTTATTTTACGTGAATGATCTCTGTAGAATCAATGGCTTCTTTCATTAAATCATCAATCACATCTTCCAGATGTTCTTCTGATTTCTTAATTCTCTTTAAATTACCTTTGTAACTGGATGTTTTGCAACAAAGATCGTACAGCAGTCTTCAAATGGCTGAATGGATGTCTCAAATGTTCCGATCTTCTCTGCAATATCTACGATCTCCTGTTTTATCCATACCGATACATGGTCTGAATACTGGCATATTACATACTTCATTTTGTGATCGCAAGGTTATGGATCGTCTGGCTTGCGACCTGTCCGATACTCTCACCAGTGATCAGTGCAAGGCTTCCACCTTCATTTGCAAAATGTTCCGCGATCTTCATCATGTATCTTCTCATAATGATCGTTAATTCTTCATGAGGGCATTTCTCATAGATCGCTAACTGAATGTCTGTAAAGTTTACAACATGTAAAATTAATCGGTCCTGCATATTTTGCAACGATCTTCGCAAGATCTATAACCTTCTGTTTTTGCTCTCGCTTGTATATGGTGGTGCATGGAAATATGTTGCATCGATGTACTCCACGTTTTGCGATCATATATCCTGCAACTGGACTGTCAATTCCTCCTGATAATAAAAGCATCGCTTTTCCATTGGTTCCAACTGGCATTCCACCTGGTCCTTTGATTTCCTGAGAATAGATATAGATATATTTTCTCACTTCGATATTCACCATTACCTGTGGATGGTGCACATCTACTGATTCCTTCAAATGCATCTAGTAACTGTCCACCGATTTCCATATTGATCGCCATGGAATCCAGAGGGAACTGTTTATCTCCTCTTCTTGCATGAACCTTGAATGTAAAATCCTTGACTGGATACTGTTCATCAATAAATTTGATAACTGTCTCTGTCAAATGTTTCCATATCTTTATTTTCTTCGATGACCATTGGACAGATTCCAACGATTCCAAAGACTCTCTGCAGTGCTTCCACAGCTTCATCATAATCGAACTCATCCTGTGCTTCGACAAACATACGTCAGATTCTTTTCTTACTTTAAAATCCCCAACGGGTGCCATTGCATGGCGGATCTGTTTCATTAATGCGTCTTCAAACATATAACGGTTTCTTACCTTTGATGGCAATCTCACCGTATTTGATTAAAAATGCGGTTTACTTTCATAGTATTCTCCTTTATTTTTCTTACTGTTTCTTTTCTTGTGGTCTTTATTTTCTTACAAATCTTCGAAGCATTGGTACTAATTCTTTTAATGCTTTGATCGTTTCATCAACTTCTTCTTTTTGTATTCTCAATTGAGAAACTGAAACGAAAGTGTTCCATCTTTAAATTCATCACTTAATGCGATCGCATTTAATGTTCCACTGACTGCCTGTTTTTTGTTCGATGAACATGCGGATCCTGAAGATACATAGATTTCTCTGTCTTCAAGGCATGTAACAGTACTTCACTTCTTAACTTCTTAAAGCTGATACTTGCCACGTGTGGTGCTTTTCAGAATTGTCTTTGATATCCTCAATCTCTTTAATCCTTTCCTGAAAATATTCTTTGACTTCACGGATCTTCTCAGCATTTTCATAGTTTTTACCGATCATCTTTTCACATGCGACAGCCAATCCTACGATTCCTGGTACATTTTCCGTTCCAGAACGCATTCCTTTCTGCTGTCCGCCTCCGAAAATGATCGGGAGAGATTTTCGTTCCTTCCTTGATATATAAAAATCCGATTCCTTTTGGTCCATGGATCTTATGACCACTTGTGGATAATAAGTCAATTCCCATATTCTTTGGAACGATCGGAAGTTTTCCATATGCCTGAATCGCATCCACATGGATGATCGTATTCGGAGTTCTTTGCTTTGATGATCTTTGCGATCTCTTCAATTGGTTCAATGGCTCCAATCTCGTTATTTACCATCATGCAGGATACAAGGATCGTATCTTCTCGGATACTTTCTTCTAACTGATCAAGATCTACGATTCCTTCTGAATCTACATCAAGATATGTCACTTCATATCCTTCTTCTTCCAGATGATACATTGGTTCATATACAGAAGCATGTTCTACCTTTGTCGTAATAATGTGCTTTCCTTTGCGGCGATTTGCCATTGCTGTTCCAATGATCGCTGTATTGTTTGATTCTGTTCCCCAGATGTAAATAAGATTTCTTTGGGTTTTGCTCTTAATGTCTTCGCAATTAATTCTTGTGCAGCTTTTACTTTATTCTCTGCTTCAATACCTTTCATATGTTTTGCAGATGGATTCCCATATGTGACCTGCATTGTATTGCTTTTGTAACGAATCATCATGTACTACTCACAAGTTCCTGTACTCTCCATAGGCGTTAATTCCTGACTAACGTATCAGTACATATCTGTAATCACTTGAATATATTATGCTACAGATCGTTTCAGAACATCCTCTCCATATTTTTTAAGATTCAAAGCTGCCTGAAGATCTCTGTCAACTACATTTCCACATTCACATTTGTAAATACGTTCTGATAACTTCAGATCTTTTTTGATCTTTCCACAACAACTGCATAATTTAGAACTTGGGAAAAAATCGATCTGCAATGATCACCTGAATATTGTTCCACTCAGATTTATATTCCATCTGCCGCCTAAATTCATAAAATCCCTGTTGTTGAACTGCTTTGGATAAATGTCTGTTTTTCATCATTCCCTTTACATTTAGATCTTCGATGCAGATAAAACTTGGTTCTCGTTTTACGATCTCTGATGTTATATGATGTAAATGATCATGACGGATATTTGTCAGTCTGTGATTTAATGTTAATAAAAGTTTTTCCTTTTTGATCACATTCTTCGTTTTACAGTATTCCTTTCCTTGTTTATTTTTCTCGTATGAACGAGAGATGCTACGCTGTAATCTGCGTTTTTGTTTCTCTAGTTTCTTAACTTTTTTCGTTTTATTGATGTTCTTATATTTATTGCCGTCAGAACATATCGCTAGATCTTTGATTCCTAAATCAATCCCTATCCCATCATTGGACGGAACCGTAACAGAGTCTTCGTATTCAATGCCTACTGTGATCCACCAGTTGATCCCATCATATCTAATACGGGGATTACTATAGTTACAATCCGTAGGTATCCGATTCTTTTCCGCAAGTCTGATCCAGTTTATCTTTTGCTTATTCTTCTTTTTGGAAGCAGCAAAACCCTCAATTTTTATATGCGTATCTGAAAATTGGATCTTTACATTATCCTGATAAAAAGATGGTATAGAAAATTTTCGACTTTTGAATTTAGGAAACTTTGAACATCCTTTGAAAAATCTCTTATATGCATGACAAGCATCTTTGATCGCTTGTTTTGTTACATTATTTGAAACTTCATTTAACCAGGAATATTCCTCTGTTTTCTTTAATTGTGTAAATTCTTTTCTCAGATCACTATCCGATAGGAACTTACCACCAGTTTTATAGTTTTCTTTTTTCTCTTCCTAACGCCCAGTTATAAGCGAATCTGGCAGTATTGGCATATCGAAAAAGTTTTGTATTCTGTTTATTATTTGGGATCAGCATGACTCGAATTGTTTTTATCATCTTCTTCACCACCATCATCTATCAGTTCTTTTACAAGTTTTCTTGCTTTATTGGCGTTTGCCATGTTTGCCTTGTAATTTACAACTAAATACAGTTATTATCTGAACTAAATCTTCAACAAGTTCTTGTTGCTCTGTCTTTATAAAAAACAACCACCTTGTCCACTTTATTTTTGAGATATTCGTTTCATAAGTTACTTTTCTATCTAAATTAGGTTTTACATTCATAACTTGATTTAATTGCTCATGCGAATAATATCTATATCCATTACTGGAAGTGTGATGTGGATGAAGTTTACCCTTTTATCCCAATTCCTTAATGTTTGAGCCGATACACCTAATATTTTTGAAAATTTATTGATAGAATAATATTTACTCATAAACAAATCCTCCATATAATATTTATTTCGTGTACATTTTTTTCTTTCCATCGCATGTTGTTTCTCCTACAACCAAATCTGAAAAAATAGAAGAATGGACATTTATCTGTTTTGGCAAATCCATAACTTGATTTTGATCAATGGACATAGGTTTCTTGGCAGATCTTTTTTCTGCATCTGGGATTGTTTCATCTGATACGGAACATAATCCGACAACTGCACAACCCATGGCATTTTGGAATCTCTCTTGGAAGATAGGTACAAAATACACCGACAACAGGTATCTCTTTTCTTTTAACCTCCTTGATCGCGAGAAAGGAATTCTTTCTCTGTTCTGCAAATTCCTCAAAATCTCTGGTAACTCTTTCTTTAATTCAACCATTGTTTGAATCCTCCTGTAAGTAAAATTATCGTTTTATTTTGCGGATGCCCAAAACGGCAGCTCAATTGCTCCTGTGTATTGACATAACGGATCTGTTGCTACTTCTTTCACTCCTAAATGACTGGCTAATGATTGTTTGATCACATCAAATTGTGCTAGTCCACCAGAGAAAAATACTTTTTTTGGATTCGCTGGCGCCAATTTCTGTGCAAATGCAGCGGTTCGCTGACAAATAGATTCTACACAACCAAGAACAATATCACCAGGAATTTTTGCAATATCCTGTGCCAATAATATTTCTTTCTGCAAATACAGCACACAATCTTCTGCAGGTTTAATCTTTCAATCTCACTTTCGACTCGTTTCATCGTCATCTCAAGGAAACGTCCAGTTCCAGCAGCACATTTATCATTCATTAAAAAATCTGTAACACATCCAAGATTATCAATGGTGATCACTTTGCTATCCTGCCCACCAATATCAATGATCGTGTCACAATCTGGATTCATAAAAATGCTCCAGCTGCATGGCAAGTAATTTCCGTGATCTTGAAATCTGCCTGATCTAACAGATTCCTTCATATCCAGTTGTTACAATAACAGCTATTTCTTTATGTTGTTTTTTCTCTCTGTAAGAAATTCTAGAGATTTCCTTGGACTGATCGATGTTGGGATCATCTTTGTATCTATTATCTTCGTATCTTCTAACAAAACGGCTTTTTGTCATAGACGAACCAGAATCTAATCCTAAACTTATCACTGTATATTGACTCCTTTTGGAAAGTTTTTCGGGTAAAATTTTATCATGAAAATGGTTGTGGTTGCAATGTAAAAAACATGCTTAAAAAGAACTATACATTTTCATTCAAATCCTTTATAATAGTATGCTGTAAAAATAGCATATAAAACTGCTCATCATGCATTAAAAAAAGGAGACGAAAGAAAATGAATCAAGAGAAAACAAAGGTGCGGAATAATTTCATGGAAACTTCCGCTGCAAAAAAGATTCTCCTGGTCTGCAGCATGTATTCGCTATGTTCGTAGGTAACTACTCCAGTCCTTATCATAACAGGGGCTTGTGGTATTGCTTCTGGAACCGAATTTTAGGCAGACGTTCAGATTGCTTTTACAAAAATGCAATGTTAATTGCCGGAATTGTTACACTGATCCAGTTGTACGCGATCGGACCGATCGGTGGAAAAGTTCCAATCATCATGGGAACGAGTTCAGGATTTATCGGTGTCTGCAGCAGTGTTGCATCTGTTATGGGTGGTGGAATCCTTGATATGGTGCGATCATGGGTGCTTCCATTATCGGTGGGTTATTTGAATCAGTATTAGGATTTATGTTAAACCACCGAAGATTTTCCCAGCTGTCGTAACTGGTACGGTTGTACTTTCCATCGGATTATCACTGATCGGTGTTGTGTGAATTCATTTTGGTGGAGGAAATTTGCTAATGATTTCGGTTCAATCGAGAACTTGTTACTTGGAACAATTGTTCTTGTGGATCATCATTGCATTAAAACATGGAACGAAAGGTATCACAAGTGCTTCTTCTGTACTGATCGGAATTATCGCAGGATACATTATCGCAGGAATCATGGGTGTTGTACTTCCTACAACTGCTGTCAATGCAGATGGTGTAGAGTATACAAAAGCATGGGTGTTAAACTGGGATAAAGTTGCTCAGGCTGATGGTTTGCCATTCCAAAAATTTATGCCTGTAAAAATCATTTTTTGATGCAAGAGCGATCGTCCCTGTAATTTATCATGTTTATCGTAACTGCTGTAGAAACAGTCGGAGATATTTCCGAGTTATCGAAGGTGGTATGGATCGTGAAGCTACAGGATTCTGAGCTTTCTGGTGGTGTTGTTGTGATGGTATCGATCTACGATCGCAGCATTCTTTGGTGTTTTACCAAATACATCATTCAGCCAGAATGTTGGTCTTGTTACTATGACAAAGATCGTAAACCGTTTTGCACTTGCAACAGGAGCAATCTTCTAATCCTGTGTGGATTATTTCCAAAACTTGCTGCATTGATCTCTATCATGCCACAGAGCGTATTAGGTGGAGCAGCTGTTATGATAAAATTTCTTCTATCGTGATCAGTGGTATTCAGCTGATCACAAAAGAACCATTAACAATGAGAAATATTACTGTCGTATCTGTAGCTCGGACTTGGATATGGAATCGGTGCAAACAGCACAGTTCTTTCTGGACTACCTGAAGGAATTCAATTGATTCGGAGGATCTGGTATTGTACCTGCGGCACTTGTTGCAATTATTTTAAATATTGCATTGCCAAAAAGAAGATTAATAAACTAATAAAAACAGCACTGCATTGGGAATTTTATTCCTGTACAGTGCTGTTTTTTCTATATGCTTTCCTGCGTCTATTATCAGCTCATAACACCAATTTCATCCAGTACGATCACATCAGCTTCTGTGCATGCAAGGATATCTTCTACACTATATCCTTCTGCAAGTTCCCTTAACACGAGACCATCTTTTGTAACTTCAAAATAGCAGCGTTCTGTTACGATATCTGTTACACAATGAACTCCCGTCAAAAGGAAGTGTACATTTCTTTAATATCTTAGACTTTCCACTCTTTTTCACAATGGTCTGTTGCTACGATGATCTTCTTCACTCGCACACAGATCCATGGCACCACCCATTCCTGGCACCATCTTCCTGGAATCGTCCAGTTAGCGATATTGCCTTCTTGGTCTACCTGAAGTGTACCAAGAACTGCTGCATCAATATGTCCGCCACGTATAAATGCAAAAGACATCTCATGATCATACACAAGCCACCTTTGATCACAGATGGCATGTCCGCCGGCATCAATAACATCAATATCTGCTTTATCCCAGCTTGGGTTGGTCCACTTCCGACGGTTCCGATCTCTGCTTCCAGCCACAGATCCACACCTTCTGGAAGATAATTTACACACATCAGCGGAACTCCGATACCAAGATTTACAAAATCTCCATCTTTAAAAAACTTTGCATCATCGTGATGCGATCAGCTTTCTTCCTGTCAATCCTGCCATATCACTGACCTCCTTCCGCTTTTGCTTTGGCTCGCGCCACATTGGACACATTGGTCGTTTTCACCGGTTCTTTCATAGATCATATCGATCACAGGAGCTGGAACATCGATCTCTTCTGGTCCTAGTTCACCCACTTCCACGATCTCTTCGACTTCAACGATCACCGTATCAGCAGCCATAGCCATCGTACTGTTTGTTGCTCTGGAATTCATTCGAATGAAATATTACCTGCAGTATTCTGCTTTCGTTGCTTTGATAAAGCAACATCTGCACGTAATGGTAATTCAGAAGATATTCTTTGCCATCGATCGTTAGTTTTGTTTACCTTCTTCTACTTCTGTACCAAGTCCTGTTGGTGTCAGACAGCCTCCTAAGCCTGCTCCACCACAACGGATTCTTTCTGCAAAGGTTCCTTGCGGACTAAATTCTATCGCAAGTTCTCCTGCAAACATTCTGATCCTTGGCGATCGGGTTCAACCCAATATGTGTTGTGATCAAACTCTCTTAACCTGTGATCTTTGATCGCTTTCCGACTCCTGATCCGCCATTCCAGCAGATACAAAGGATCGCATCAATGTCTTTGATTCCTTTTTCTAACATTCCATCAATGATCTCATCTGCTGCAAATTCTCCATGCCAGTCTCCAAACATGATCGTCTGTCCATCATGAATTTTGAGAGCGCTTCCTCTCTTTTAAGCAACTTTTGACTTGCAAAGGCGTGACTTCCTTCTATGTTCATGGTTTGATCCTGGCTTTCATTCTCCTTTGAATTCAGCCTTTCTTCTCCATAAAAAGCTTTGACTCCCTATAAAATCAGAAGATGCCGCCATTCACGCTGTGTCGGAATCTCACATCTCATCCAGGTATTTCTTATAATCAGCAAGTTCTGCCTGATAAATCTGTTTTTGATATTCTTATAAGAAAGTAATGGTCCACTCAGCAAATTTCTACAAGTTTCATAACGGTATCATCTAATTCTTCCGCTGGAACTACATCATATACCATTCCGGCATCTTTTGCTTCCTGTGCTTTCATTGGTCTTCCTGTAACACACAGTTCCATTGCTTTCTGAATTCCAAGACTCTTAACAAACAGGTACGTTCCACCGAGTATCTGGAACTAGTCCAAGATTCACAAATGCCATAATAAACTTCGCATTGTCTGCGCATACAACAAAGTCCCCTGAAAATGCAAGACTTACTCCTGCACCTGCTGCCGCTCCACTTACACGCTGAGATCACAAGCTTACTCATACGCTTCCAGACCATCGGTTACATTGCCGGCTTTACTGATCAGAGAATCCATATTCACTTCTCCACCTTGTTGGATCAGGTTATAGAAGTATCCAATGTCTCCTCCTGCTGAAAATGCCTTTGGCATTCCTTTTAAAAACAACAACTTTTTACATTCGGGTCATTCTCACACAAGTATCTACTACGTACATCAACTCGTCTGCCATCTGATCATCAATTGCATTAAGATTCTTCATATAGTTCATTGTGATGATACCAACTCCATCTTCTACAACGAACTGCAATTTCTCTAGCTTCATAGGCATATCCTCCTTTAAGTTGTTTTGATAACTATATTGTATCATTTTTTGTACAATTTGTGAAGTTTTTCGACAAAATTAAAGGGGTTGACGAATCTCATTTTCTATAGTATCTTATGCCATAAGGTCATATAACTGACGGAGCACGTGGAATTAACCATGGAAGTATGATCATTAATCGCCGACCGTCTGGGCAATCTGTCTGGACGTGCGGCGTTTTTTTATTCTATTTTTGCAACGCTTCATCGTTCAGATATTGATCCTGTTAACTTTTACGTACTTGTTCTAAGTACGTATCATCCATAAGGAGGAATACTATGACAGTTGGTCATGTCCATTCCATCGAATCGATGGGTCTGGTTGATGGACCAGGGATACGAACCGTTATCTTTTTACAAGGATGTGCTCTAAGATGTCGTTTCTGCCATAACCCTGATACTTGGGAATTATCTGGCGGGACCGAATACACACCGGAAGAACTCGTTGCAAAGATCCGACGATTTAAACCTTATTTTTAAAGAAGATGGTGGTGTTACCTTTTCTGGTGGAGAACCTTTATTACAACCTGATTTTTTAAAAGAGACTTTAAAACTATGCAAGAATGAAGGCATTCACACTTGCATCGACACTGCAGGTTATGGACTTTCTGATTATGATGAGATTTTAAACCATACAGATCTTGTTCTTCTTGATCTGAAACACATCTATAAAGCGGATTATGAAAAAATGACAGGAAGATCAATGGATCGTTTGAAGAATTTTGAATGCTTTAAAAAACATCAGACTAAGATATGGATTCGCCATGTCGTTGTTCCAGGAATTACTGACAGCGAATATCATATGGCTCAGTTAAAAAGCTTATATTCAAACGATTCTAATCTAGAAAGTTGAGCTGCTTCTTATCATTTACTTGGTACCAACAAATCTAAAGTTATGGATATTCCTTATTCTTTAGAAGGTGTACCACCATGGATAAAAAGAAAACAGAGATGTTACAACAAACCTATTTTGATCATGTTTATTTTATGGAGGAAAAATCATGTTAAACGAATGGAATGGATTCAACGATGGTGTCTGGACAAAAGAAATCAATGTAAGAAATTTTATACAGAAAAACTACACTCTCTATGAAGGAGATGACTCTTTTCTTAGCTGATGTATCTCAGAAAACAAAAAAGTCTGGAATAAATGTGAAGAACTGCTTGCTGAAAGAATTGAAAAAAGAGGCGTTTAGATGTTGAGACAGATATCATTTCTGGTATCACGAACTTCGCACCTGGATATATTGATAAAGAAAATGAGGTGATCGTTGGACTTCAGACAGATGCACCCTAAAAAACGTATTGTCAATCTATATGGCGGTAAACGTATGGCGCACCAGTCACTGGAACAATATGGTTATAAACTAAATGAAGAGATCGACCGCCATTTTAATGAATACAGAAAAACACACAATGAAGGGGTTTTTGATGCCTATCCAAAACGTACTCGTCTTGCAAGAACTGCTGGACTTCTAACAGGACTTCCTGATGCTTATGGACGTGGACGTATTATTGGAGACTACCGTCGTGTTGCTCTTTATGGAATCGACCACTTGATCGAAGAAAAAAAAAAGATCTAGACTTTGAAGATGGAACTATGACAGAAGACCGCATCCGTCTGCGTGAAGAAATTTCTGAGCAGATCCGTGCCCTTTCTAAAATGAAAGAAATGGCTGCATCTTATGGTATGTTGATATTTCAAAACCTGCAAAAAATGCGAAAGAAGCTGTTCAGGCGGTTTATATGGGATATCTTGCGGGAACAAAAGAAAATAATGGAGCTGCAACTTCCCTTGGACGTACTTCTACATTCCTTGATATTTATATTGAACGAGATCTTAAAAATGGAGTGATCACGGAAAACAGAAGCTCAGGAATTGGTAGATCAATTTATCATCAAACTTCGTCTGACAAGACATTTAAGAACTCCCGGAATATGACGAACTATTTGGTGGGGATCCTACGTGGATCACGGAGTCTATCGGTGGAGTTGGTATTAATGGAAAACCTCTGGTTACTAAGAACTCTTTCCGTTATCTTCATACTTTATATAACATTGGAACTGCTCCCAGAGCCTAACTTAACTGTTTTATGGTCGAAAAACTACCCAGACAACTTTAAAACATTTTTGCTCTAAAGTTTCTATTGATACGGATTCTATCCAATATGAAAATGATGATGTTATGCGCCGCTCTATGGGGATGATTATGCGATTGCTTGTTGTGTATCTGCAATGGAAGGTTGGAAAACAGACACAGCTGTTCGGGCCCGCTGCAAATCTGGCAAAATCACTGCTTTATGCGATCAATGGAGGAATTGACGAGAAAAAGGAATCCAGGTTGTTCCTGGAATTGAACCGATCACAGATGACGTTCTTGATTTTGACAAAGTATGGGAAAACTATAAAAAGTTATGACTTATGTTGCTGAATTATATGTTGATACAGTAAATATCATTCATTTTATGCATGATAAATACGCATATGAAGCCAGCCAGTTTGCTCTTCATGATACAAACTTAGAGCGAATCGCAGCTTATGGAATTGCTGGTCTGTCTATTGCCGCAGACTCTCTATCAGCGATCAAATATGCAACTGTAAAACCAATCCGCAATGAAAATGGTGTAGCAATTGACTTTGAAACCATTGGGGATTTCCCTAAGTATGGAAATGATGACGACCGCGCAGATGATCTTGCAGTTAACACAGTAACATTCTTCTCTGACGAACTAAAGAAACATCCAATTTATAGAAATGCGATCCATACTTTATCTGCTTTAACGATTACATCCAATGTTATGTATGGTAAGAAAACCGGATCCACACCAGATGGAAGAAAACTCCGGAGAACCTTTAGCTCCAGGTGCAAACCCAATGCATGGACGAGACGAAAATGGTGCTCTTGCATCCTTAAACTCTGTCGCTAAAATTCCATATCGCGATGTATGTCAGGATGGTGTATCCAATACCTTTTCCATCGTACCAGATGCTCTTGGAAAAGATCAGGAACAACTGAGTACAAAACTACAACAATCTTAGACGGATACTTTGTTCAAGGTGCACATCATTTGAATGTAAATGTTATGCATAGAGAAACTTTGATCGATGCTATGGAACATCCAGAAAAATATCCAACACTTACGATCCGTGTTTCTGGATATGCCGTGAACTTTAATCGATTATCCCGCGAACAGCAGGAAGAAGTGATTCGTCGTACATTCCATCAGAGTATGTAGCTTTTTATGAAACAGCAATGGTGCCTGATTCTTATTTGAATCAGGCACCATTACTATTCTTCAAACATTTCTCCCCTCTATATTATTTATCTGTTCGATAGGGATGATCGTCTGATCTGTCATAACAACTGTGTGTTTATATTTATCAATTTTCTTTACACAACCAGAACAGGTAATATATGCTCCCCCATCTTTCTTAGCATCTGGTACAAAATACGTGATCTCAACCATTTGTTGTGTACCGATCGTTTCAGCGATCAGATATAACTTTTTATTTAATTCTGCTATAACTTCTTCACTCAACACCTGTTTTGCATCTGTTTGTCTTACAGTTTCTTTAATAGCTGCTTCGTGTCCGGTAAGTGCCGCAAAAGGCGAAAACTGTGCTGCCCTGGCATAAAGTGACATACGAGGGTGTTTCTTTGAAGTTGGATTCGGCAGATTGATAATATCATCATATCTGTGATTGTCTTGATTCTCCATAATCTTCCTCCATCGACACTGAATACTTACTTTCTATGCTTTATGTCCGCCAATCTGTTCATTACGGTCTTTGGCTGTCGCTCCCTCCTGAAGATTCATTCCTTTCAAGATGGCATTCTTCCCAAACTTCTTTTTTATCGTAAGCATTGTTTGTTGCATCCGTTTCTCACGCTCTAAAACAGCCTCTTCTTCGGCTTGTTCCTGTTCCTTTACCGTATAATCTGTAAAAGATCAAGCTGTTCATACGTTTCTTCTTCCTTTGAAAACTTTCATCCACAAGCCTGTTCGCTGTGATATTGATTCTTCTGATAAGCAGATTTTTATCCACGATCCGATCATATAATTCCATCACTGCATCTGTGATCAGCATGGTAGATGATGTCTTCCTTTTCAGGTTTGTTGTTCCATGAGCGTGTTTTGGAACTTTCCTTCCATATCGGTCGATCGTAACAGATCCTTTGTACTTCCTATATCTATCTGGATCCGTTAGATTTTCTATATCATAACCTATGGTCAATACGATCTGGTCAGTAACAAGTCTCTTATCTACCAGATCAAGTGTCATAAGATCAGTCATTTCTTTTACAACTAATTTTGCTTTTTCAAAGTCATAGGGACAATGAAGTACCTGCCCGGAACAAACACTGTTGGTTTCCGGTTTGTACGCTTTGACTTGCTCCATGGTACAGGGCTCATATCCCCATGCATGATCGATCAACAGCTCTGCATCAATCCCAAACATCTTATAAAGCAGTTCTTCATTATGGAATTCATTTGGCTTTCCGACGGAACATCTTGCAACATCTCCCATTGAGAAAAAGACCGTGTTCTTCCAACTTCTTTGCATATCCCTTTCCGACTCTCCAGAAATCAGTAAGCGGTCTGTGATTCCATAGCTTCCTACGGTAAGACATTTCGTCTAATTCGGCGATCCTTACGCCATCCTTATCCGGTTTAATATGCTTTGCTACGATATCCATCGCAATCTTACACAGATACATATTTGTTCCGATTCCGGCGGTTGCTGTAATTCCCGTTGTTTTTAAAACGTCTCGTATCATAGTCATGGCAAGTTCCCTTGCAGTCATCTGATAAGTATTCAGATAATCTGTTGCATCTATAAATACTTCATCAATTGAGTACGGAAAAATATCTTCTGGCGCAATATACTTTAGATAAATATTATAAATCTTGGAACTATATTCCAAATAGTATTCCATACGTGGTGGTGCAACAATATAATCAACCTTCAATGCTGGATTTGCATTTAATTCTGTGCTGTCATCCGACGAACCTGTAAATGTTCTGTTTAAAGCTTTCCACCTGCGGGTATTATTGACTTCTTTAATCTTTTGCACGACTTCAAACAAACGTGGTCTGCCTGGTATTCCATAGCTTTTCAGCGATGGAGATACCGCAAAGGCAGATTGTCTTCTCCGTCCGACTTTGATCTGCAACCACAAGATTTGTCGTTAAAGGATCGCGATTTCGCTCCTTACATTCCACAGAAGCATAGAATGATTTGAGATCAATCGCAATATAAGCCTTTGTCTTTGTCATCGTTCTATGCTCCTCTATTTGCATAATGAATCAACCATCATAGCGAACCACATCATACAAAACATAAATAAAAAACACAATAGTACAGAACCACACCCAACATTTGATTTCCCATCATCGGATGATTCCTTCTTCCCTTGGCTATGCTTCGATGCATCATCTTCTTTTAATTTGTTATAAAGATAATATTCTCTGGCATTGTCTTTCCAATCTTTTTTCCCATTTCGATCATAGTCAAAAAAGCATATTCATCACTCCCCCCATTCCTTAATCTATTCATGTTTTTCTATTTACTAGAGCTTGGAAAATATGGGCTTAATACTCAACTACATTACTGATTGGCATTGTTTGCAGCCATACTTTCCCAGGTATATGAAGTATTGTGTTAAACACCTTCTCCACCAAACAACATATTCTTTACACCCGGAACACTTTTGATCTCCATCGTACAACTTGCTGTCATCGCGTTACTAAAATGTCCAGTGTCTACAACAATCTGCTCTCCAGCCTCTAATTCATATTCCACAACATGACCATCAAATTCTGCAAACATGATACCATACTAGATGCTTTCTGCATAATAAAACCTTCTCCGCCAAATAATCCATAGCTCCAATCTTTTTATTAAAGAATGCAGATAACTCAACTCCATTCTCACCGGCAAGATAAGCACTTTTTGTAATATCATTTCCTGTCCAGGTGCAATTTCAAATGCCTTGATGGATCGGGAAGCATGAAGCAAAGGCAATCATTCCTTCTCCGCCTTGTGCTGTATAAACATTCTGGAACATCTTTTCTCCTGAAAACAACTCTTCCAAAGATCTTTCCTATTCCCCATTCGAAGTTGTTTCCATTTTCATATTTGAGACATCAAGACATTCCTCCACCTTCTGTGACCATTTTTCTCCAGATTCCAGATAACAGATAACTACTGGAAGTGTTTCACCTAAAATTTCATATCTCATAATGTTTTCCTCCTTACTCAACATTTGATTTGTTATTCTTCTTTGCATTTACAATATAAATTCCAACACATACAAGTGCGAGTGCAATCAGACTTCCGATATTAAATGCCTGTTTGACTTCTCCCAATACCAATACCGACAAGATTACACTGCATAATGGATTCACAAATCCAAAGATTGCTACCTTTGACACATCATTATATGCAAGTAAGACAGACCAAAGTGTATAGGCAACTGCAGATACCAATGCAGATACAACACGACCGTAATTCCACCAACTGTTACATGATCTAAATGTCCACCCCTTGCGTTTCCGATTAAAAATAATACAATTCCTCCAATAAAAAACTGAGTTCCACTTAATATAACTGGTGATACTTTTTTTGAATAGTAATTGATCAATATCGTGGATGTTGTATAGGCTAACTGTGAAATCAAAACGAATCCTTCCCATCATCGTAAAAGCCGAAATCCAAAGAATTTCCAAGAAGATTGATCACGACAACTCCTGCAAATCCTAAGATGCATCCTGTTAATTTTCTTCCCGTTAGTTTTCATTTCGTACGATCAAACATGACATTAGGATTGCGATAAAATTTCCTAAACCTGTAACGATTCCACCTTTCACTCCAGATGTATGTGCCACGCCAATAAAAGAAAAAATACTGTCCAACAGTCTGCGCAAGGCAGACAGGAACTGCATATTTTAGAATCTTTCCATCGGGCAATGTCACTTTCTTTTCCTGTATAGAAGCAAAAATCAAGACGAAAAGTCCTGCTAACGCAAATCTTATTCCTGCAAAATACGATCTGACTGGCTGTGTTTGTCGTATCTACTTGTAACAGTCGATATCCTGTCTTGATCATCGGAATAGCACTTCCCCATAGAATACAGCATAAACTTGCCAGCGCTGCTACAACCCAAGTTTTTGTTAATGTATGATGCTCTGTCTTCATTATCTTCTTATTTGTCCTCTCTTGTATAGTACTTTATTTGTATTAATTCTATCATATTTTCATATCTTATCCAATCTATACATTATTGATATTTTTTGTAATGATAACAAAAAGACTCAGAAGTCCACGACTCCTGAGTCCTTTAACGTAATTATCATATATCTATTGCATTACTGCATCCCGTTTGCTGTTTTATATTTATATAGCATTTCGGCATGATTCTGTTCTTCTACCTGAATGTCAGCCATTAACTTTCTAAGATCACTATCCCCAAACATAAATACATTTGTATTATACTCTCCGAAACCAATTTCTCTGTTCCAATTGCATCAGTTGCAAGAAATGCATCATGCATCTTATCTTCGGACTGGCTCTGCTGCTGTATAGATTGCTCTTGGTTCATAGTCTCTTCCATCACTGTCATTGCAGTCACTTGACGGTACTGTTCCATCTAAGACCTGTGTGAGTGAATCGTAATGTGTCTGCTCTTTTTTGTGTAACTGTTCAAAAAGATTTTTAAGTTCTGGATCGATCGCCTGCTGTGCGTATTTTTGATACTTTTCTATGCAGCTTTTCTCCTGTGTTCTTAGGTTTTCAATTGCTGTTCTTTCTGTCTCTTTTAATACCATGATATGAGTTCCTTTCTACTTTGGAAATTTTTATGATGGTATTATCTGCTGTTTGATGCATTTCTATGCAACAAATGGCGAAAATTTAATATTCAATTACATTGAAATTCCATCGTACCATCCGTCTGTAATTCTGCTTGATCGGATAAGTAAAATTCCAAAGTCATAATATTTTTTTCATTCAATTCCAGTTTTTTCACTTGATACTTTACCATTTCACTCACACAGAAAATTTACCATCTTCTTTATAAATTGTTGTCAAAATTCCTTCTGTCTTTCCATTGTTGCTTTGTAATCGGATATTTGCAAATCCTCCGAACTATTTTGCTGTAACAATGTTATCGTTGTTGGTTTTCCAGCTTTTGTTTTTTTCATAAAATGTTTTCAATTTCTCACCATGACTTGTCTTGATGGTTTGAATTTTTTACTGGTGCATTTTTTGTACTATGTTTTTCTTCCCCAATCTGGGCAACAGGATAACCTTTTGATGTTAATGTATCATATAACGTTTGTAAGTCTTTTTTTGTAACTTTATTCTCATTGATTTTTATGTTTTTGACAAATGTCTGAAATTTGTTTAACTTCTTTTTGTGCCTGAGCTTTTTTCTCGCTTTGTTATCACCAATGGTTTCCACTTCTTTTGTCTTATGATCTGTTTGTTTTGTTGTTTTTTTATATTTGATGATCTACATGCTGTAAGTGTTGTGATACTTGCGAGTAACAAAAATAGCTAGCATTAATTTACTACATATATTCTTCTGATATTTTCTTTGCTTTTTCTGACCACATATTCTTTCTGCCCTTTTTAAAATCCTTATGAATAATCCCATATTTCATATCCTTGTCGACGTGCGGAATTATATATACAGGTATCATATTCTTTTCAAGTATATTATAAACATTTCTTTTTGAATTCCTT
>VOFH01000642.1_pt1 | contig 23343 bp, 37 predicted proteins | sample 5384091 | NCBI WGS metagenome assembly VOFH01 (sample SAMN12384727, study PRJNA508395) | human gut metagenome | isolation source: healthy gut G | host: Homo sapiens
GCAATTAATACAAAAGTTTTGTTAAAAAGGCGACGATGCTTGACATTTATTTACAGGAGCACTATTCTATAAAAAGAACAGAGAACGAATAAAACAGAGAAAGAATAAAAACTGTTAAAATTTTGTTAGAATATACAATTTTGGGTGTGGGCTGTGCGTGGGAACAGGAGGGTATCTCACAGGTTTAATCTGCTGGAACTTTTCGTGAAAGATCTGTGTATCGTCAGACTTTACATATAGCCTGATGCATATAAATTTACAAGAGGGATTCATTTTGCTGACAGGAGGACAACATGGCAAAGAAGATTGGACTGAATTGACTCTGTGGAGACTCTGGAAGCTAAACTGGCAGAAATGCGCACGGCAGCCGCTGTTTACAGCAAGTTCACACAGGAACAGGTGGTGAGATCTGCAAGCAGGCGGCCATGGCCGCTGACAAGGCAAGAATTCCCCTGGCAAAAAATGGCCCAGGCCGAGACTGGCATGGGCGTTGTGGAGGATAAGGTGATCAAGAATAACTACGCCTCCGAGCATGTACATAATTACTTCCGGCATGTCAGAACCTGCGGCGTCATCGAGGAGGACAAGGCTTTCGGTACCAAGCGGATCGCTGAGCCCGTGGGTATCGTGGGCGCTGTGACCCCCACGACGAACCCCACCTCTACCTGTATTTTCAAGATTCTGATCTGTCTGAAAACCCGCAATGCCATTTTGATCTCTCCCATCCCACTGCTAAGCGCTGCACCATTGAGGCGGCCCGCATCATGAAAGAGGCGGCAGAGAAGGCAGGGGCTTCCGGAGAACATCATCTGCTGGATGGACGAGAGCTCCATAGAGATGACCCAGGTGATGATGCGGGAGGTCAATTTGATTCTGCCCACAGGCGGCGCCGGCATGGTGAAAGCGGCACTCCTCCGGCTACTCCTGCCATTGGCGTTGGACCGGCAACTGCAACGTCATCTTTGACGACAGCTGTGATATTAAGAATGCGGTCTCCTCCACCATTCACTCCAAGACCTTTGACAACGGCATGATCTGCGCGGCGGGCAGCATGTCACCGTTTTGGACAGTATCTATGACAAGGTGAAAAAAGGAATTCCAGGATAACCGCTGCTATTTCCTGAACCAGGAAGAGGCTGTGAAGATCGGCGAGGTGTTTTCAACGCCGCCACCCATGGCGTCAAGGCCACCGCTGTGGGGCGCTCCCCGCTCAGCTGGCGGCGATGGCGGGCATCCAGATTCCCGAGGGCACCAAGGTGCTCATTGCGGAGACGGACGATTTAAGCCACGACAACCCCTGGGCCAACGAAGCTCTGCCCCGTGTTGGGATGTACCGGGCCAAGACCTTTGAGCAGGCCCTGGATATCTGTTATAAGCTGGTGAGTGAAGGCGGCGCGGGTCACAGCGGCGCGCTGTATGTGGACCCCACCGAGCGTGAGAAGATCGACGCCTTCGGCGCCAAGATGCAGACCGCCCGGGTGCTGATCAACATGCCCACCTCCTTTGGCGGCATCGGTGATCTCTACAACTTTGATACCGCCCCGTCCCTGACGCTGGGACCCGGCTCCTGGGGCGGAAGCTCCTTCGCCGGTCAGACCAATATCCATCAGCTGCTGAACATCAAGACCGTGGCGGAGAGGTAGAGAACATGCTGTGGCTGAGACTGCCTGAGAAGGTCTACTTCAAGAAGGGCTGCACGCCGGTTGCCCTGCGGGAGCTGAAGGATTACTACCACTCTAAGAAGGCATTCATCGTCACTGACGCCAACCTCTTTGAAAATGGGCATGTGCCAGCCGGTCATTGACCAGCTGACGGAGATGGGGATTGCCACCAGCATCTTCTATGACATCGGGTGGACCCCCAGATTCAGGACGCTATGAAGGGGCTGCCTGCCATGCACGAGTTCCAGACCCGACGTGATCATCGCCATCGGCGGCGGCTCCGCCATCGATACAGCCAAGATTATGTGGCTGATGTATGAACATCCCGAAGAGGACTTCCTGGACCTGGCTACTGTGTTCATTGATATCCGCAAGCGCGTCTATGAGTTCCCAAAGATGGGCATTAAGGCCAAGTTGGTGTGCATCCCCACCACCGCTGGCACCGGCTCCGAGGTGACGCCCTTCACCATCATCTCCGACGCCAACACTGGCGCCAAGTGGCCCCTGGCGGACTATGAGCTGCTGCCGACCATGGCCATTGTGGACGCGGACAATATGATGAACATGCCCTAAGGGCGTGACCCGCGCCTCTGGCTATGACGTGCTGACCCACGCAGTGGAGGCATACGTCTCCATCATGGCCAGCGACTATACGGACGGCTTCGCCCTGACGGCCATCAAGAGCGTCTTCAACTATCTGCCCAGAGCCTATAAGAATGGCGCCAGGACCCGGAGGCCCGGATCAAGATGGCGGACGCCTCGTGTCTTGCTGGTATCGCGTTTGCCAACGCCATGCTGGGCGTGAACCACTCCCTGGCCCACAAGCTGGGCGGCTGGCACCACATCCCCCCACGGCACCGCCAACGCACTGCTGTTCACAGAAATCTGCAAGTACAACGCCCAGCGCACACCCACCAAGATGGGGACCTTCTCTCAGTATCAGTATCCTCATGCCTTTGAGCGGTATGTGGAGATTGCCGAGTACTGCGGCATGAAGGGTAAGAACGATCAAGAGACCTTCAACAACTTCATCAAGGCTGCGGAGGACCTGAAGGCTGCCATTGACATTCCTGCCAGCATCCATGACTATGGCATTGACGAGAAGGCTTTTTATGGACGGCCTGGATGAGATGAGCGAAAATGCCTTCAATGACGAGTGCACCGGTGCAAATCCTGTCTATCCGCTGATTTCCGAGATTCGGGAGCTGTATCTGCGGGCCCTATTGGGGCAAGGACTACGATGCCAAGGTCAAGGCCGGTATTGCCGCTGCTAAGCCTGCTATGTTCCCCAACCCCTTCGGCTCTGATTATGAGGTGAAAATGAACGGTGTGGAACTCCCTAATCCCGCGGTGACGGAGGAGCCTACAGAGAAGAAATAACAGCATATTCGCACGCCGGCTGCCCTGAGAGGCAGCCGGCGCTTTTCCTTTGGCCAGAAGATGGACGCCGCCCTCAGATACCTGTTGGCAAAGAAAATACCGTTCCCCTTTGAATAGGAAGAGATTTGTAAGATACAATAGGACACATCAATCAAAGGGGAGATTCTGACATGAGACACATAGACTTAGATCAAATGGGTGCATTTGTCTGTCAGCTGCGGGAAGAGGAGCGCAGCGCGGGGACTGTGGAGAAGTACCAGCGGGACGTGGGAGCCTTTGCTGCGTGGCTTGCCGAGCGGCCGGTCAGTCGGGAGGAGGCATCTGCCTGGAGAGAACACCTGGTAACGCTGGGTTATGCGCCGGCCACTGTGAACTCCATGCTGGCGGCCCTCAACCGTTTTTTTTTTTCAATTTGTGGGCTGGCCTGAGTGCCGGGTGAAACCACTGCGGATTCAGCGGCGCCTTTTTTCGGGACCAGGACAGAGAGCTGACCCGGCAGGAATACGACCGCCTGGTTGCCACAGCACAGACGCAGGGGAGGGAGCGGCTGTCCCTGCTGCTGGAGACGATCTGTGCCACTGGGATTCGGGTGAGCGAGGTGCGCTATATCACAGTGGAAGCGGCCTATGCTGGACGAGCGGAGGTCAGGCTCAAGGGCAAGGTGCGTACGATCTTGATTCCCGGCAAGCTGGCGCGAAAGCTTATAAAGTATGCCAGAAAAAACCACACCGCCTCTGGCGAGGTATTCCTCACCAAGGGCGGCGGAAGCTTGTCAAGAAAACAGATTTGGGCGGAGATGAAGAGCCTGTGCAAGCAGGCGGGAGTGGCAGAACCAAGGTATTTCCTCACAACCTGCGGCATTTGTTCGCACGGCTGTTTTACCGGGCAACCCGGGACGTAGCCCGTCTTGCCGACGTGCTGGGGCACAGCTCCATTGAGACGACCCGCATTTACCTGATTTCCACAGGCGCTGAACACGCCCGCACCCTGGATCGTCTGTGTCTGGTGTGCTAGACAAAATGATTATTTTGACATTTTAAACCGGCGGATATTATAGACTGTAGTCGCATTGTAACGCGGTTTTTGCGAAAAAGCAAGTTTTTGCATGAAAACTAGGCCGTTTTTGAGGGTAACTTTCAAACGGCCTAGTTTTTACGCCCTTTTTTGTGGTATGTACGAAAAATTGTTAAATAATTTATGGTTGATTAGTCTCTGCCTGTATTGACAAAATAATCATTTTGTTGCAATATATTTATGAGGTAAATTGCGGGCCAAAACAAAATAATCATTTTGTATACAGTTGGAGGACTGTCATTGCCAGGCACTGTGGAGTAGCACATGATTTGCAACTGCTCAGGCCCCAGAGTGACGCAAAACAACTGCTGCCCGGTAGGGCCTCAACAACGTGGACCCTGGATAGTCGCGGATTTCATATCACATGAAGGAGGAAGAATTGATGCGGAAGAAGTGTTTAGCAGGCATTATGGTGTTGTGTTTGTTGCTATCCATGATGCCAACCATGGCCTTTGCCACAGAGGCGGAGTGTACGAAGACGGAAGGCTGCACAGCAGTGGCCCATGAGGAAGGCTGTCCGGCCGCAGATCCTGCCGGTGGTGGCGACGGCAATGACCACGGTGCTGCTGGACGAACCAGCAGACGGTTATACAGAGTGGACAAGTACAGATTCCCTGCCGACGAGCGGCACCTACCGCCTGGCTACAAATGTGACGGTGACAGAAAAAACCACTGTGGGCGGATGGGCCAGTTCTCGCCCAGAGACTCCAGCTAAGGTTTTAACACTGGACCTGAATGGCCACACCATTACGGCAACCAATGGACAGGCGTTTTTTTGTTCAGACCTCTGGTGGCTTGGTCATTGAGGATAGTAAGGGTAATGGCAAGATTACCAATCAAGATGCGGGTTCTTCTAATTTGATTTATGTCGGTGGCAGCTTTGAGCTGAAGAGTGGAACATTGGAAAACGCCGCTTCCAACGGTTATGCGCTCTTCTTGAACTCTTCCAGCACAGCCACCCTTTCTGGCGGTACCGTGATCAACACTGCAAAGGGTGGCTCTGCAGTGCAAGTCAATTCGTCTGCCAATTTGACTATGACGGCCGGCGAGATCCAAAATACCGTGGACGGCGGGAATGCTGTTTATGTCAATGGTAACGCCGGCACCTTTACCATGGAGGGCGGCAAGGTTACTCAGGAATCTACATATAGCTCTTCCGCCGCCATCTATGCGAATAATAGTGCCACATCCGTTTCCATTTCCGGCGGAGAGGTCGTGTCCAATTCCATGGGCGTCTATGCCGCGTTTACCCGGTCTCTGTGACTGGCGGCACCTTCCAGACGAAGAGCCATGCGTTTCAGACCCGCAACACGACCATTGAAACCTGCCGCAGGCAAACAGTCAGCGTAGACAGCGAAGGTGCTGTTTTCTATACGTTCAGCGAATCCAATAACAAGATTGTGGACGGCGAGTTTACTGCTCCCGCGCTGACGAAATCTTATACGCAAGAGGAGGCATCGAACCTCACGGTCTCCGGCGGCACGTTTGATATTCAAAACATAGCGGCTTCGACAAATGACAATTCCGAGATCACCATCAGCGGCGGCACTTTTGAAAAGGCCGTTCCGGATCTGGATCGGTATTTAGATACGGACAAAGAGATTCAGATCCAGCCCGATGGCTCCCTGATCGTGGGAGAGCAGCGGTGAAACGCCTGCTGATCCTGTAAGCGTGACCATCAACGGCGGCGAGACCAACTCTTTTGGTACCCTGGCTGCCGCGATTGAAGAAGTCAACAAAGCCAGTGCAGGAGACAGCATCACGGTTAGTCTTGGCAAGGACCAGATCGTAACTGAGACTATTCAGATCAATAAGGACCTGAACGTGACCCTGGACCTGGGCGGCAAAACTCTGCGGGGGCCGGACAGTGGGTACACGATCCAGTTTGGAAGCTTTGATAAGGGGCGGCGCGGCCAAGCCCGAAGATTGTGAGTATACCAACAGCGGCACGCTTACCCTGACGAATGGAGCCGTGATTGGCTATCGGGGAATCCTCAATTATTTTGGAAATGTGGTATTGGATCAGGGTCTTACCCTGACCACCACAGAGCGAGTTGTGAATACCTATGGAGGTAAGATCACCGTTCAGGGCGCAAAGCTGAAAAGCACAACGGCATTTGGCGTGGGGCTGTTCAACAGCTTCTATCCCTTTGACTTCAATGCCAGCTCGGCAGTCACAAACAGTACGCACGAAAAAAATAAGAGTGCGGAGTTTGTGATGACGGCCGGTTCTATTGACGTGGTCTACTATCCAGTATCCGGGAATAATCAGCGGTCGGCTGGTACAAAAGCCACCATCACAGGTGGTACCCTGACAGCCAGTGAAGAGTATACCGCCATTTACTGGCCTATGGAGGGTGAACTGACAGTCGGCGGTGATGCAGTTATTACTGGAGGAACAGGAATTGAGGCCAAGATGGGTACCATCACCGTCAAAGAGAACGCGCAGATTATCGGAACAGCTGCATATAAGGCTGACGAGCCTACAAACGGTGGTTCGTCCCCTGAGGGTTCTGCCCTGCTGCTTACCTCGCAGATGTATGGCGCAGAGGACAGTATCAAACCAGCAATCTGCTGACGGTCAATATTATCGGTGGCACCCTGACCAGTCAAAAGGGCAATGCTGTGACTGTCTACAATACAGAAAAAAAACACGGCCCAGACGACCCATGTCACGGTGTCTGGTGGGCAAGTCAATGGCAAACTGTCCGGAATCACCTCTGTGACCACAGGTGAGAATACAGTGACCACCAACGGGAACACCCAGACTACCAGCAAGTCCAACACAACATTGACGGTCTCCGGCAGCGTGGCTCCTGCCTCTATCAACGCGGATGGCAGCACAGCTTATTTTGCTAACGTCACGCAGGCGATTGCAAGTCTGGACCCCGACGCTACGGAAAAGACACAAATCTCTGTTTTTGGCAATTCCACGATTTCCACGGATGTAGAGCTGCAAGAAAACATCACTCTGGTGTTAGCGCCCGGCGTGCAGCTGACCGCCGACGTGACCTCAGGTGAGAGTGAGAAGGTGGTCGTCACGGAGCAGGACGCAAACGGGAATACGGTCTATAAGCTCGTTGCAAAACCCGAAAATCCCGAACAAACCTATGTCGCCTCGATTACCGCAAACGGCCAGACCGCCTACTTTGATACCCTGGCGGCTGCTGTCAAAACGGTGCAGAGCGGGCAGACGATCACACTGCTGAAAAATAGCGATACGACAGGGACCATTACGATCTCCAGAGCAGTGACCTTTACGCTGGACCCTAAAACCTTTACCATGAAGGACACCATTGCTGCCGGAAGCGGGTTTGTCCTCACCAGAAGCGGCAATACCTATACGGTCAGCGTCTACACGCCCCCCACGCCGGTGACGCCTGATGACAATAACAGCGGCAGCTCCTCCGATCATGATTCTGATTACACCATCTCTCTACCTTCCAGGACCCCTGGTGGGACTGTCAAGGCAAGCCCCCGCTATGCAGAGTCCGGTGAGACAGTGACCCTGACAGTGACACCGGACGCCGGATATGAGCTGGACAACCTGAGCGTTACGGACCGTAAGGGCAATGAGGTGAAACTGACTGAAAAGGGCGATGGACAGTATACCTTCAAGATGCCAAACTCCCGCGTGGAGGTTCAGGTTGCCTTCACCAGAGTTTCGTCCCTGCCCTTCGCGGATGTTGCAGAGGACGCCTGGTTCCGCAGTGCGGTGGAGTATGTCTATGAGAACGGCCTGATGAACGGCACCACAGCCACCACCTTTACCCCCAATGCCACCACCAGCCGAGGAATGATCGTGGCGATTCTCTGAGGCAGGCCGGCAGCCCCACAGTGGACTACCTGATGGAATTTAACGATGTAGCGCCGACGGCGTACTATGGGAAGCCGTCCGCTGGGCCGCCAGCGAAGGAATTGTGGGCGGCTATGGCGACGGTCGATTTGGCCCCAATGACATCATTACCCGTCAGCAGCTGGCGGCCATCCTGTATCGGTTTGCTCAGCAGCAGGGCTATGACACATCTGCCCGAGCCGACCTGAGCGGATATGCTGATCTTGGCGCGGTCAGCTCCTATGCAGTGGAGGCGCTTCAGTGGGCCAATGCCGAGGGGCTGGTTAATGGCACCAGTGCCACTACACTGTCTCCCGGCGGAAATGCAACCCGGGCTCAGGCGGCGGTGATCCTCAGCCGTTTCTGCCAGAGTATTGCACAATGAAGGATTGTCAGCTTTGAAGCTGCAATAGTGAAGGGCGGAGTGAAAACTCCGCCCCTTTTCATATTTAGAGACAAATGATCGTTGATGGAAGGTTTTTGAGATTTTGCTTTCTGATAAGATAGAAACCATGCACTGGCACTCCACCGGCTTCCAGAAGCAATGAGCCGCTCATGAAGAACCCTGAGCTGGGTGAACATGTATTTCATCACAGATACTTATGGGAGAAACCAGGATTCAACAAGGCTTCTGGTGCTTGTCGAGAATAAAGAACTGTAGTAAAATAGGGAGTATGGAGGATTGTTTTCTATAGAGAATACGATTTTGACCCCCTGATCGGGGATGGACAGGAAAGGAGTGCGCACAGATGTTGATTCAAGCACAGGTGTTAGCTGCCAGTTCCCTTACAACAGATCAGATCATTGACGTCGTAGCAATCCTTGTTCCTTTGCTGATTGCATTTGCAGGGGAATCTTTCTGATTTACAGGTGGAGGCACAGAGCGGAGCGAACTGTGCGGATTGACGCATATAACAAGCTCCACCATGACGCACAGGAAATTGTCAAGAGTCATGAGCGGGAAAGCGTCTTTTTCAAGAGGACCGCACCCTGCAAAAGAGCTTTTCAAAGAATATGACGCTTATCAATGGACACGGACAGTCAGTATACGAATGAGCTGCCACATTTTGAGGGGTCCTATTTGATTACCGGTGAGGCGGGCTGTGGGAAATCCGAAATTTTGAAGCATGATTTTCATACATGCTGGCGTCGGCAATGCAGGAGGCGCCGGCTCTCTGCCAAGACAGGCACTTATTATTTTGACGCGGAAGCACTATTGAATTTGCTCAAGGAGGACGGTAGACGGAGAAGAGAGGAGCTTTTGGCAAGAATCAAAGCGGCAAGACTTCGTAAACTGCTTTTGTATGTTGATGGTGTGGATGAACTGACAGATGACAATATGGAGCGGTTCCGGCAGATTCTGGCGGAAATCCAGGACAGTGTGCAGGTGTTGGTTCCACGGTTCAGCTGCCGCACAGAATTTGCCAATAAACATTTACAGGAGAACCATTTTGACCATCGATATGCAGTAAAGCCCTGGGAACAGGTACAGCTGGCCGTCCTTTCAGACCAGATTCTCGACAGTTTGAAGGAGGAGCACTTTCCCGGGCTGCAAGCTGTCAGAAATGATATGAGGCATGGAGAAATTCCGTGGAACGTTATCAACTCTCCACTGCTGCTAAAGCTGCTGCTTTATATGAAACTGTATGGGCAGCACGATATCGCGCTAACTTCAAACAAGTTTTCCTTTTACTCGGAATTCTTCCGTACGTTGATCAGTGTTTATCAAGGCCGAAACCACCATGCCTCCTATGATGTGGACCATGAGATTGACGAGGTTGCTAAAGCGGTTTTCGATGCGTATACGAATGGGGAAAAACGGTTTCGTCTTTTTCCGTCCTTGGCACCGATTTTAAAGCAGAGATCTGGCCAGAGAGGCGAGAAGGTAGGGCTTACCCATGAGACCTTTTATGAGTATCTTGTGGCCAGATACTATCACATCCAATTTCAAAAGGATATGTTGTCCAGAGAGTGCGTGGACGTGATGAAAAGTCCCTATTCGAATGACTTTGCGGATTTTATCACAGACGCCTTTTCCGCTGACTCGGAAGAGCAGCAGATTCTTACAATGAAATTGATGGTTCGGCTCTATGCATATACCTTACTGCCGTCTGTTAGGGACATGCTTCAGCGGCAATTTGCAATCGAGAATCTTTGCGACCAAACACTGTCCGACTCCATGAATGACACGCTGTCTGCAGTCAGCGAAAAGCAAAACCGTTTCTGACCCTGAAATACGAGATTATCTTCCGCATGGGGCGGTTTCCGCCGGAGATCGAACGGGATATGCGTATCCGTTTTCTGGAGTTTGTCTATGAATATGATACCAACACAGGTGCAAAGTATGATCAGCCCTATTTCGAAGCGGTTTTGAAGCGATGCTGTGCAATCAGTGCATCTTTTCTGGAGGAGAGCGAGTGGAACTGGACTATATCAGGCATATGCTGGATTTTGGAACCTATCCGTATGACGAGAATTATGATTTTGCAATGATATTTTCAATCACACATCGTTGTATCAATCCCGTCATGGAAAGCTGCGCCTTCATCTGACATTGCCATTTGAGAAAAGACCAAAAGGCAATCAACCGGGAGAGTATCTGCGTTATTATCGGCTACGAAATAATCTTACGACCAGACAACTTGCCGAGCAGGTAGGCATTGTTCCGGCAACTTTGCTGAAATATGAGCAGGGGCTTGCGCCGATACCATATGATACCGCTGTGAGGCTCTTAGAACGGCTGAAAATTGATGTGTCGCTTCTCTGTGATTCATTTGCTGCGTTCATTGTATCGCCTTATACAGAGGCTTTGAAGGCGATCAGAGAAGAAATAAAACTGAATCAGCGTGAGTTTGCCGAGCTTGTTGGCTTAGAAAGCAAGCTATTACTATTAGATGGAAAAAAGGAAATCGTAGACCATCCAGAAAAGTTTATCAGCAAATCATGGATGCCCGAAATGCAAAACAATCGACAAACTTTACATAAGGATATAAACAGACTACAATAACAATTAGAAAGAGAACTTGATTGGAGGTATCCTTATGGGACAAGAGTTTAGATATTATCAGGATGGCGATTATTTTATTCCTGATATCCAGTTGAGTTCACATTAAGCACAAAATGCTTGGCAAATATGGCAGAATGAGGAGATTATATTTGCAAGAGGAAAATCCGCTGCTGCTAAACGACCTGATTCTTAGGGAACAACTATTTCCTCATCTGTGGGAGATTGATGAAGCGGCACATTGCAGAATAGAAAAGCTGATGACTGACTTACTGAAGGGAAATCCAGCTCACAACAAAACTACCCATCAAATGGCGTGGGTACAGCACATGAATAGTTTGAAAGCACGAGCGGAAGAAATTGTTATCGCAGAAGTGATCTGCTGTTAATTTCTAAAAGCAAATTTTTTAGCGGCTGCCTATCGGACGGTCGCTTTTTTGCTGTAATTACGATCTATGAATCGTCAAAACGACAGTTCTTGAATCGTGATTTTAACGATTCTGGAGTCGTCAAAATGACGATGTAATAATACTGATATGAATAATACTGATTAAAGTGATACTGATCCTATCCCATCTTCCGGGTTTATGGATAGGAAGATGATAAAACGGAAAGAAATATTCTGCCTACTTTAAAAGATTGAGAATCGCAATCTGAAATTGAATTTTGAAAAAATGATGGTATAATGTTCTTATAACAAAAAATTATGAGAAGTTGTGCTGGCCGGAGGTAGAATATGGCTGTCTGCTATAATAAATTATGGAAAATCCTGATTGATAGAAATATGAGTAAAACGCAGTTAATTAAAGCTGCCAAAATCAGCACAAACGCTATGGCAAAGCTCGGCAAGAACGAGGATGTCCGAGTAGAGGTGTTGGTAAAAAATATGCGGCGTGCTTGGATGCACCGTAGATGACATTATGGATATTGTTCCAGATGAAAACAGTTGACGAAAGGAGGAAACCTGCATGAGCATGATTTTTCCAAAGAATTCAATGTCAGAAGAAGACATCAAACTCCAATATATTACCCTGCAATCACAGCCAAGTGGAATATTAAGAAAATCACCATGGAAACCCAAATTACCGATGGAAAATCAATCTGAAAGGTAACTTTGTGTTCCGTGAAAAGCCGAAACGTGCAGATTATATCCTCTATCTGAATGCCAACAATCCTATTGCTGTTGTAGAAGCCAAGGATAACACACACAGCATTTCTCATGGTCTCCAGCAGGCGATGCACTATGCCAAAATGCTTGACCTTCCGTTTGCGTACAGTTCCAACGGAGACGGTTTTGTGGAGCATGACTTTCTGACCGGACAGGAGCGTGAGTTTGGTTTGGATGAGTTCCCGACGGAGGAAGAATTGACAGCACGCTTTAAACGGGAATCCAAACTGACATCTGCTCAGGAAACTGTTATTGAGCAGCCATACTACAGCAGTCAGAGCACCTATCCGCCACGCTATTATCAACGAATTGCCATCAACCGTACTGTAGATGCCATTGCAAGAGGTCAGAACCGTCTTCTGCTCGTCATGGCAACCGGTACAGGTAAAACTTATACGGCGTTCCAGATTGTTTATCGACTGCTGCAAAGTGGATTGAAACGGAAAGTGCTTTATCTCGCCGACCGTAATATTTTAGTTGACCAGTCCATTCAGCAGGACTTCGCTCCGCTGGAAAAGGTCACTCACAAAATCAATGTGGCAAAGGACGACAAGAGCACTATTACCTCCCACGAGGTCTATTTCTCTTTGTATCAGCAGCTAGTGGGCGACGACGATCAGGAGCATTTCAGCGACCTGTTCTCGCCGGACTTCTTTGACTTGATTATTGTAGATGAGTGTCACCGTGGTTCAGCCAAAGAAAAAAAGCCGCTGGCGCAGGATTCTGGAATATTTCAGCTCCGCTACTCAAATCGGTATGACAGCGACACCGAAGGAGACGAAGTACATCTCCAATCTCAGTTACTTCGGCGAGCCTGTTTATACATATAGCCTGAAAGAAGGCATCGAGGACGGCTTTCTCGCTCCGTTCAAGGTCATCAACATCATGACTGACATCGGCGAAGGCTGGCGTCCTCGTAAAGGACAGCGTGACATCAACGGTATGGAAATTCCTGACCGTGTTTACACCAACAGTGACTATGATACCAACATCATCATTGAAGACCGAATCCAACAGGTAGCGGAGGAAATCACAAAATACCTAAAAGTACCGACCGCATGGCAAGAACGATTGTGTTCTGCGCTACTGAGGACGCGCTGCTCTGCGAATGCGGGATGTGCTGGCGAAGCTCAACGCCGATATGATGAAGAAAAATTCTGACTATGTGGTGCGCATTACCGGTGGGGATGACTATGGCAAGAAAAAACTGGATTACTTCATCTCAGTATCTGAACCATATCCGGTTATTGCAACCACATCCAAACTGTTGTCTACTGGTGCGGACTGCAAGATGACCAAGCTTATCGTGCTGGATGAGATGATTGGCTCTATGACCGAATTTAAGCAAATCATTGGCCGTGGTACCCGTCTGCGCGAAAAAAGAGGGTAAAACCCACTTTGTCGTGATGGATTTCCGTAATGTGACTCGCTTATTTGCTGATCCGGAATGGGATGGACCGATTGAAATCAACGAAGGTTTTACACCCGGTGAAAAGCCTCAAACTCCCAAAGAACCGCCTGAAGACGATGGCAAAGGAGGTCAGGAGTTGCCTCCGGAACCGAAACAGAAGCCCATCGTGGACAAAAATGGCTGTCAGGTGCAGATCATTCATAAAACCGTTTCTGTCTATGATGCCAACGGAAAACTACTGCGCCAGGAAAGCATTGTAGACTATACGAAGGAAAATATCCGTGGCGAATACGCTTCTCTGGATAACTTTATCCGTCAGTGGTCGGCGCAGGAGAAGAAAGAGCAGATTCGGGATTTGCTCCATGACCGAGGTATCGATTTGGAGCTTTGAAGGCCGACCAGGGTATGACCGATGTTGACGACTTCGACTTCATCTGTCACGTTGCCTTTTGACAAGAAAACCGCTGACCCGCCGGGAACGAGCCAACAACGTGAAAAAGCGTGACTTCCTCAGTAAATACAGCGGTGTAGCCCGTGAAGTGCTGGAAGCTCTACTGGACAAGTACATGAACACAGGCATTTATGAAATTGAAAAACTGAGATATTGAAGCTCGACCCGTTCCTCAAACTTGGTAAACCTGCGAAAATCGCCGGATATTTCGGCGGCAAGGCAGGATACCTCAAAGCGGTGCAGGAGCTGGAACAGGAAATCTATTTGGACGAGGTAATCTAAACCATGGGAAATTTAACGGATTTGTAAAAAGACTGCGTGATATTATGCGCAATGATGCCGGTATCAACGGAGATGCCCAGCGTATTGAGCAGATTGCGTGGATGCTCTTTTGAAAGTATACGATGCAAAAGAACAGGACTGGGAATGGGATGACGAAGGTTATCAGTCTATCATCCCGGATGAGTGCCGCTGGCAGAATTGGGCAGCGGACGATAAAACAGGCACAGCGTTGACCGGTGACAAGTTGCTGAACTTCGTCAATAACACACTGTTCCCAACGCTTAAAAATCTGCCGGTGGATGCCTCCACACCCATCAAAAAAAGGCTATTGTGCAGACAACTTTTGCTGATGCCAACAACTACATGAAAGACGGTGTCCTGCTCCGCCAGGTCATCAATGTCATTGATGACCTGGACTTTAGCGACTATGAGGAGAGCCATGCCTTTGGTGAGATTTACGAGACCATTTTAAAGGAACTGCAAAGTGCAGGTTCCGCCGGTGAATTTTATACGCCACGTGCGGTCACCGATTTCATGGCGCAGGTCATTCAGCCAAAAGTCGGCGAGACCATGGCAGACTTTGCCTGCGGCACCGGCGGCTTCATTATTAGCTGGCTGAAAGAACTGAAGAAGCAGGTTAAAACTACCGAGGATGAAGAAGCGTACAGCAATTCCATCTACGGCATTGAGAAAAAGCAGTTCCCTCTATATGCTCTGCGTGACCAACCTTTTGCTGCATGGGCTGGATGTGCCGCAGGTGTACCACTCCAATACTCTGCTTCATGATGTGTTGGACTATACCGAAAGCGACAAAGTTGACGTCATTTTGATGAATCCCCTTATGGCGGCAGCGAAAAGGCAGATGTAAAAACCATTTCCCAAGTGATCTTGCCAGCAGCGAAACTGCTGATCTGTTTATGTCGGTCATTATGTACCGTCTGAAACAAAATGGACGGGCGGCGGTGATTCTGCCCGATGGTTTCCTGTTTGGTACTGATAACGCCAAAGTTGCCATTAAAAAGAAGCTTTTTTCTGAGTTTAATTTGCATACCGTGCTTCGTATGCCCCACAGCGTATTTTCACCTTTACACATCCATTACGACCAACATTTTGTTCTTTGATCGGACACACCCAACCGAAGAAACCTGGTTTTATCGTCTGGATATGCCGGAGGGCTATAAAAACTTTTCCAAGACCAAACCGATGGAACTCAAACACTTTGCCCCCGCTATGGATTGGTGGAACAGCAGAGAAGAAATCAATGTTGACGGATTTGATAAGGCGAAAAAATATACCATTGAAGAAATTGCTGCCAGAAACTACAATATCGATCTCTGCGGTTATCCTCACGAGGAGGAAGAAATTTTGCCGCCAAAAGAATTGATTCAGCAGTATCAGGAGAAGCGTGCAAGTCTGAATGCGGATATTGATCGTATCTTGGCTCAGATTACAGAAATATTGGGAATTGATTTGGAGGAAGAATAATGACCGGACAACAGCTGAAAAATTCGATATTGCAGATGGCTGTCCAGGGCAAGCTTGTTCCGGCAAGACCCAAACGACGAGCCTGCTTCTGTGCTGCTGGAAAGAATTAGAAAAGAAAAGGAACAGCTCATCAAAGAGGGCAAAATCAAGAAGGAGAAAAAACCTCTTATATCTTCCGTGGTGCCGATAATTTGCCTTATGAGAAAGTTGGTAAAAACGAGCCTGTGTGCATTGCGGACGAGGTGCCATTTGAGATTCCTGATAGCTGGGAATGGGTGCGACTTAGAGAACTTACTATTAAGGAAATTAAGCGTGGCAAATCTCCAAAAGTATGCGGATGATGGAAGTGTCTATGTTTTTGCTCAAAAGTGTAATGTAAAACTCGGTGGAATTGATATTTCGTTAGCTAAGTTTTTAGATGCTAACGCATTCGGAAAATATCCCGCTGAAGAATATATGGTTGATGGGGATATAATCATTAACTCAACCGGTAACGGCACACTTGGAAGAATCGGAATATTCCGTGATAGTGACAGAATAAATGATTTTGTTATTGTTCCAGATTCTCATGTTACAATTATCCGTACTGGAAATCAGATAATAAAGGACTATTTGTTCTTTGCTCTGAAATATCATCAACCTTATCTTGAAAAGTTGGGAGAAGGTTCAACCAACCAAACGGAGTTGCGCCCATCTACTGTAGCGGAATTATTTATCCCTGTTCCACCTGTTAGAGAACAGGAACGAATTGTAGCAAAACTTCTTGAAGTCTTACCAATGGTTGATGTGTATGGTACAAAGGAAAAAGCACTGCAAGACTATAACAGAGACTTTCCAGTACAACTCAAAAAGTCCATCTTACAGGAAGCAGTCCAAAGGCAAACTTGTCCCACAAGACCCTAACGATGAACCTGCTTCTATCCTTCTGGAGCGCATTCGTGAAGAAAAAGAACGGTTGATTAGGGCGGGAAAAATCAAGCGTGACAAGCACGAATCCATCATTTTCAGAAGGGATAATTCTCATTATGAGAAGTTTGACGGAATCGAGCGTTGTATCGACGATGAAATTCCTTTTGAGATTCCGGAGAACTGGGTATGGACAAGATTTGGGCAGGTTATTATTTTGCTTTCAGGAACAGACTTTAAGCCGGACGAGTATAACGATAGCCATCAAGGAATCCCGTATATTACCGGAGCCAGCAATTTGTCAAAAAAACGGTGTTCTGTTAAATCGCTGGACAGAAACACCGAGAGTAATTGCCAACCGTGGAGATGTACTGTTAGTGTGTAAAGGTTCTGGCTACGGTAAAACTGCCATTTGCGATATTGAAGAAGCACATATTGCCAGACAAATCATGGCAATAAAGAAGCTTGTAACGCTTGAAATGGATTATATCCGTTTGTTTTTACAAGCAAATTTTGATCAAATCAAATCTAAAGGACAAGGTGTTATTCCAGGTATAGATCGTAATAGCGTTATGCACCTTCTATTCCCGCTTCCACCGTTATCAGAACAACGCCGTATCGTTGAAAAGCAGCAAGAACTGTTCGATAAAATAACGTTGATGTAGCAAGAAATTGTATAATATCTGGCGAAAGGAGGTCTTTCGCCATGATAGAACAAGAAAAATTCGAAAGACATTTGAGAGTGACAAATCTCTCGGAAAACACCATTTCATCGTATATGTTTGCCATCAAACAGTATGGAGAGCAATACGATGATGTCACACAGAAAAAGCTGCGTGAGTACAAAGTATGGTTGATTGAGAATTACAAGCCCAAGACGGTTAATCTCAGATTGCGAGCCATCAACTGCTATTTGGAATGCATCGGCAAGGAAAAGTGGAAACTTCCCTTTGTGAGGGTTCAGCAAAAACTTACCTAGAAAAATGTAATCAGCGAAGCAGACTACAAATATTTCAAATCTTGCTTAAAAAATGATGATGAAATGTTCTGGTATTTTGTGATTCGTTTCCTGGCTGCCACCGGAGCCAGAGTCAGCGAACTGATACAGATCAAAGTTGAACATGTTAAGCTTGGGCATCTTGACTTGTATTCCAAAGGTGGCAAATTACGCAGGATTTATATTCCAAAGAACTACAAAGTGAAGCTCTTTCTTGGTTGGCTGAAAAGCAGCAAGAAAGCGGCTTCATTTTTGAACAAGTATGGCGAGCGTATTACTACTCGTGGCATTTCCGGACAGCTAAAAAACTGGCAGCAAAATATGGTATCAATACAGCAGTCGTTTATCCGCACTCATTTCGCCATAGGTTTGCCAAAAGTTTTTGGATCGCTGTAATGATATAGCGTTCCTTGCTGACCTCATGGGGCATGAAAGCATTGAAACCACCCGTATTTACCTCAGGAAAACAGCTACCGAGCAGAGAAATTGTTGATACAATCGTAGATTGGTAAAAGAACGGCATACACTTCGGAGTGTTGAAGTGTATGCCGTTCTCCTTATATCATATCAAATGACATTGACTGAATAGAACATTGATCTTATCCACAATACGATACTGCTCAAGTAGCGGAGGAATAGGTAACAACATTTTCCCTAAAGTTTTGCCATTACAATTTGGTTGCGCTGTAGCAATCGTGCCAGTACGCAACTGGCTCCAATATAGTTCGCTTTCCATAAAATATTTCAAATACTGTGGACATAGCCATTGGCTGTATCTCGTCCTGATTAAGTAGCCTGCATATATTGCTTCTTCTGGAACTTCTTGCACAAGATATGATTTTCCAACGGTTCCACCCGTCCTAGCAAACAAAATATCATTGGTTTGTAAAAGATAGGTTTCGATATCACTTTCTGCAATTTCGCAAAACGGAACTGTATTCCACAAAACCATATTGTTTTGAATATCGCTTATGCGAACCATTTTTATACGACCCTTATCTCTTGCAGGTGCATTATAACCATATTGGATGGATTCTGAAATATTTCCCCAACGTTCCCACCTCCAGCTATCTGGAATCTCAAACGGTATCTCATCGTCGATACAACGCTCGATTCCGTCAAACTTCTCATAATGAGAAAATTCAGAAACTCAGATTATCAATGCAACTTAATATCTTGTTAACTTCATCAATAATTCGCTGCTGTTCATTCAGTGGCGGGAAGTGGTAGTAAGAAAGTTTTATTTTTTCCTGCGAAATATTAACCTGTGACGCAGCCATTCCTGTCATAGCGGAAATAACGAAATATTGCATCGCAGGACTACTTAATGCAGTCATTACATAATGCGGATTTATAAAATTGCGCATATAGGATAATCGCACCGTTTTATCCGATAGAATTAAATTTTCAGGTTCTCCTCTACAACGCAAATAATACCAGTTCTATTGCGAGGGCCAGCTCTGGTGATAAGTATATCTCCATCGTGCACTACCATGGATTCCTGTATATTGAAATTAGAGGGTAAAACTTGTTTTCTTCAGCAAGGAAATATCCGTCCTGAATTGCAGTAGTTTTGATTACACCCCATTCATCATTATTCCGAGGACGATTTTTCACACTGAGGACTTTTTTCCTGCATCCGTAGATGTAAGTATTGCAGACAATCTAATCCATTCCCAAGAATCTGATAACTCGAAAAGGAATAAGTTCATCAATATTTTCTTCTTCAGAACCACACTTTTCATAATGAGAATTATCCCTTCTGAAAATGATGGATTCATGCTTGTCACGCATGATTGTTCCTGACCTAATCAACTGTTCCTTTTCTGCACGAATGCGCTCTAGAAGGACAGAGGCAGGTTCATCGTTAGGTCTTGTGGGACAAGTTTTCCTTGAACCGCTTCCTGTAAGATAGATTTCTTTAGTCTATCAGAAAAGCATTATTTAGGGATTCTGTTTCAGCATATGCAGTTCTGTATGTATCGACATAAGGAAATACTTCTTTGATTTTTCTACAATTCGTGTTTTGCTCCGCTGCAGGAGGAACCGGTATAAGTGCCTGATATAGTTTATTGTCGTTGATCGCAGGATAAGCAACGCCCTTGGCATTGTCCGTGTCATTTGCATACGCATCAAAGTCTGGTGACATCAGATAATAAAACAGGAACTCATTGTAAAATCCGGTATGACAAGTAAGTGCAGCGAAGCCTGTACTGGCAATAGGCTGATGGCTAAAGGAACGGTCAACGATGCACATATTATGCAGATATGGACGCACAGTAGAGTAAAGAATATCATCTATATCGACAATTTTTCTTGCCCTTGAAGGAGCCTTTGTCCGCAGCAATTATGTTTTCTTCATCACTTAGTTTCTGATTTTTGTTATCTATAGATCCGATGTCTATATAACAGAAGTCATTTGCAGGTGTCATTTGCCCTCTGTTATAAACGATTTTGCTCAATCGTACCCATTCCCAACTATCAGGAATCTCAAATGGCACCTCGTCCGCAATGCACACAGGCTCGTTTTTACCAACTTTCTCATAAGGCAAATTATCGGCAGCGGTAGTTCTCAGCACCACATTGTGCATGGCGTTTCCGATTTTCAACGGCAGTCAACTTCGGTGCAACTTGCACAGAAGTTAAAATTATAATTTTGACTTTACCTGAATTTGAGTTGAAGTGAAAATAAGTTCTTTTAACTTTGCCGCAAGTTGCGTCAAGGTTAAAATTACATTTTATAGAAGTGAAATTGGCTTTGAACTTCCCGACAACTTGTCAGAAAGTTATGAATCTGAGTATTTTTACTTCATCCCAAATTGGGATAAAGTTATCTTTCGGTGTATGTCATTTTAAAAATTTCACTTCGGACCAAGTTGGTCTGAAGTAAATGATTGGTGTTAGAACTTCGTGCCAATTTGGTACGAAGTTGTTCCGTAAACATTCCCAAGTTGGGAATAATTTTAATCCAATATAAAAGTAAATCACTACTTGGCAAGCAGTGTAAACCTGTACAGGTTCACTCGTTTTTGCAAAACGGCTTGTTGGGGCAGCATCCCCAATCCCCTTTGAACGGTATCTAAAATACCGGCTGCGCATTCATGCTGAATGCTGATCTTTTATACTTCGACACAAAAGTTGTAGAAGTTGAAAAATCATAGAAATTATTTCTCCGCAATTCGCAGCGATGACAAACTTGTCGGTTTTTCTTAGATATGATAGACTGAAATCATAAAAATATGAATATGGAAATCACATAAAAAAGAGGGACAACTTGTCCTCAGATTCGAGCGAATAAAGCTGTTACATAGAAACATCCTGTCAGGGAATTTTCCTGACTTGTGATGTCCTATGTGGCCTTTTTTACTTTTTCAACTTCTGCCCAACTCGGTCTAAAGTTGAAATTTACAGAAAGAAACGGAGGAATTTATGATTGCAGTAATTCACAGAGGAGAGAAGTTCAAAGAAATGCTGGAACAGTTTCAGCAAAAACGAGCGGAGTTTATCGCACAGGAAATCCGGTGTTTTGATGCGGAAACCTTATTTTGCCTGCTGGAAACCATTCGGGGCAATGGTCACAAACTTGTGCATCTTACAGGGATGTCGGTATGATAAAGATGGAGATGGAGCAATATGAAGAAATTAAGACAAACGAATGTTGACACAAGAGGTGTTGCGATATATGCACGAAAATCTCGTATTACCAACAAAGGTGACAGTATCGGAGTTCAGTTCAAACAATGTGCTGATTATGCCAGACGAGAATTGAATTTAGAGGACGACTATCCATTTATGGAGTATGAAGATAAGGGGTTGAGTGGGTATTTTTCAGACCGACCGGATTATCAAAGAATGCTGCGGGATGTGCAGGATGGAAAAATCAGAGCAATCGTCTGTTATAAATTAGATCGTATCGGAAGAAAGACAACCGACCTGCTTCACTTGATGGACTTCTTAGAAATGTATCATGCCGATCTGCTTATTTGTTCTAATGGCATCAATACTGCATCCGGATTTTCAAAATCTGCATCCAGCTCTTTGCAGTTATTGCGGAATTTGAAAGAGATACTCTGACTGAACGAATTATCGATAATATGATGGAACTGGCAAAGGACGGACGCTGGTTGGGCGGTATACGCCTATGGGATTTGCCGTACAGAGGGTTTCAACAGGCAGCGGAAAAGGAAAATCTGCTTACAGCTACTTAACCAGTGTACCGGAAGAAAAACAGATGGTGCAGCGATTGTATGAACTTTTCCGTACAAACCGCAGTATCCAAACAACAGCAAATCAGATGAATCGGGAGGGGTATCGAACCCCTTCCGGTGCACAGTTTAATACATCAACTACCAGACTGGTTTTGAAAAAATCCAATTTACTGTACTGCCGATCAACGCAGTTATGATTATTTTATTAACCATGATGGAAATGTATTTGGGGATTTATCTGAGTTTGATGGTCAGCATGGATTATCCGTTTACAACAAAACTGAACAGGAGAAATATGAAGATAGCGACAGTACATTCATTTCTCCAAAATTCATACAGACTGTAGAAAGTAAGCCGATCAGTGAGTGGATTATCGCAGTGGGCAAGCATGAAGGTTTCATTCCCAGCGGTCAATGGATTGAAACACAGGAACTTCTGGATGCCATAGCAGAGAAATATAGCCGCCCACACCGCAAGACGAATGCTTTACTAGCAGGATTGGTGCACTGTCCTATCTGTGGCAAACGTTTGAATGTTGTTTCCGAATCCGACCGCTGGACAAACGGAAAACCACGTTTCAAATATGTCTGTCCGGGGTATCGCAAAAGGCCTGTCATTTCAAGGCAGTAGATGGCGTCCTGTTGGATGAATTTATTGTACAGCAGATTTCCAATCTGTCGGATGAAGACAGCGAATATTTCAAAGAGATTCTGGAAATTAAGGTTGAGGAAGTGCTGGAACAGTCCAATTCTGCACAGGAATATACACTTCTCAAAAGGAAAAGGAAAAATTACAGACGGATATTATTGCGCAAACAAAAATATGCGTGAGGTTGATGAGAGTATCCGCTGTTATCTTCAGGAAGATATTCAGAGTATGTCTGAGGAACTGCAGGGAAACAGAACGCCTGCTGTTTAAGCTGGATGAAAACCGAAAAAATAACATGGTTGCTGTCCATGATCTGGAGCAGACAAAAGAAAGGCTGCTATCCTTTGCTGAGTATGCAAAGATGCGCAGCCGGAGGTTCTGGTTACTTTGATACGAAGTATCGTAGAACGAATTTATATTGTTGATAGAGATGATGAGCGTTACTGCCATATCTTTATCAAAGGCTGTACTGGTGAGGATTATACCGGCTTCTTCCAGACAGCCGGCTACATAGAGTCAAATACTGCCCCTGTGTGTGATTCAGAGCAGGATTGCATTGGCAAACCGTTCCCACACATTGGTGTATTACTCCGATGTGCCAGACAGCAATCTTGATACATTCCGGGACCGCCATGCGGAAAACTCGTGGTCGTTTGCCCGTGCCAAGCGGATGGAACGGCTTGCCTTTCCACTGCCGGATTCCATTTCCGATATGACAGCCAAAGAGAAAAAAAAATTTTATTTCCGGGCCTTTGACATTGCGACCTATGAAGCCGGCCTCACCAGACCCTGAGCCGGAAGAACTTCACATCCTTACAGATTTCAAGATTGAT
>VOFH01002258.1_pt1 | contig 23336 bp, 35 predicted proteins | sample 5384091 | NCBI WGS metagenome assembly VOFH01 (sample SAMN12384727, study PRJNA508395) | human gut metagenome | isolation source: healthy gut G | host: Homo sapiens
ACTACGTCTGTCGCTTTTGCTCCCTACGCCACCAACAAAGCCTCCAGCGATACCAACTGCAGTACCGATACCAGGCGCGACAGCAGTTCCTGCAGCTCCTGCAATCTTAGCCGCAGCAATTCCTGCCACGATAGCTCCACCGGCTCCACCAGCAATAGATCCAAGTAAAACTGTCATGTTCTTTGTGTATTGCGCTGACGAAATCTTCTTGGACGCAAGGTTGTATGTCTCGGGAATTGAAAACACAGCAAAAGTTAAAGCAGACGTTATCACATTGCTTCTCAAAATCTTGGCAAAGGTGCTTTGAAGCTGCCGCTCCATAAATCGCGCCTTTTCCGGACAAAGCTCTAATACCATTTACAATCGTTGCGGAAGTCTGGTATCCAAGCTTACCTACAACATACTGACTTGGAGCAAGTAGTGCATTTGCAAGACCTGTTCTGGCAATTTGCGATATGACCATATGTTGTACAAAGGATACGCCAAATACTTGAATACCTGCAGACATACCCGCTTTTACAGCTTGCTTGATATCACCAGTCTTACGCCATGTAAGAAAAACTGTTGCCACAAAAGTGATACCAAAAGGCGCACGAGCACAGGACAGCACCTGTCATCGCGTCATAAGTCAAAGACTCTATCGTTCCTGGCTTTGTAAGATTTACAGCTTGATTATAGGTCAAGCGGCCTTTGCGGACAATTTTTCTTGCTTCTTTCGGATCCGTTACACCAGGCACTTTACCTTGCTTAATTTTTCGCTCGAATCCTTGAAGAACACGCTCATACTGATCTTTCGGCACCTCAAGCTGCATCGGTTGTCCATCTTTCATATAGCGGTACATACCGTCTTCTGGACGGAAACAAGCTTCTAAAGATCCTCGTGCCGAATTATAGTATTTCGTCTGAATAAAGATTTCATTTACAACGCGGTCAGCGCCATCCTTTGCATTGTCACGGCCTACAACGGTTGCATCGAGGCCTGTAAAAAGCGATCCTCCAGCTGAAGAAGATATGGCTGATGGCCACCCGGACGATCACGCGGAAGGTGCTCATATCGCAGGCGTAGATGGTCACATCTGTCCCGAAGCGGTCGATGATTGCATCGATCACGGAGTTGTCACAGATCAGTTCTACCTCCTGACACTCGCTGCCGTACATCCGGAAGGTGGTCGCAAGAAAATCATCGACACCGAAGTCCGCCGGGACCGGTACGGCTTCCTCCGAAAGAATGTCAGGACGGGCACTGATACGGTCCACACGGAAGCTTCCGATGGCTTGATGCTTGTCCGAATAGCCCAGTACATAGTAATAATCGCCGTTCCAGATCAGACGATAGGGGCTGAAGATGTACCGTTCGCCGTCGTGGCGCAGCTTCTTCTGCTTTCGGATGTTGTAGGCAAAGTATTGAAGGCAATCTTCTTTCTGGCATTGATGGCCTCATTGATTGCATCCACGATCAGCAAATCCTGTCGATTTTCCGACTTCACCCTTCCCTCCACGGAAGCGTTGCGCTTCAGTTCCTCGGCCTTATGCTGTCCGGCCAGCGTGACAATCTTGGAGACCATCTGCTCGCTGCGTTCTTTTGAGATGAACTTGGAGGACTGCACAGCATCGATCAGCAGCTTCAGCTCAGCGATTTCAAATTGACGGCTAATGAGGTTATAACGGTTCTGAGTGGACTTTACTTCTTGGATGTCCATTCCGAACTGCTGCAGAAGCTCAATGTCCGTCTTGATGGTCTGCCGGTGCGCCGGGATACCGTATTCCTCTTCAAGAATCTGCGCCAGCTGCATCGTGGTCAGATAGTGGTCTTCATCGGTGCGCTCATATAGAATCTTCGCCAGATATAGCGGGCGGAGCTTTGCATTGTTGTCCATTGGTTATACCTCACGCATACATGGTAAAATTACTGCTTAGTTTGTTTCATCCTCTACTACTTCCATCAAGTCTCCAATGTCACAATGGAACACCTTACACAATCGGAGCATGACAGACATAGAGACGAGGCGGTTATTGTTCAACTGGGTCATGGTATGGGACGATAGGTGCGCAGCCTTTGCCAGCTCGCCTTTTTTCATTTTGTTCTTAATTAGCAAAATCCAAAGTTTGTCATAACGGACCGTCATGGGTTCCTCCTGTTGAAAATAAAATCTCCCAAAGTGCTTATAACTTTACAGAATATATTCTACCATAACGCCTCCGAAATTACAACAGAATACGAGCAAATTCCGCTAAAAACAGCAGCTATGGTGTCGATTTTTACCATCACCTGAAAAAGCCTCCCGAACCGTTTACCTATGGAAAGGCAATTCGGGAGGCTTATTTGCGTACAAGGCACTCTTACAAGCTATCTGGGCCTGCGATATTGATGATCCGCAGGCCCCTACGGCGGGCATAGTCCACAGTATATGCCGTGCCGCCGGTAGGTTTCGTCAGATAGCAAATACAGACGCTGCTGTTATCCACAAGGTGCCGATTGCGTTTCTGCATACAGCCCCGGAAATAGTGCTCCGAGGTGTAAGTCACCTTATCTGCGCAGCGCTTGATTTCTTCGTAGGCGTCGATATCCGCTTGTGGCCAGCCCCGAGTTTGGTTAAGGCACGGCAGTACAAGGATCAGCCGAATCTGCGGATAACGCTCCCGCAAGCGGAGGACAACCTGCGCTGCCAGAGTATCAAATCCCAAGGCACCACCTGCGCCGAAATAGCGATAGCCTTGCTCAATCAGCTTGACCAAAGTATCCTCCAAGCGCTTGGAGATTTCGGGCAGATTATCTGCCGGCAATTCCCGATGTCCGGTGAAACAAGCCGTTCTGGATTCCATGTCTATCATCTGATAACCACCACCTGTCAATATAATAACATCTATAAACCATTACCGCAACGCAATTGCAGCCTGTGAGCAAATATTATTTCTGCACTTATAGGCTACAATATAATAAAGGGCGGTGAGTGGTTAATGACTGAGAAAGATTTCTCCTTGCGTTTGGAAAGCTCCGGGAGGAAAAGGGCGTTTCTGCCCGTGATATGAGCCTATCCATGGGACAAAATCCCGGTTATATCAACAACATTGAAAGCGGAAAATCCATGCCGTCACTTTCCGGGATATTTTACATTTGTGAATATCTCTAGGGATATCGCTGTCCAAAGACTTCTTTGACATAGATGCAGCCAACAACCTTCGGCCAAAGCAAGCGACTTTTGCCTCTATCGCAAAAGAGGTTGAGCAATGAGCAACTGGATAATTTGATCGCACTGGCGAAGGGCCAAAAACCAAAAAAACACGGCGCCACCCGACGAAGGGTGACACCGTGTTCTGCTTAGTAGGCAACTACGCCGTAGCCGAGAATTTCATAATAGCCAAGCGGGTACTGATTGACGCGGCAGCTGTCGCCGGAGTTGCCCTCAATGGTGTAGACGATGCCGTTTTCGACCTTCTGGACGATACCGACATGGTCGGACTGGCCGTCCTGCGGGCCGGAGCTACCCTTGTTGTCCCAATCGAAGAAGATAATCATGCCGGGCGAGGGCTCCATGGCGTTATCCGCCCACTGTCCACGCTCCCGGAACCACTGTACACCGTTGACACAGCCGGCGAACTTGGGAATGACACCGGTGTCGATATAGCCGCATTCGTTCGCACACCAGCTGACGAAGCAGGCGCACCACTCCACACGGCTGCCGAAGCCGTACCATGACCAATAGGGCTCACCGCCCACATTGCCCACCTGCGACAGCGCCACGGCAACGATTTGGTCATCCACTCCATAGATTCCGTAAAGCACCGCCGCCCACATGCTGCCGTCCTGCGCAAGCAGTTCTGCAAGCTGCTGCTTTTGATCCTCATTGAAGCCGTACTGCGCAGCCATCTCATCCGCCGTCTTGTGGCTGACAGTAATATAGAGCGTCGTAATCGTCTCCTGCCTCTTCCTCAAGGATATTGCCGTTTCCGTCATCCGTCTCCACAATAACCGTCTCGGTCTTTGTTTCCGTCCGGTGGGTGATTTCGTTCATCTCCCAGAACAAGTCCTTCAGAAGCTGTTCCTTTTCCGGAGTGATCGTTGCCACCTCCTGAGGGTTATCCGGATCAGAGGTCGTCTTGACGGCATAGACCGACAGCACCTCCGGCCACACGGCACGGGAACCAGACATTTCAAGCGCATCGTATTCAACGGAATCCTTGATGGCATCCAGCTCGTTCTGGTAATCCATGTTAATTTCCTGAATGACCTGCCGCATCGTCTTTTCTGAGCCGGTATCCTCGCTTGAAAAGAAAATGCCAAAGCAGGAGCAAGCAATCAAGGCAACAAGACAGATAACCACGACGACCACGACCGCAACCCAGCCACCGGCAGCGATAGCCGCAACCAGTGCTTTTATCGCTGCTGCGATGGCCTTGATTGCTGCCGCAACAGCTTTCGCCGCCGCAACAGCCGCTTTGTAGGCGGCAATGGCAGTCTGGCGGGCAATCTCCGCCGCTTTCTGTGCGGCCTTTGCAGCCGCAGCCGCTGCCTTTTGCGTTGCCTTCGCTGTTGCCTCTGCGGTTTTGATAGCAGCCTTGGAGGTTTTCTCCGCAGTCTTTACGACCCTCTCTGTTGACTTTACCGTTCCCTTTGCACCGGCTTTTACGGTCTGTTTCCCGGCAGAGCGAGCAGACTGCTTGATGGTGCGTTCGGTACGCTCCGCAGATTTGATGGTCTGGTTTCGTCTGCTCCGGATGCTTGTCCGCGTGGCCTCCGTATTTTGCCGCGCTGCCTGCCGTGCAGCCTCCTCTCGCGGTGTTCTACTTGGCGCACCCCTACGCAGATCCTCCTCATAGCGGCGAACCCGTTCTTCATTTTTTGTGGATGCGCTTTTCATTGCGGCGCTCCCGGTGTGCCTCCTTGCCTTTTTCAATGGCTTTTTTCGTTTGGCCGGAAACCTCGTGCCAAACCTGATCGGTCACATCCTCAGCGGCATAGCGGATTTTGTCCTCCGCGTATTCGGAGGGGGAAATCTGCCCGTCGTCCATCAGGTTTTCTGCCTGATCCTTGGAGCGGACGAGCGCCGTCTTCATGCGCTCGGAGACAACAGCCACTTTATCAAGAATCTTGATATCCTTAACGCTCTCCCTTGTTTTTATCCTGCCCAAAGCCATCGCCTCCCTTCAGAGCAGACAAGTCACGCTTTCTTCGCTACAACAACGAAGCGACCGTTGGGATAGGTATATTCGCAGGTAGAAAGGGTCAAAAGCTGATCTCCGTATTCAGCAGTAACCCCGTGTCATAGAGCTGTCTTGCGTGGACATTCTCCATGAACTCGGCAAACTGTACCTCATCCATCAGCGTGTATTCGTTGTACTTGAAGGTCTCGCGGTTCGTATTGAATTTGAAAGCGGCAACGACCTCATATTTGCCGAGGCCGGAAAGCGTGTCAAAGGCAATCGTCGGATGCTCCTTGTAAAAATCGGCGTCGGTGTATTTACAGAGGTCGGCAAACATAGAGCCGTCGTTCATGTGATGACCGTAAATCACAAGATTGTTGCTGATCCCGGTCATGCAGGCCTCGTCAATATAGGAAACGCCGTAGTCGCTGTACGATTTATCAAAGCTGCGCTTCAGATAGAAGTCCGGCTTGTTCGGGGGCTGCATGACGGGGTAATTGACATTCGTACCATTGATCCTGATCCAACCGATAAAGTCATTGTTCTGCGCAAACAGTGCATCATACTTTTCGTGGGCCAGCGCCGCCTCTGCCGCCGCCAATTCTTCTTCGCTCAGGCCGGATTCCTCCGCTCCGGTGGCCTTCTGCGGCTTATCGATTTCCGCAATCAGATTTGTCAGATCGTCAAATGCCACCTTGCTGTTCTTGGCGTCCAGATACTGATGCGTAAACATGGCGCTGCAAAAGATCGCTGCCGCGCCGAGTACGGAAACGATGATGATTCAAGGGTTTTCTTTTTTCATTTTGTATTCCTCCCAAAAGAATGGAGGACGGGGTTAATCCCGTCCTCTTGCAAATTTGCCCTCGCCTGGGCGTGTAGTCATAAGCTGATAGAGCTTGGTATCCTGCGGGAACCGATTGATAAAGGGTACCAGCGCAGAGCCGTATTTGATCAGTCCGCAGCCGGCGTCGGCATTGGTGATATAGCTCATCTGCTCATTGGAGATGTTCAGGAGCTTGGCAAGCTGCCCTCTGTCGGAGGCAGCCTGATTCAGCATAACCACAAATTCCGAGTTGGAAAGCATGGTACTGGCCTGAACGGAATCCAGCAGATACTCCACATTCTGCGTGATCGCCGTGGGGTATGCGTTGCGCTTACGGAACTGCCGCCATGCAGAGTTGAAGAACTGCGCCGAGAACTCGTTCTCGAACACCACATGGAACTCGTCAATAAAGACATGGGTGCGCTTGCCCTTCTTCCAGTTCAGCGTCACGCGGTTGAGCATGGTGTCCGTGATCACCAGCAGACCGGTGGGCTTGAGCTGGGAACCGAGACCGTGAATGTCGAACACCACGACACGCTTGTCGAGGTCCACATTGGACTGCTTGCCGAAGATGTCCAGAGAGCCGGTGGTATAGAGCTCAAGGGACAGCGCGATCTGCTTTCGCTTCGGGCTCAGGCTGCTCCAGCAGCATATCGCGTAGGGTGCAGAGAGTGGGGAATCGTCCCGGTGTCCGCCGCATTGCGGTACACATTGGTGATGCAGCGGTCGATGATCGACTTGTGCTGCGGGCCGACGCCCTTCTTGTCGATCTGCTCGATCAGAGACATGATGAACTCAGACTTTACGACAATGGGGTTGTTTTCGCCGTACCCGTCCACCATATACATGGCGTTCAGTCTGTCTCTGCCGCCGGCAGACACACGGATCACCGAGCCGAGATCGCCCATAGCTTCAATAAGCGGCGCGTATTCTCCCTCGGGGTCACAGATCAGAATATCATCGTTGGTGTTCAGAATGAGGAAGGTGATCAGCTCCTTTGCCGAGAACGACTTACCGGAGCCGGGAACGCCCAGCAGAAAAGCGGACTGGTTCAGAAGATTTGCCTTGTTGCACATGATGAGATTGTGGGAAATGGCATTTTCGCCGAAGTAAATGCCGCCCTTATCCATGATCTCCTGCACCTTGAAAGGCATCAGCACCGCAAGGCTCTCCGTGGTGAGAGTTCGGAAGGCATTGATTTTTCGCGTACCGATGGGGAGCACCGTATTCAGTCCATCCGTCTGCTGATACTTCAGCGTCGCCATCTGGCACATGTGCTTTCTCGCCGTAGACAGCACCGTTTCCGTGTCCAGATCCAGCTGCTCCTTGGAGTCTGCGGTAATCACCATTGTGACCACCGCAAACATCATGCGCTGGTCACGGGTGGTCAGATCGTCCAAAAACTCTTTGGATTCCTTGCGCTGAAGCTCCATGTCGTAGGGAACCACAGCGGAGAAATTGTTGTTCTGATTCTGCCTTCTCTGCCAGCCGGTGATGTTCGTTTCCACGCCCAGCAAGAGGCGCTCCACCTCACGGACGGCTTCATCGGTGGGAATGGGAATCACATCAATGGAGAGCATGAGATTGCGGTTTAGCTCGGTCAGCTCCGAGAACATGCTGTCCTTGATATAGCTGGCGTAGTCCTTGAGGAAAAGCACTCTGGCATATTTCTCGCCCAGCTTGATATGATCCACCGTGCGCTCTATGCTGTCCGGGCAGATGTAGTCACGGAAATCATGCCCCAGACGCGCCTTCCGGTTCATATCAAACGAGAATGCCGCCTCATCACCGGGGCGATAAAAGTCGTGGAGAATGCGCAGCCGCTCAACGGCGTTCAGGGGCACACACTTAGAGCCCAGATTTGCGAAATGGGCGGTCAAATCCGCTCCGACTCTCGCAAAATATGCCCGTGCTTCCTCAATGTCCTTTCTTGGCCACGGTGATGGTAATATACTTTTCCTGCGTGATTCCGTTTGCTCCGGTCGCTTTGTCCAAGAGCATATCGTTATACTCCTTTGCGGTATTCATCCAGCCCGTCCTGCTTCATGGGCATCAGGATGGATTCCTCAAAATCAGATCTGTTCAGCCTGTGATTGTTGATGGTGATCTTCGTGGTAGCTCCGCTGTCCAAGCTGTTCAGAAGCTCCGAGTATGTCAGAAACATGCTCTCTTTATCCTCACGGCTTGCCACCAGATAGTTGATGTCCGAGAATCGGAAGGACTTAGAGAACTTATTCCCAACCTTGAAAATGCCATCCGGCCAGATGTTCTTGATCGGAATAAGGTCCTGCACTTTTCTCGGAACCTTAAACTTTTCCTTGTCCTGTGCAAGGATCGCTTTGATACTCTTAATCATTGCGCTTGTAGGCCTCCTTTTCGTGTTCATCGATTGCGTCCTTCAACGCCTCGTAGTAGATATTCACCGGCTCGAATTTGATCTGCTTGGGCTCCAGCATTTCGCTGCGGAGCCAAGTCCATACAAATTGCTCTGCGGTCATGCCGTTGTAGTTCACAAAGCCCATTGCCGCAAAGGGTGCAGCACCAAGGATGCACATCCACGAAAACCGTCTCGGTTCCCACATAGGGCTTCAAAACAAAGTACAAAAAGCACCGCAACGCCAACAGCCAGTAAAGAAAAAACGAACTGTCTGAGGGACAGTCCGAAAACATAGACTCGGTATAGTTCCGAATCTCTCTATTGATTTTGACCTCCATTTTCATTCCTTTCCCGGCGCAGAGCCTCCTGAAGTTCCTCCTTGCAGACACATTCCTCTGCAAGGCAATTTACTTCGCCTTTCTTTCTGCCGCCGTAATAGAGACAATATTTGCAATCGCAATCAGCCGCGGTATATCCGCGCCATTGATTCAGTACACGCTTTGACATCTTAGATACCCATCATCTCCTTCACAAGCCGGTCTGCCATCTTCACTGCGCCGACCAGAATGAGCATGTTGAAAATCAGCTCGCCGATGTAGCTCCACACCATAGAAGCCGGAGCTGCATTCGGATCAGCAACAGGCGGGCTGGACGCAAACACAGAGAAGATGATGCAGGCCAGAACGATGATCGCTCCCTCCAGACACACCGACGCATAGCTTTTTAGGAAGCTCTTGCCGATGTTCTGCGTAGGCTCTCCGGCAAAGGCGGAAAGCGGAACAGGCGCAAGCGCGGTGTACATGTACATTTTGAAAAAGCGGCCATAGACGCTCAGAATCATCACGAAGGACAGCACCCAAATGAACAGGCCACCGATAAGCGTCACAGCCCACAGGGGAATGGACTCAAAGAAGCCGCAATCCTCCACCGCCGTAATAATCTCCTGCGGCAGCACCGTTGCCTGCGGGCTTCCAAAGCCGGCGGAATTCATGATCGTACTGACCACACCCTGAATAATCTCCAAAATCGCCATCATCAGCTCCATGCCATAGGTAATCAAGTCCCTTAGCAATCGCAAAGCGAACGAACAGCTTCACTGCGTGCTCCGGCTTTTTCAGCTCGGCAAAGGAGCCGCAGGTCTTTACGACTCCACCACAAAGAACAGCACCAACAACGCATAGCCGATGGCCTGCAGCGCTCCATGGATGCTGCAAATAATCGACCAAATCGAGCCGCCTTTGAATGTCTGCGGTGACTGCGTGATCAACTGCCAAATCTCAGACAGCTTATCGTTCCATACTTCCAGCGCATTTTCGAGGTTTTGAACAACCCAGTTATCGGACATTCGTTACACCTCCCTTCGGGGCGGTCTTTACGACCGCCCCTTTGCGGAAACCGGATCAGCCAACAATGAGGTTGAGGATTTCCTTGGCAAAGGTGATGATGACGCCGCCGGCCAGGGTCAGGAAACCGTTGGCGCGCTGGCTGGGATCGTGGGACTGGAAGCTGAGACCGACCTGCACAATGCCCCAGCCAAGCAGAATCAGGCCGACCGCACGGATGAGGCCGAAGATAAAGTCGCTGAGGTTGTTGACGACGGTAATGGGGTCGCCTGCGGCAAAGGCGGTCACACCCATGCTCATGGTAAGCGTAAGGGCAAGGACGGACATCGCATAGATACGGTAGCCCTTCTTGACCTTGCCGGGAATCTCCGGCTTGTTGGTGTTCTTCTTTGCATTAAGCTTCTTCATTGTCTTTTTTCTCCTTTTCGTCAAGTAGTTCTTCCAGCTCCTCTTCCGAGTAGAGCAAGAATTCATGTTTTTCTGGCTCCAGCTTTTCGGCGTTTTTGACAGCCTTCTTGTCGAAGCTGAACGCCATGGAAGCGATGCTCCTGGTATCCTCGCCGTGGGTATAGGCCGGCGCGGAGCCGTCTGTCGTAAGCGCCACATTGGGATGATGAAGGATATCATACTTGAGATCCCGGATGGGGCGCTCTCCGCGTATAAAAAGAAGTGCGTACTGGTTGTCCAACATACGCACTTCGTCAGGTGTCATCAGCTCTCGTCCGGCAAGCTGATAGTTGGTGGAATAGCTTCCGTTTCTGCCGCGAGACCGTCCGTAGGTATTCGTATCGATGGTCTCCTTGCCCAGCAGCTTGGAAACATACTCATGGGTACTCTGCTCGTTGCCGCCCAGATACAGAAACTCGTCACAGTTACCCACGATGCTCTCCCATTGCTTCTCAAACAGAGCCTTCAACTGCGCAAGGTTCTGAATGATGATGGAAACGGAAATCTCACGGCTTCGCATGGTGGACAGGAGCTTATCAAACTCATCCGGCAGGGCGACATTGGCAAACTCGTCCATGACAAAATGCACATGCACGGGCAATCTGCCGCCGTGAACGGAGTCGGCCTGATAGTAGAGCTGCTGAAACAGCTGGGTATAAAGCATACCCACGATGAAATTGAAGGAGCTGTCGTTATCAGGAATTACGGCGAATACCGCCGTTTTCTTTTCGCCGATTTGCCCCAAATCCATCTCATCGCATTGGGTAATGCCGGCCAGTGAATCCAGATTGAACTTTTCCAAACGGGAGACAAGGGAAATCTGAATGGATTTCAGCGTCTTGGCGCTGCCGGAGTGATACGCCCGGTAATACTTGAGGGCGATATGCTCCGGATTCCGTTCCTCCAATCTCTCAAAAAGCTCATCGAGAACGGACTGGTACTCCTCGTTATCCTCCTTTACATCACCGGCTCGGATCATCTCCATAACCATGGAGAAGTTCTGTTCATCGGGCGGAGCCTCATAATGAAGATAGCAGACAAGGGCCTTGAGCAGCATCGCTGCCGTCTGATCCCAGAACGGGTCCTGTGTCTGCGAACCTTTGGGCGTTGTGTTCTTAAAGAGGTTTGTGGTAAGCCGCTGAATATCATCATCGCTGCTGATATACACGAACGGGTTGTAGCAATGGCTTTTCTCCATATCAATAAGATCAAGGACTTTGATTTCATAGCCCTTCTCCTCCAGCAGATGGCCGGTATCCCGGAGCAGCTCGCCCTTTTGGGTCAAGCACAACAAAAGAAGTATTCGCATTCATAATGTTGGGCTTGGCGTAGAAGCGTGTTTTACCTGCACCGGAACCACCGCAGACCAGTACATTCAGATTTCTGCGGTGCTTTCTTCCGTCCAGGCCGATGGCCACATTTTGCGTCAGCAGCTTGTTTTCCGTCTTATCCTTGTTGGCATATTTCTTGTTGACCGAACCAGCCGCGCCCCATTTGGCCGATCCGTGCTCTTCTCGCCGTCTGTAATTGTGCTCCGTGGAGAGATAGACGCCGATGGCGATCCCGTACACAAAAGCAAAGTGAGGACAGTTTTTACACTGTCCTCACAAATCTGTATTTTGAATGGGTTTTGCATCACCGATCCGAACTGCTGAACCAGTCCGGGCAATCCATCCTTTAAGCAAGGAGCAATCAACAGGCCGAGCCACACAACCGGAATTATGCCGCAAAGATAGAGGATCACATTCTGCTTGGAGAGCTTATCTTGCCTCACGGTCAGCTCTCCGTTTCTCTTTCTTTGTTGGGGCATCGATGACCTTCAGGATCAAATCGTTAATGTCTTCTGTGGGCTTTTCGTCCCGGAGAAGATCGTTCCGAAAATCCATCAGGCCGCTGACCATCAGACGCTGCTCAAAATCGTCCAGCGTGACGACTTTCTTTTCCTCAGCCATATTGGGGTACCTCCTTATCTCGCTTCATCCCTGCGTTCCTTCGGCTTCATGCTCTTGTCCAGCACCTTCGCCATGTCGGACGAGATCTCATTGGCCACATCTCTGATCTTGGACAGCTCGTTTCTCACACTGCGGGCATTCATCGTAGAGAAGCCTTCGGGAAGTCTGTCAAAGCGGAACATGTCCTTCGGCACATTGTACCGGCTGCAGAGCACATACGACACGCAGTAGGCGGTAAAGGCATGGTCGCTGCGCTTATATGCGCCGTCGTCCAAGTGTGCGTGAGCAAGCTCCTGAGAAATGCCGCGGAAAATGTCACCGCCCTCCAGTCCAGGACCTAACATAGATTTTCTTGTCGTCGGGACGATATACCGCGTTGATGTTCTCCGGCAGCTTTTGGCTGATCTCGATGGGGCAAGGTGCATTGTGGATGATGGCTTTCAGAAGCAGCCGTTCGTCCCGCTTCATTGCGGGGCGGTCCTTGGCCTTTGCGGTCGTCTGGGAAATGTCGAACACCTTCTTGGAGTTGTAGCTGACACCCACGGTGCCGTCCTCCTTGGTGTATTCCTCGCCGGGCTCCAGCAATACGATTCCGCTTTCGCCCTTTTTGATGAACACGCCGTTATTCTTCCAGCCCTTAAAATCCGAAAGCTGGGTGGCATCGGCTTTCTGGGCGGTAATCAGAACCGCATTGCCCACAGAGTAGCGGTCGAATCGTGCCTGCACATCCAAATAGGACTGGAAGAGGCCGCCGTCATTTGCCATGCGCTGCGCAGTCTCATCAATCATGGCAAAAGCGCTCTCACGCTCCTGCTTCTTCTCTGCAGCCCACTCCTCCTTGTTGAAGGAAACGAAGCTTTTATCCTCCGTACCCTTCTGCGCGGAGGCATTGAAAATATCATCATAGTTTGCCATGGTCATCTCTCCTTGTCTTTTTTCTTCTTTTCGGCACGGGCCTGTGCTCAGAGGTTCTGTTGGGTTCGTCCTTGTTTTCTGCGCGGAGCTCGTCCTCTGTCTCTGCTCCTCCCGGATCTCCTTCATTTCCTGCCGGACAGATGGGCGGGAGCGTTCCGTTGGATCAGAGATACCCCTGACGGTTTTCTCGCGCTGATTTGATGTAGGCTCGGACGGACGGGATTTCGCAGCCGGGCCTTGCGTGGGGTTTTGCGTTTGCGCCTCCTCCTTATTGGGCGCAGGGGCAAGAAGCGCATCCAGGAAGGCTTCCTCCTTGTCCTTTTCCGTGGTGCTTCGGTCGGGAATAGGAATGTCCGCGTTCTTCTGTTCCTCCTTTGCCTTGACGATTTCGGTACGCGCCGAGCCGATGTCTGCGGTGGCAATGCCGAAGCGGTCAAAAATGCGGTTGATCTTGCTGGCGTCCTCTGCGCGGACAAACACATCGGTGTGGCCGTCGTTCGCCGTTTTGTCCTTCAAAACGCAATACAGGATGCCGTACTTCTTTGCCTCACGGCAGAACTTCTCCAAGGTCTCTGTCGCCAATGGCAAAGACCTTGAGTTCCCTTTCCGCTGCGGAGCATACTGTTGAGCCGTGTTTTCCGCGCGTCTTTTTTCTGGTCCTTCAGCACCGCATAAAGCAGAACCGCCAAACGCTCAGCGGCTTTCCCGCTGATTTTTGCAGCCACCTCAACGCCGTTGAGTGTCATCCTCACGACCTGCTCGGCTGCTTCTCCTGACGAGTAACTCATTTTCTGTTTTCTCCTTTCGCTCGATTTTCTGCTGCTCGATTTGCTCAAGATTCTTACGAACCTGTTCCGACCGATCAGCAATGTCGGAGCACAGCGCAATATCCCTCCGGCAGGTTTTCAGCTCTGTGGTCAGCTCCGCGATCCGGGCTCTCGTTACTTCGGCACTTTGGAAATCTTCTTTTCTTATGTGCCGCTTCAGTTCATTCTTCAGTCCCGTGCGCTGCTGTGTCAAAGCTTCCAGCTGCTGTTCCTTTTCGGCCTTATAGCCGGCAAGGGTCTCCACAGTTTCGATTCCTGTTTTGGCAAGGAAATCCGCCTGAGCAATGTATCTGTCGAGCTTCGTCACATCCTCACGCAAAAAGCCGACACCTTTTTTTTTACAGATGCCGGCTTATGCACGATGATGTGAAGCTCATAACAGTAATATAGGTACAGGGCGTAAAGGCCGGAGGCCTTCTTCGCTTTCTCCTTGTATTGTAATAGGGCGCTTTCGTGTCCTCCGCCACCTCGGGGAAAGCGCGTCTTGCGGCGATAATTGTTCTGAATCCGCTGCTTGATGGAATCCAGCTCGTAGTATTCACCCAGCTTGTCCAAGCGGAAGTTCTTCCCGCCGTCCACGATTCTTACAATGGGGTGGACCCTCGGCGAGCCCTTCGGTGTCGGGTAATCACTTCGTAGCCCATTTCCTTCATGACACGCTGGAACTCGCGCTCCGTAGTCGAGGCGAGGATCGCCCTGTCAATATCCTCGCGTATCCTGCTGCGCATGGTGGGCTTGCCGTTCTTCTCGGCCAGCCATTCTCCATAATTGGCTCTGTGGTCGGCAGGGTACTCTATCACGGAAATCTTAGCTTCCCGGCACAGCCGGTCGGAGACCTCCGCATCCGTCTGTAATCCGCCGGTGAGTTATAGAACTTCTTACCGTCCACATCGGAAACGGAGTTTATGACAAAGTGATTGTGATAATGCCCGGTGTTGCAGTGGGTAGCAATCACCACTTGGAAGCGGTCGCCCCACAGCTCTCTGGCAAGGGCGACTCCAATGCTGTGTGCCGTATCTGCATCCACTTCATCTGCCTTAAAGGACTGATAACCGTGATAGCAGGACCTGCCGCCCTCATTATGCATCAGGCGCTTTGTCTCCATGAACTCCTGCGCCGCCGTTTCCTCGCTGTGGAGATGGAGGCAGGTGACATAGGCTCTTTTCTCGGTTTTCATTTCGTCGGCAGCATATTCCACCACGCCCTCGATTTCATGAAGCTCCGAGAGCTTTTCCTTGTCATGCGTTTTCTCCGGATTGCGGGCGTAGTTGATGACCTTATCTACCCGCCCTTTTATGGGCCAGATCGATGTAACCGCCATTACTGATAATCGGAGGTGTACGCATCAGACACCATTTTCGTGGCGGCTCTGATTTCCTCCAATCCCTTCCGAAACTGCGGCATATCCGGCACATTGGTGGTGTTGAATCTCTCCAAGGTCTGATCCAGATTGTACCCCGCCTGCCGCATGGCCCGAAGCAGCATGGGAATATCCGCTGGCGGCGCTTCCTTAATTTCCTTATCTGCTACACTGCGGCGAACAAAGCCGCCGATGGACAACCCTGCTTTCTTGGCTTTCTTGGAAAGCACGGACAGTTCATCCTTTGTGAAGCAAACCTCCACTCTACAATTTCTTTTTCTCAAAAAATACTCATCCTTTCCGTTGGGGTTCAGGGCATTGCCCCAGAACAAGCGGAATCTGTACGGACAGATTCGTTGCTTGTTAAGACAATGCCACCAACCCCACGATTCAAATTACCTCGACACTTCTAAGGTACGAAATGCCCTTTGCAGAGAACTGGAACGAAACACTTACGCAGGTATTCAGAGGAATGTCTGCCAAACCCAAATAGTTCTTTTCGCTCCATGCTGATGTCATGATCTTTCTTCCGTCATCGAAATCAAGATATGCCAACAGGTTTTGTTCCTATCCCAGCGTTTACAGGCAATCGTCGCTGCAAAAGTCCCCTCAAAATCGGGGAACTGATATTCACGACCGTCAAAGCCGGACTCCACGAACTCCCGCCAGGACAATGCGCGCTTTTCGTTTTCCATATCGTTTTCACCTCCATTCCAATGTGGCTCCATTTTGGAGCCACCGATTGTTTGGGCAAGAAAAATGGCTCCAAATTGGCGCCATTAAAAAGTCTCAAGAAAATTCAGTATATCGGTTTCAGATTCTTCTGTTTCGGGATTACGGGCAGCGGCTCAAAGGGGATAAACAGGGCTTTCTTCAATTCTTCAGAAACGACTTTTCTGATCATCTTTTCCAAGCCGGAAAGCTCGCTTGAAGTATTGATTGCGCTGATAACCTCTTTGCCGACAAGTCCATTTCCTTTTTCGTGGATAATCTCCCAAGCTTTTCGCTCGGCATCTACATCCATGTTGAAACGCACACTGATTCTCTTGTAACTCATCGCGAATTGCCTTTGCGGGCATTCAGCTCTGCGAGATATTCATACCCCTTTGCCGTAGCGCATATGTCATCGTTGATGGTCACACGGGAAGCATCGTACACACCGAAGTTGCGGATCAGGCAGCTGCCGCCGCCGAGAACATACAGCCTCATCAGCTCCGGATTGTACTCGTGCTCACGAAGTCTCTGAAAAATGCCCTCCACATAATCGGTAGCCGTGTCAGTAATGGTTTTCAGATAATCCTCCTTAATATCTGCCGTACCGAACCGAAACACCCGGTTGATAATCGCTTCATCCACGGTGGTGTGATGCGCACGCATGACATTCTCCCGCACAGCCAGTAGGCACTGGTGTGTACCATATTTCTCCGTAAACATATTCCCGGAAACCGGCTTTTTGTCATTGATGAACATGATATTCATGGTGCCGTTTCCAATATCGCAGATCATGTTGCCCCCGAAAGTCAGAAAGCCGGTCTGCCACCGCCGCAAAGCCCTGGGGAAATACATCCACGCCTACGATCTCCACATGGTAGGAAACATTTCGGAATGAGAAGTCCACGGCTTTGTTCTGCATCAGATAGTCCCTGAACTCGTCCCGCTGACCACTGACCCAAGTAAGAGGAAGACCTGCCGCAATTCTGATTTTGCCGCAGGTCATTTTCGGATATTCAGTTCCCGCGCGATGGCCGCAAGCGCCAGCACATAGTAGTCCAAATCTTTCGTCTTATCCGCAAGGAACTCCTTGTGCCCTTCACCGATCAGGTAGAACTTGCTTTCAAAGACAAGCAGATTTTCTTTGAACACCGGCTCCTTGGCATAGGTGGAAACGCTTGCCGGGAAGCAGCAGTTTGCGGTTTTGATATTGCCGTAGCCGCTGTCGATTCCGATTATGATTACATCGTCGATCATCTTCATAGTATCACCTCCATCAGCGCTCGTGGCCTTTTTCGGGCTTATAGGAACGGCCTTGATCTCCCCGCCGACACGAAAGAAGCGCTCCGGATTCTGAAACTGCTTCTTGTACCGTTCCAGCTGTTCCTTGTTGAGGGAGCCGAAGTACGGCGTGCTGCAATCGCAGATGAAAAAGGGACCGAAGATAATGTCCATCATCTCCCTGTCTTCTCCGTAGATGGCTCGACAGGGCCGCATGCCGTTGTACTTGCCCTCATCGTTGCAGACGATGCAGACCTGCTCTTCAAAGGGATAATAGGGCTCGATCAGCCCGCCGACCACCCTCTGCAAATCGGAAAGCTCCGTCCCGATCTCTGCAACTCTGGCGACCTTGCCCGGTTCACAGAGCACCACTTTGATTTTCTTCTCTTTCAGGGGCTCGGTCATATCCGGGTCAAAATCCACTTCCCGAAAGCCGATACTGTCGCAGAAATGGAAGGTGGATTTTTCCTTACCTACGACCTCAACCACATCCGAAACGGAAAGGGACCTGCCCCGGTATCCGTCCGGATGGTCAAGGTTGAACATCTGGTACACTTCTTCCAGGGTACCGCATTCCACCTCGCCCTCAAACACCTTGTCGTAGATCTCGCTGCGAAGCGCGGCAGAGCCCTGAAAGCGCTCCAGATTTTCGTAGTTCAAGAAGGCCACATTGTTCTCGTCGGTCGGGTCGATCTGATAAATTGCAATGTTCATGTGCGTTCCCGATCCTTTCTTTCTCTCATAAGTCCTACACGGATTTTCAGCTCGTCATTCACATCTTTCCCACGGGAGGGCGGCTCGTCATAGACCTGATACCTTCCTTGCAGTCCGCCAACAATTCCTTTCACAGCGCCTCGACCGACGGCATCGTTATCCAAATGAAGATGGATTTTGCGGACGGATGGGTGCTCGTCAAGAAATCTACTCAAGGCCACCGGCACAACATTCTCTCGTTTAGTCTGAAACACACCGGCTAAAGACAAATAGGTTTCACTTTTTCCAGTCGTGCCCGGCAAGCAGTGCCAAGGTTGCGAAGCTCAGCAGGTCAATGGCGGATTCAAATACATGAATGTGCTCCGCATTCGGCTTTCCCTCCAAGAAAAAAGAGAAGTGCTTGTCGCTGCCGGTCAGCTCGCCCTTATAGCTGCTGACGGTGCTGCGCAGAGCGCCATATCTTGCCTTGCCGTCCTTGTCATACCCGACGAACACCGCATTGTGGTAATCTGCAGACTCAAAAGAGCAGCCTGTTATCCAGGCAATAGCGGATAATAACCGGGTGAATCCCTCGACTATAAAGATATTTCTCCACCTGTTCTGTCGTTTCGGACAGCTCCGGCATCAGCAGCTCCGTGCTTCTTCGCTCCTTCTGGCGATAGAAAACGGGAGGCTTTTCTGCCTCCCGTCCGAGAATGATTTCTGCTGCCTGCGTGAAAGGAATGCCCTTTACCTTGATGAGATAGTCCAGCGCTGATCTGCCGCCAATGCCCTGTGAGAACCAGCACCACTTGCCATTGCTGATTCGCAGGGAATCGTGTTCTCTGGTGCAATAGGTGTTTCCGGATACATGGACGAGCTCCTGCGGTTCATAATTGCGGAGGTAAGTCAAAAGATCCATTTCCTTGGCCTTGGCAATATCCTCCGCTGCAATATAGCTCATAGGGCATCACCTCGCTTCACGCCGGTCTCTCAGGAAATCGGCCCGGATGACCGCATCGGCTCGGCACTCGATGGTGTCCCGGATGTTGTCCATGTGGTCGGTCTCCCGCTTTTCAAAGTCCCTGAACACATCCGCAAGGGGACTGGGCGACTTCAGGAGCGCCTCGCACTGCTTATCGGATAGGTCGTATTCCTCCAGTGCCAGCACAATGTCCTCCCGCACCGTGTACTCGTAGCAGTAGTTCAGGATTTCGTCGGGCGGCTGGGAAAGCAGCCACGCCCGATACTTCTCCTGTTCTGCGAACACCTTCTTATATAAAGCGGTGTTCAGTTCTTCGTTTGTCATTTTGCTTCCTCCTTCATTTATGTTTTTGGGATAACACGCTCTATAGAAACAGCCGCTTGATTTCGCACTGAAACCAAGCGGCTGTGTATAGAATACTTGTTTTGGAACGAAATCAGATCATCCACACGGGGACAATGTATGTGCTGCTGTCGATTGCGCTCAATGTCTCCCGAAGGCAGATGATCGCGCCTGTCCCTCTTGGCACAGAGGCCTTATCCAGCAGCTTGAAAGCACCCGTAATTTGTGTGGGCGGGTTGATGCTTTTTTGATCTCTATGGGGTGCAGCTGACCGTCGCTCTCCATAATCAAGTCGATCTCGTTGCTGTTCTTGTCCCGGTAATAATGCAGCGGACAGCCCTTAGCGCTGTTGCTGTAGGTTTTATAATTTCCGACACAACATAGTTTTCTAAACTGGCTCCGTTGATTGCGCCATTCATCAAAATTTCGGGGCTTGAGTACCGGGTCAGATAGGAGACCAGCCCTGTATCGAAGAAATACATCTTCGGCGTTTTGATCGTCCGCTTCAGAAGATTGTTGGTGTAGGGGTGCAGGAAGAACACGATCCCGGATTTTTCAAGCTCCTTCAGCCAGCGCTTTGCGGTATCGTCACTGACCCCCACATCTCCGGCGATGTCATGCAGGTTCAGCATCTGGCCGCTTCTGCAGGCGGCAGCGCGAATGAAGTCGGCAAACATCACCTTATCCACACCGGGAATATCGGTGGTCACATCCCGGTCGATATAGGTCTGAATATAGCTGCTGTAAAACACATCCCGGTCTTTATACTTGCCGCTCCTGTGGCCGGGGAGTGCGCCGTCCCAAATCCTTTGATAGATCTCATTCGGTGTGGCTGGGGAAAGCAACGCCTTGCGCTTCTGCAATTCGTCAAGCTCCAACGAAAAGGGTGAAACCTCCATTGCACCGCAAAGCTCCGACTGTGACAGTGCCGACATATGAAGAATGGCGGTTCTTCCGGCCAGCGACTCCTGCGCCAACTCCATCAGGCGATACGCCTGAGAACCGGTCAGCCAGTAGGAGCCGGGTGCAGCGCCGTTATCCACGGCGATCTTGATATACGAAAACAGCTCCGGTGCATACTGAACCTCATCGATGAGAACCGGCGCGGGATGCAGCTTCAAGAACATTGCAGGATCGGTTTTGGCAAGTCTGCGCTCCTCCAAATCGTCCAGCGAAACCTCGGCTCGTGCCGTCCCCTCCATCAGATGCCGCAGCATGGTGGATTTTCCCACCTGACGCGGGCCCGTCAGCAGCACACAAGCATACTCCTCGCTTACCGCTATAAACTTCTTTTCAAGCTGTCTCTCAATATACATTGCCCTGCCTCCTTTAGGCCAAAATACGATGCACATTTATTATAGCCTAAGTGAGAGGAAAAATCAATAGATTTTAGTCTAAAATACGATGCACTTGTATTTTTAGCCTATATGGGCAGCAATTATGCGTGTCTGCACAGGCTTTCACCATTCATGTAAAGTCGCCCGATTTCAAATCAGGCGACTGAGCAGACGGCACTTGTCATTCCCCCATCAAAGAGCGTCGGGATTTTCTTCATGATCGTTCACCTCATCACCTTGATGATCAGCTCGTTCACATCCTCTGTCGGCTTTCCGGCAGAAAGAAGCTTGTTGCGAAAAGCAAGAAGCGCTCCCCGCAACAGCCGCGCCTCGTCAGGGGACAGCTCAACCATTCGTTTCTCTGCTTTACGGCGGAACATTTGCAGCACCTCCATTCCTCTCTGCCTCCATTGTATCCGCAGATGCTCATCATGGCAAATGTGCAAATGAAAATCTTCCGAAAGCGAATACGGCAGCCTATTGAAAGGCTGCCGTAGGTAGCTAAAACCGGAAGTTATCTTAATCTTTTCTGCACGTAATATTATACTGCCCACTTTCCTCTTTCAGAGAAACAATGTTAAGACCAGCGTTCTTCAAAAGTTGACTGATTGAATCCGAAGATTGTGGGTCAAGTTTTACAATGCCATAGGAAGTATGGATTCTCTTATCGGTAAACTGAATATCTAAATCTACAACAAAAGGTTCTGGATAAGCAGAGGAGATAGTGCAATCCCAAATGCACATTATTCCTCCAGTTTTTCAGAACACGGGTAGCCTCGAATATGGCCTTTCTCTGTATTTCTTCTGACATATACATCAGTGTATAGAAAAAAGTCACGTTATCAAACGAGCCATCGAAGAATGATAGTTTCTCGGCATCCATTAACAACTTTGTACAGCAGTTCGGCGCCTCGTCAAGTTCTTCCTGACGATTATCTATTGCGGTGACCTTATCGCCATACATTTGCCCGATAATAGCTTCGCCACCTCCGCCAATATCAAGAATCGAACCTTTCAAATCATAGTCTATGTTTATAATCATTTTTATCTTCACCCCATCCCGATTTGTCAGCCTCATTCTATCACACACTCGGTACATTTCCCGGCTTGCGTATCACAGCGGCGGTGCGGCAGATCACGAGTTATAGCTCGGCAATCTGCTCTACTGCATACAGCGGCAAATTCACAAGCCGGTCTTCTTTTTTGAAATCCGCCATTGAAGTACGGACGGCGATTTCGGGTGTGAACTTCTCCTGATAGGTTTTCAGGCTTTTTGCCCGGAGGTTGGTTTCAGCCTTCACCTCTACCGGAATCACCTGCTCGCCTGTATCCACGATGAAGTCAATTTCGCAGGAACCTCTGTCATTGGTGTAGTAGTAAACGCCCAGATCCTCAATGGTTTTCAGCTGCTGGCAAACATACTGCTCCGTAAAGGGCACCTTTGAATTCAATAAAGAGGTCGTTTCCGTCCAGCAAGGTGCGCTGGCGAAGGCCTGCCATACACCCAAGCAGTCCCACATCCACAAGGAACAGCTTGAATGCCTTTAAGTCTTCATAGGCCTTCAGGGGAATTCCGCCAGCGTTTACACGGCTGATCTTATGAACCAGTCCGCAATCGGAAAGCCACAGAATCGCCGTTTCATAATCCTTGGCTCTTGCGCCTTCTCGAACGAGGCCATAGACGAACTTTTTTTTTGTTTTCCCTTGCCAACTGCGAAGGAATGCTGTTCCAAAGCATGCGGATCTTGGGAACGATTTCGTTCGGTGCGTGTTTGGAAAAGTCCTGCTCATAAGCGGCAAGGATTCTCTTTTGTATCTCACGGACCTCATTAAAATCCTTGTTCTCCGCAAAGCTCTGCACCGCTTCCGGCATACCGCCTACAAAATAATACTGCTTGAGCGCATCAATGTAGGTCTGCTTAAAGCTCGTGATCATCGGATAATCCTGCTTGTTGAGCAGCTCTGCAAACGATCCTTACCGGCGGCCATCAAAAACTCCTTGAAAGAGAGCGGGTATAGCTTCAAAAAGTCCACTTTGCCCACCGGGAATGAAGTGCCTTCATGCAGGGCAATGCCCAGCAGAGAGCCTGCGCATACAATGTGGTACTCCGGCGCATTTTCGTAAAAAGTACTTGAGAGAGCTGAGCGCTCTTGGCACTTCCTGTACCTCATCAAAAATCAGGAGGGTGTGGTCGGGATCAATTTTTCGACCGGAATACAACTCCAACCCCATAATCAAGCGCTCTGTATCCAAATCAGAGGCAAACAGCTCAGCCATTCTGGAATTGGAATCGAAGTTGATATATACGGTATCGGTATAATAGAGCCTCCCGAATTCCTTCATCAGCCAGGTTTTCCCGACTTGCCGTGCGCCCTCGATAATCAGCGGCTTCCGCCGTTTGCTTTCTTTCCATTTCAGTAGCTTTTCCATTGCGATTCGGTACATACTTGCACCCCCTATCTCATACTGCAAATATAGTATACCACCGAATCGCAAAAAATGCAATGAATTTTGGGATTTTATCTACATTTTTTACAGCGAACTTTTTGATGCGCATACACTTTTCACAACGAAATCAGAAAATGCGTTCATGATATTGTAGTAGTCAAGAAAAGTAGACACGAAAATATTTATTTTGATTTGCTTTTTTCAAAAGTAGACATGAGGAACATTTTGCGGAAGTTGTTTTTTCAAAAGTGGACACGATGATTCGAAGCCTTGTAATGTCCTTGTTTGCAAGGGATAGCAGTTTTGGATAGAGTAGAGTTTAACGATTTCTTTTTCCGGTATTTTCTGTCCC
>VOFH01001808.1_pt1 | contig 23305 bp, 40 predicted proteins | sample 5384091 | NCBI WGS metagenome assembly VOFH01 (sample SAMN12384727, study PRJNA508395) | human gut metagenome | isolation source: healthy gut G | host: Homo sapiens
TGATCCTGTTACAATGATAGTACACGGAAAAGACTGGGCTTCCAGCCTTTTTCATTTCACTTTTAGAAAGGTCTTTTATGAAACGCAAATCGATTTTGTTTCTCTATTTACTCTTGCTAGCGATCGGCCTAGCCTATGAGACCCAGTCACTGACAGAAGGCTGGATGTCTGGTAGCCAGTATGGGATTGTGGGGACTTTCGACCTTGATCCTTTTGGTCTATGCGCTTCCTGCTGTTTGGGCCCTCTTTCATTTTGCTAAGAAGTGGAAGTTGTCTTGGGTACCGGTCTCTCTTTTCTCTATTAGGTGGGGGCTTTGTTGCCGGTTGGTTGTCTAGCTTTGCCAATACCTATTTCCATGACATGATTCAAGCGATCGCTCCAAATAGCGACTTTTGGAACCAGTACGAGTGCCATCGCTGCGCCTCTCTTTGAGGAACCCTTTAAGTTGATTCCGATCTTCTTTGTCCTCTATTTGTTCAGTGTTCGTCGCATCAAGTCGATATTCCTCTTAGCTATTGCGTCTGGTCTTGGCTTCCAGATCGTAGAGGACTTTGCCTATATCCGTCAGGATCTGCCGGAAGGTTTCTCTTACACGGTGTCAGGGATTCTCGGTCGTGTGGCTAATGCGCCCATGTCTCACTGGGTCTACACAGGTCTTGTTATGCTAGGGCTCTTCCTAATTGTCCAAGCAAGCAGAGGACGCAAGGATCTAGGTCTAGCAGGTTGGGGATATTTAGTAGCAGGGTTTGGACTCCATTTTGTTGGCAATTCACCCTTCTCACAAATCGTGACCGAGTTGCCGATTGCGATTCCAGTCTTGAATGCTACTGGGCTCTTCCTAATCTACCAAGCTTATCAAACCATCGAGCGATTAGAACAAGGAAAATAAAACAAAAAAGAATGAGAGTGGGACAGAAATCGGTAATTCGTTAGAATTCGATTTCGTCGTCCCACCCCTCCGCACAATTGAGTAGGGCTAAAAAGCTGATGAAATCAGCGTAGTAGAGCCCACTCAACCACTGCGTCTTGCTCGACAATCAAAAATAATTAAGAGGCTAGGACTTTTGTCCCAGCCTCATTTTGTTATTTTCCAAGACAGAACTGGCTGAAGAGTTGGGTGATGAGCTCATCTGGTGCAGCATCCCCAGTGATTTCTCCGATGGAATTTCCCAGGTGCGGGTGAGGTCGACTTGAAGCAGGTCTACCTTGGCATACCGAGGGCCAAGCCTTCGTTGACCGCTTGCAGGCTTTCAATAGCTTTCTCGATGAGAGAGATGTGACGAGCATTAGAAAGATACGTCGCATCTTGCTCAACCAGCCCAGCATTTTCGAAGAAGAGAGCAGTGATCCTGTCTTCAATTTGATCGATGTTTTGATTTTTCAGAACGGAGATCTTGATATGATCTTCCGGCAGTTGGTCGATTTCGATCTTCTCTGGGAGGTCGACCTTATTGAGGAGAATGATGCGGTTGCTATCTTGAGAGATTTCAAGGAGTTGGCGGTCTTGATCGGTCAAGGGCTCGCTAGCATTGAGAACTAGAAGGACTAGATCGGCTTCCTTGAGGGCTTTTTTCGACCGTTCGACACCGATTTGCTCAACGAGGTCTTCGGTCTCACGGATACCAGCTGTATCGACCAATTTGAGGGGAACCCCGTTGATGTTGACGTATTCCTCGATAACGTCACGGGTGGTCCCTTCGATATCGGTAACAATGGCTTTTTCTTCGCGAAGAAGATTATTGAGGAGGCTAGACTTGCCAACGTTTGGACGACCGATGATAGCAGTAGAAATCCCTTCACGCAAGATCTTACCACGGCGGGCAGTCTTGAGGAGGTTGGTCAAGAGGGCTTCAAATTCACTGGTCTTTTCACGGATGATCTCAGTGGTTGCTTCTTCGACATCATCGTACTCAGGATAGTCGATATTGACTTCGACCTGGGCCAGGGTATTGAGGATTTCTTGGCGCGTGTTGTTGATGAGGTCAGACAGGGAACCATCGAGTTGTTTAACGGCGATGTTCATAGCCTTGTCGGTCTTTGCGCGGATAATGTCCATGACCGCCTTCAGCCTGGGTCAAATCGACCCGCCCATTCAGGAAGGCCCGCTTGGTAAATTCCCCAGGCTCAGCTAATCGAGCGCCTTCACGGATCACCAATTGCAGGATTTCATTGGTCACCGCAATCCCACCGTGGGTATTGATCTCGATGATGTCCTCACGGGTGAAGGTCTTCGGCGAGCGCATGGCTCCAACCATGACTTCGTCGAGGATCTCGTTCTTATCTGGATCTACGATATGGCCGTAGTTGAGGGTGTGGCTCGCCACCTGGCTTAAATCTTTCCCTTTGAAGATCTTTTGCGCAATGGCAAAGCTGTCTGTCCCGCTCAAGCGGACGATCCCGATCGCCCCTCACCAAGAGGAGTCGAGATGGCAGCAATGGTATCAAATTCTTTAGTAATCATGTCATTTCTCTTTTCCTGTAGATTCATCTCTATTCTATCGTAAAGTCAGCGGACGGGCAAGGTTTTAAAACTTTAAAAAAGTAAACTTTATCTATTAGTGAAAAATATTAAGAGAACTTAATTGAAAAAAAGGTATGATTAAAAAAAACAGGTAGGAATTATGTGAGTTCAAAGACGTCATTGCGAACTTCTTCGGTACAGGTTCCATGACTAATTATTGAGCCTGAATTGTCTCAATCAAAGAAGAAGTGCCTGAAACTGTATTGTTTCAGGCACTTTGATCAGGCTGAAAGTTTCATAAATACTTAAATAATTGATAAGATTAAATTGTTCTTATTTTGATGAAAAAACACTTGCTAAGCATTATGAATTGCTTATTTTATTTACTAATCATAGCAAAGATTAAATAATAAATTTTCAGTTGTTGAATCATCAGAATAATCATTTGATTCCTGGTATTGCCCGAATTTTGATATTGTTTGCCATCCATCAGCTTTTAAATATGTACTGGTTGAATTGAAAACTTCATCAGCTAATGAATTAAATTTATCCTTTTTTAAAATAAAACTTTCCTCGTGAAACACCTTTGAAAACAGTCCAGCAGAAAGCAACCCAACTGGTTATGCGACAAAATTGCAAGAAGTTTCTCTTGGCAAGGATACAATGACTGGCCACTGGGAAATCATGGGTCTCAATATTACAGAGCCTTTTGATACCTTCTGGAACGGATTCCCAGAAGAAATTCTCACTAAAATTGAAGAATTCTCAGGACGTAAGGTCATCCGTGAAGCCAACAAACCTTATTCTGGTACAGCGGTCATCGAAGACTTTGGTCCACGCCAAATGGAAACTGGTGAGTTGATCATTTACACTTCAGCTGACCCAGTTCTTCAAATTGCTGCACACGAAGACATTATTCCTTTGGATGAGTTGTATCGTATTTGTGAATATGCGCGTTCAATTACTCTTGAGCGTCCAGCTCTTCTAGGGCGTATCATTGCGCGCCCTTACGTTGGTGAGCCTGGAAACTTCACACGTACAGCCAACCGTCGTGACTTGGCTGTTTCACCATTTGCGCCAACTGTCTTGGACAAGTTGAACGAAGCGGGTATCGATACCTATGCAGTTGGTAAGATCAACGATATTTTCAACGGAGCTGGTATCAACCACGATATGGGACACAACAAATCAAATAGTCACGGTATTGATAATTTGATTAAAGCTATGACTTCTGAAGACTTCAAACATGGTTTCTCATTCACAAACTTGGTAGACTTTGATGCTCTTTATGGACACCGTCGTGACCCACATGGATATCGTGATTGCTTGCACGAATTTGACCAACGTTTGCCTGAAATCATTGCTGCTATGCGTGAAGATGATCTCTTGATGATTACTGCTGACCATGGAAATGATCCAACTTATGCAGGTACGGACCATACTCGTGAATATATTCCTTTCTTGGCTTACAGTCCATCATTCAAAGGAAATGGACTTATTCCAGTAGGTCATTTCTCTGACATCTCAGCAACTGTCGCTGAAAACTTTGGTGTAGATAAAGCCATGATTGGTGAAAGCTTCTTGGATAAACTTGTCTAAAATGAAGCGCTATGCATTCTTGGTTCGTGGGATAAACGTTGGTGGTCGTCACAAGGTAGTCATGGAGGAATTTTGTCGTGAATTAGAAGAACTCGGTATGTCACATGTTTCTCCCTATATAAATAGTGGAAATCTTTTCTTTGATTCTACCTTGATGAAAGAGGAACTCCTCTTAGTTTTAGAGGAATTTCTAAATAAGGCTTATCCATTTATTAAGGTATTTTTTCTCTTTTACTCTTGAAGATTATCAAAATGAAGTGGCCTCATTACCTAAGTGGTGGGAGGATGATTTCTATAGAAAAGACGTCCTCTTATTCACTGAAAGACTTGATAAGAACGAAATGAAGAAGGTTATTAACTCTTTAGAGTTGAAAGATGAAATACTTCATTTTGGTCAACTTGGTGTCTACTGGGTAAAGTATGATAAATCAACTTATAGCCAAACAGCTTATCATAAGAAGTTATTGAAAACACATTTTTATCCTGATATAACCATTCGAAATGCAAGAACTTTTTCAAAAATTGGTCATTTTTAAGAATGAAATAAAATAGGGAGAAATAACATGTCGTTACTTGAAAAAATTAGAGTTACTCAAGCGTTTTTGGAAAGCAAAGGAATTGAAAAACCTGAGTTCGGTTTAATCTTGGGTTCTGGACTTGGTGAGTTGGCTGAAGAAGTTGAAGACGCAGTTGTCATTGACTATGCGGATATTCCAAACTGGGGACAATCAACGGTTGTCGGTCATGCTGGAAAACTTGTTTACGGAACTTTGTCTGGACGTAAGGTTTTGGCTCTTCAAGGGCGTTTCCATTTTTATGAAGGAAACCCGCTCGAAGTCGTTACTTTCCCTGTACGTGTTATGAAAGCTCTTGGATGTGAAGGAGTTGTTGTAACCAATGCAGCAGGTGGTATCGGTTTTGGTCCAGGTACTTTGATGGCCATCACTGACCACATTAACATGACTGGTCAAAACCCATTGATCGGTGAAAACTTGGATGATTTTGGTCCACGTTTCCCTGATATGTCTAAAGCTTACACACCTGAATACCGTGAAACCGCTCATAAAGTGGCTGATAAACTTGGTATCAAATTGGATGATGGTGTTTATATCGGTGTGACTGGTCCAACTTATGAAACTCCAGCTGAAATCCGTGCTTATAAGACACTAGGGGCAGATGCTGTTGGGATGTCTACAGTTCCTGAGGTTATTGTTGCAGCTCACTCTGGTTTGAAAGTTCTTGGTATTTCATGTATTACCAACTTTGCGGCTGGTTTCAAGAAGAATTGAACCACGAAGAAGTGGTGGAAGTGACTGAGCGTGTCAAAGGAGATTTCAAAGGATTGCTAAAAGCGATTCTTGCTGAACTCTAAAATATGATTGCTCGGGGAATAAAACATATAACGTCATTACCCAAGTTTATTAGGTTAAGTTTAGCTGTTTTTGGAACCGGTATTGCTTCAGGTTTGGTTGGCATTCTTTGTCATTACCTTTTGGAGTTTATACAGATTCTTGTATTTGGTAATGATAAATCGAATTTATTGTCACAGTTTAACTCTGTAAGTCCCTTTCGACGATTTGCAGTATTGCTTGTAGTAGGTGTTTTGGCTAGTTTATTTTGGTATTTCCTTCAGAGACGAGTGTCCCTCCTTTCTATTAGTAAGGCTAAGCAACTCGTTGGTAAGAAGAGTCCAAATTTTCTTGGCCAGAGTCTACATGCTTTGATGCAGGTTGCAATCGTTGGAGCTGGTTCCTCAATTGGAAAAGAAGGAGCGCCTCGAGAATTAGGCGCTCTATTTGGTGGTAGTCTCTCCAAAGCCTTGCATTTGGATGTTGTTGATAGACAATTGTTAATTGCTTGCGGGGCAGGCGCTGGCTTAGCTGCGGTTTACCAAGTCCCCTTTGCCAGTACACTGTTTGTTGTCTGGAAACCTTAGGTGTTGCTTGGAAATCAAAAAACATTGTTATCATTCTTGTGACAACTTACTTGTCAGCTTATTGTGCTCGCCCAATCGTTGGTAAGGAGGCAATGTATCAAGTCGGTAAAGTTGGCTCAGATCCTGCTAGTCTGATTCAGGTTATTGTTCTTGTATTAGTGATAACTCCGCTGGCGATGATGTTTAGCTTCTTAGCTAAAAAGGCTAGCAAAAGTCGTATTACTGATAAACGCATTCTGTGGACCATGCCACTATCTTATATAGTACTAGGTGGGATTGCAGCTTTATACCCCTTTAATCATGGGAAATGGTCAGGTTCTAGCACAATGGTTATTTTCAGGTGGGGTTTCAGCATACCTACCTCTTATCCTTGTCGTCAAAGGACTTGTGGTATGTTTGCTTTTATGGGCAGGCTCTTATGGAGGAACCCTAACCCCTTCCTTTACTTTAGGTGCTGGATTGGGTTTCTTATTGACAAGTTGTCTTGAGAGTTTTTGGTTTATCACTCAATCCTACTCTAGGAATGTTACTCGGTGCAACCGTATTTTTAGGAATAACTTTAGATGCTCCTCTAACTGGGATAGCCTTAGTTCTAGGTTTTACTGGTCAAGGAGGGCTGGTAGCAGTACCACTAATCTTAGCGAGTCTACTATCGAGGATATTAAAAATAGATGGAAGAAAAAACAATGAATATTCATTTTATCTTACACGAAACATTTGAGGTTCCAGGAGCTTATTTGAAATGGGCACAAGACCGTGGGCATAATATCACATCAACCAAGGTATATGAGGAAGAGCTTCTTCCTGAAACCGTTGAAGGTATTGATTTTCTAATTGTTATGGGTGGCCCTCAGTCACCTGATGAGGATCGTCAGGCCTTTCCTTATTATGATCCAGAGGCTGAGATTGCATTTATGCAAAAGGCAATTGCTGCTGATATCTATATTGTTGGGGTTTGCCTAGGTGCTCAACTTTTATCTGTTGCCTATGGTGGTAATTACGAGCATAGTCCAGAACGTGAGATTGGTGTTTTCCTGTAACATTAACTGAGGCAGGTTTAGCGGATGAGCATGTCAAAGGTGAGTTTGGAAAAATTCTTAAACACGGGTCACTGGCATGGTGATATGCCTGGATTGACTTATAATGCAGTTGTTCTTGCTACTAGTCAAGGTTGTCCGCGTCAAATTGTTCGCTTCAGTCCTAAACATTATGCCTTTCAGGCACACTTAGAATTTGATCCTAAAGCTATTGATTTACTTGATAGCTGCTGATGGTGAAGATATTTACGTAAGAACAAAAATAAAAGTTGACCTTTGTTCAAACACCTGAACAATTCGTGCCAACGATTATTCTGAAATGAACAAAAAGTTATACGATTTTTTGATTCATTAACAAAGCTTAATCCACTTTTAAAGTTGTTATTTATCCACTATATAATAGTAGAAAAATATTTAAAAATAAAAATTAAGAAAGGTAGAGCATGTGTTCTAATTTGAACACGAGCGGAAAGCTGTAGGAAAATAGATAATCTTCATTTGTTTTCTGTCTGCTTCTTTTACCATCAAAAAATAGAAAGGAAGGGTAGTTCGGGTTTGAATTTGAACACGGCGGAGAGGCTGTGAAAAAGATAATCTCCTCCTAGATGCGAAGCATCTTCGTCAGATTTCCTATTTTTACTTTGCCTTTTAACGCCCTTGGTATCTTATACTATGTCTATCCATATTGCTGCTAAGCAGGGTGAAATTGCTGATAAAATTCTTCTTCCAGGGGATCCTCTTCGTGCTAAGTTTATTGCGGAGAATTTCCTTGAAGATGCTGTTTGTTTTAACGAAGTGCGTAACATGTTTGGTTACACTGGTACTTATAAGGGTCACCGTGTATCTGTCATGGGAACTGGTATGGGGATGCCGTCTATTTCGATTTATGCGCGTGAGCTTGATTGTGGACTACGGTGTGAAAAAATTGATTCGTGTGGGTACTGCTGGTTCATTGAATGAGGATGTTCACGTTCGTGAGTTAGTTCTTGCACAGGCCGCGGCGACAAACTCTAACATTATCCGTAAGATTGGCCACAATACGATTTCCCACAAATTGCAAGTTTCGATCTCCTGGATAAGGCTTACCACATTGCCAAAGACCTTGGTATGACAACACATGTTGGTAATGTCTTGTCATCAGATGTTTTCTATTCAAACTATGGTGAAAAAAACATCGAGCTTGGTAAATGGGGCGTCAAAGCTGTGGAAATGGAAGCAGCGGCTCTTTACTATCTTGCTGCTCAACACCATGTTGATGCCCTTGCTATCATGACGATTTCAGATAGTTTGGTCAATCCAGATGAGGACACAACTGCTGAAGAACGTCAAAACACTTTCACTGACATGATGAAAGTTGTTCGCAATCCCTTGGCCCACTTGATCAAGCCCTTTGATGAAGAAGAGCTCCATCGGACGACGGGTTTCTCTTCTCAGGATTTTATGAAGAATTTGATTGACCTTTGCAAGCTACACAGGCATCCATTATGATCAAGCTAACTTTTATTTTGATCAGGCCAATGCTGTCATGGAAGAGCTACTAAAGGAGAAGTAGATGGATAAGATTGCGCAATTACAGGAGATGATTGATCAGAGTCAACGGATCGTGTTTTTCGGTGGGGCAGGAGTTTCCACGGAGTCAAATATTCCAGATTTTCGAAGCTCAGACGGTGTCTATAGTGTTCAGGTGGGGCGGCATTTGACAGCTGAGCAATTGGTCTCCCATACCATGTTTGAGCGCTATCCTGAGGACTTTTTCGACTTTTACAAGAAAGTACTTGCTCTACCCAGATGCCAAGCCCAATGCAGCCCATCGCTATCTGGCTCGGCTTGAAGAGACCGGTAAACTCAAGGCGGTGGTGACACAAAATATTGATAGTCTCCATGAAATGGCTGGTTCTAAAAAAAGTTTTGAAGCTCCATGGCAGCGCCGACCGTAATTACTGTACGGGTTGCCAGCGATTTTATGATTTAGAGGCCTTTCTAGCTTTAGAAGGCCCAATTCCACACTGTTTGGACTGTGGCAAGGTGGTCAAACCTGATGTGACTCTTTACGAGGAACCTCTCGATATGGACGTCTTTAGCCAAGCAGCCCAAGCCATCCAAGAGGCTGATCTCCTGATTATCGGTGGAACTTCCCTTGTGGTCTACCCAGCAGCTAGTTTGATTCAGTATTTCCGAGGGAAGAAGCTGGTTGTCATCAATAAAACCAGTATCCCACAAGATAAGCAAGCAGACCTAGTTATCGAAGGAAAAATTGGGAAGTCTTTTCACAATTAAGACCATGAAAAATATCTGAGTGAACATGGATCACTCAGATATTTTTTATTTATCAAACTTCACTTCCTCAAGCAAGTACTCGATGAATTTTTTCTCCCATTTTTGAGAGGGCTGTTTTTCATGTTTGATGTAGACCAGCTCGATCGGGTCTTCGATATCAAGGGGAATGGAGACGATGTTATTTCCGTTGAGATTGCTGTTGAGGATCCCGGTCGCAATGGTGTAGCCATCCAGACCAATCAAGAGATTAAAGAGGGTCGCCCGGTCACTAACGACGATGGATTTCTTATGATGCTCTTTGAGAGAGGATCTCTTCTGAGAAGTAGAAGGAATTGTGGGTTCCTTGGTCATAGCTAAGGTATGGGAAATCTTCCAGATCAGACAAGTGAACGATCTCTTTCTTGGCAAGAGGATTGGTCTTGCTGACAAAGATATGAGGTTGCGCTGTAAAGAGGTGGGTGGCAATCAGGTGATTATCATCCAGCATCTTAGAGAGGACATCTCGGTTGTAGCTATTCAAAAAGAGTACGCCAACCTCGCTGCGGAAAGTTCTTGACGTCATCGATGATCTCCCAAGTCCGCGTCTCCCGTAGGAAGAGCTCGTATTTTTCCATGTCGCTTTTCTTCAATAGTGAAACGAAGGCCTCAACCACGAAGGCGTAGTGCTGTGAAGAGACGCTGAAAAGCTCACGAGAGCCCACAGGATTTTTATAGCGCTCGGACAAGAGGTCAATCTGCTCCACCACCTGGCGGGCATAAGAGAGGAACCCATCCCATCGCGGGTCAAAGTGATCCCTTTGGGATTCCGGATAAAGATTTCAATTCCCATCTCATTTTCCAAGTCCTTAACAGCATTGGAAAGGCTAGGTTGAGTGATGAAGAGTTGTTTTGCGGCCTCATTCATAGAGCCGGTTTCGACGATTTTGATAATGTATTGTAATTGTTGTATTCTCATGCTTTTATTTTAACATAAAAAGCGCGTTTTTCCTGTAAAATGTGGTCTTTCAAGGACTGTATCAGAGAATAAGACAGGCTGAGGTAGGTAATAGGAAGTAGGCTAGATCAAATAGTTAAAAATAGAAGATTGGAAACAAAATCTACATCTGGGGACTGATTTTGATGGAAAAATACAGTTTTGCCTTGCTGAAGGTAAGATCTGATTGATAGAATGGTAAAAAATTGATTGAGGAGATCTTATGAAAAAACTCGTTTCCTGGTATAAGAAAAAGGATAAGGAATTGGAAACCCATTTCACAGCTGGTCTGTTGCAGATCAATTTTGTGACCAATGCTCTGATTCTATTGGCCTTTTACATCTATTTGGTTATTAGTCAGTCGCTCTATGCAATTAAGGATCCATTCATTCAATTTAGTTTTGTTTGGCTATAGTCATTTCCTTTACGATGGAGAGTCTTGCCCTATGGTGACCTTAGCCCTTTTGTTCCCAATATTTTTGTCATTATCTATGGGATCGGTCGGTGGTCTAGCATCCAGTTCAAAGAATCTGAGGAAGAAGCTCTCAAAGATCCAGAACTGTTTGAGGATAGAGGGCCAAAAGAAGGAAAAGGACAAGAGAAGATGACGCATCCTTATGAAGGAAAAGCAGGAATCACCTAGTCCTAAGCCTGTCAAAAGAAAAAGCAACAGCCTACAATTGTTCTTTGGTTTGGTCTCTTTGGTTGCTTTCTCGAAGCGATTTTTCATTTACATCGTCAAGGAGATGACCTTTTTACGATTGGAGTGAGTTTGATCAATTCGCAGAAGCATGCCCTGATCTGGTCTGGCGCCTATCCGACCTTCTTTCACACTGGCAGCTCTTACTTTACTAGCCTTGATTATCTATTCCTACCGGGATGCGAATTCACTCTCGCCGTTAGCAAATGTCTTCTGCATCAGTGGCATTCTAGGAGGAGTGGTTCTTCTCTGAGTTTTTGATAATCAACTGCAGGTAGCAAGTTTTCACACCTTTTTTCTTACTGATCTATTCCATCCATCTCTTTATGGGTTCGTATCAGGGAGTGGCAGCAGGATCGAACAGAAATGGCCTATGAGAATCGTCTATTTCAATGGTTCCATCAGCTCTTAAACAAGTCACGGAACTGGCCTTGGTTAGCAGTCCTTGTCGCCTTCCAACCCTTGCCCTTGTTGTCCTTGTTCTCATGCTCTTTGGGCAACAACCGGATTCCATGATCAAGGCCTGGACCAATACAGCAGACTGGGCTTTCTCACAAAAGATCCCTCCTCAGAATCTCATCATTGATGAGCATTATCTCTGTACGGTTGCGGCTGGTGGGCATGAAAAAAGTTGTCAAGCCCCAGCGGATGGGCGTCCGCCACGGTCATCCAGTCGTTGTCAATCGCCAGCTTTGTATTGCCAATGCCTTTGAGCAGGTACTAGAAGAAAAGACGCCACGTTTCCATCGCTTCTTGCGTCGCAATTATGACCGCTATGGCTATCCCTTTGCCAAGCATATCAAGAAGAAATGGGCCATGGATGTCATTTACTATCTGATGAAGCCCCTTGGAATGGATCTTCTTGTTGGTTCTCTACTTGGTCGATCGCAAGCCAGAAAACCGAATTGCTATGCAATACATCAAGCCGATCCCAGAAGATTTTGACCCCCATAAAGTTTCCTGAGTTACTGATTTTTACTTGACAAGCGAGAAGGAGCGCGATATAATGAGACAAATTTAACCTTTAAGAGGTCCAGAGAGGCCTGCAAGGAAAGACAGAAAAAAGATCAGCGGACGGTGTCTAGCTGATCATTTGTAGGGACCTTGCTTTTTGCGAGGTCTTTTTGCTGAAAGAAAGAAGAGGAAACCAATGGTCAGTGACAGTTGTAAAAACGCTTTGGCAAAATCATGATGGAGGAGATGGAGCTGGTCGCTCAAGAAGAAATCGCTCCCCGCATCTATTCTATGATCTTGAAGGGGGAAATGGTGGCGCAGATGCTGCCAGGTCAATTCCTTCATATCCGCGTCCCTGATGGGGCCAAGCTCCTTCGCCGTCCGATTTCAATTTCTGAGATTGATCCTGAGACACAGACTTGTCGCTTGATCTACCGCATCGAAGGTGGGGGACAGCTATCTTTTCCCAATTGCCAATCGGTAGCAAACTCAGTGTCATGGGGCCTCAGGGAAATGGCTTTGATCTCACCAATCTCGGCCAAGGTCAGAAAGCCTTGATCATCGGTGGCGGGATCGGTGTTCCTCCTTTGGTCCAAGTGGCCAAACAACTCCATGAGCAAGGGGTGGAAGTTGAAGTGGTTGTCGGCTTTGCGACCAAAGAAGCCGTCATTTTGGAAGAAGAGCTTTCTCAGGTGGCTCATGTCACTGTAACGACAGACGATGGGACTTATGGCACTAAGGGCTATGTCTCAACAATCGTTGATCAGATGGACCAGGAGTTTGATGCTATCTATTCTTGTGGAGCACCTGGCATGCTCAAATATGTCAATACCAAATTCCATGACCATCCTCGCGCCTATATTTCTATGGAATCGCGTATGGCTTGTGGGATGGGTGCTTGCTACGCCTGTGTAGTGCATCTGGAAAATGAAAGCCAAGCAGCCAATAAGCGCGTGTGTGAAGACGGACCGGTCTTTGAAACCGGTACGATTGTGATGTAGGAGGACCTTATGACAGCAAATCGACTAGCCGTATCCTTACCTGGTTTAGACTTGAAAAACCCGATTATTCCGGCATCTGGCTGTTTTGGTTTCGGTCAGAATATGCTAAATACTATGACTTAGACCTGCTTGGATCCATCATGATCAAGGCGACAACTGCTGAGGCTCGTTTTGGAAATCCGACACCACGAGTTGCTGAGACGCCTGCAGGCATGCTCAATGCCATTGGACTCCAAAATCCAGGGGTAGACGTGGTCCTAGCAGAGAAACTCCCTTGGTTGGCCCAACATTATCCAGATCTACCGATTATTGCCAACGTAGCTGGCTTCTCCAATGAAGAGTATGCAACGGTATCTAGGAAGATCTCGCAAGCGCCAAATGTCAAAGCCATTGAGCTCAATATCTCTTGTCCAAACGTAGACCATGGCAACAATGGTCTTTTAATTGGGCAGGTTCCTGAATTGGCCTATGCGGCTGTGAAAGCAGCGGTAGAAGCGTCCTCCGTCCCTGTCTATGTCAAGTTAACGCCTAGTGTGGCAGACATCACGCAGGTCGCAAAAGCAGCAGAGGATGCAGGGGCGACTGGTTTAACCATGATCAATACCTTGGTCGGCATGCGCTTTTGACCTCAAGACTGGTAAGCCCATCATTGCCAATGGAACCGGAGGCATGTCGGGTCCAGCTGTTTTCCCAGTTGCTTTGAAACTCATCCGCCAGGTTGCCCAATCCACTAAACTTCCGATTATCGGAATGGGAGGTGTCGATTCAGCCGAAGCAGCCATTGAAATGATGATTGCAGGGGCCTCTGCGATTGGAGTTGGAACCGCTAATTTTCACCGATCCTTATGCATGTCCAACCATCATCGAAGATCTGCCACAGGTCATGGATCGCTATGGTATTGACACCCTTGAGAACTTCCGAAAACATGTACGGGAAAATCTACTGTAAATCCTTGACTTTTCCCAAATATCGTACTACAATAAATAAAAAACCTTTAAAGCAGTCCAGAGAGGCTCCTAAGGTCTAGACGGTGAATCATGGTAGTTGTTCCTACCTAATTTTCGTGTAACCTTGCCTCGGCAAGGTTTTTTGTAGACAAAATGATCAATCAAAAAAAGGAGTAATCCATGCGTGAAGAACGTCCTATTATCGCCCTTGACTTCCCAGCTTTCGAGGATGTCAAAAACTTTTAGAGCATTTTCCAGAAGACGAAAAATTATTTGTAAAAATCGGAATGGAATTTTTCTATGCAGTTGGTCCTGAAATTGTACATTACCTCAAAGGGCTTGGACACAGTATTTTCCTTGATTTAAAATTGCATGATATCCCAAATACAGTCAAATCAGCCATGTCCGTACTGGGGACTTTCGGAGTAGATATGGTGACGGTCCACGCAGCCTGGTGGTGTAGAGATGATGCGCGAAGCCAAGGCAGCTCTTGGTGAAGGAGCTAAATTGGTAGCCGTGACCCAGTTGACTTCTACCAGTGAAGAAGACATGCGTGATTGCCAAAACATCAAACAACGGTCCAAGAATCTGTAGTTAATTATGCTCGCAAGGCCCAAGAAGCAGGCTTGGATGGCGTTGTCTGTTCAGCCCATGAAGTAGCCTTGATCAAGGATGCCACTTCATCAGACTTTGTCTGTGTAACACCAGGGATTCGTCCTGCTGGAGCTGAAATTGGTGACCAAAAACGGGTCATGACGCCACAAGAAGCCCATAAAATTGGATCTGACTATATTGTCGTTGGACGTCCAATCATCCAAGCAGAAAACCCATGGGACGCTTACCATGAAATTAAGAGACAGTGGAATGCGTAAGAACGTACTAAAAGTGAAACTTTTCAAGACTCTACGGAAAGTCCGATGGGATCTTTCCTAAACGTATTCACTAGATTTAGAGGATAAAAATAATCGTTTTATCCTCTAAATCGTCGGAAAACTAATCGCTACTAAAAGTGGGTTTTTGTAGCTCTACGGGAAGTCCTACGGGATCTTCCCTAACGATTCACTAGATCACAGAAGAGAAAATGATCGTTTCTTCTGTGAATCGTCGGAATAAGCCGGCCTTTCTAAACTATTCCCGATGAAAGGTATTATCGTTTCTTTCAACTAAGTGTTCCTAAAAAGTCCGGATTCACTAACCTGTAATGTTGTTGTTTAAATCTAAAAATGATTTAATTCGTATATGATTAAAATCGTAAAAAGGAGTCGTCATGTCATTAGCTAAAGATATTGCTAGCCATCTTTTGAAAATCGAAGCCGGTTTATTTGAAACCAGAAGAACCTTTTACTTGGGCATCTGGGATCAAGTCCCCTATTTATACAGATAACCGTGTAACCTCGCTTATCCTGAAACTCGTACCTTGATCGAAAATGGATTTGTAGATAAAATCAAAGGAAGCTTTCCCTGAAGTAGAAGTGATTGCAGGTACTGCAACTGCTGGGATTCCTCACGGAGCCATTATTGCGGACAAGATGAATTTGCCATTTGCCTACATCCGTAGCAAACCAAAAGACCACGGTGCTGGAAACCAAATTGAAGGCCGTGTACCACAAGGTCAAAAGATGGTCGTAGTGGAAGATTTGATTTCTACTGGTGGATCTGTCTTGGATGCTGTCGCAGCTGCCAAGCGTGAAGGGGCGGACGTTCTTGGTGTGGTAGCTATCTTCACCTACCAATTGGAGAAAGCTGATAAGAAATTTGAGGAAGCTGGCGTTCAACTTGAAACCTTGTCTAACTATACAGAATTGATTCATTTGGCAGAAGAACAAGGTTACATCACTTCTGAAGGTTTAGAGTTGTTGCACCGTTTTAAGGGAAAACCAAGAAACTTGGCAAAATAAATAAAACAACTGAAGCGTTTTTAACGCTTCTTTTTTATACTCTTTTCACTAGTTGGTGGTTAACTTGAATCTCAAAAGTAAAATCCGGTATGATAGTAGTAATTGTTTTTATGGATGAAGGAAAAACTATTTTTAAGGGAGAATAAGATGACAAAAGAAGATTATTTGCAAATGAAGAAGCAGGCTCGGGTCTGGTTTACCGTCAATATCATCATCAGTTTGATTGCTATTGCAGGAGGAATTTTAGTGGTCATTAGTAAATCACGTCATATCCCATTTTTATTGATGGCCTTGGGGGCACTGACTTTGATGAACCAAGTCTTGGTTACCCCCTGCTTTCAACGCCAAAAAGAAGCTGAGGAAGAACATCCAGAATGGAAGAGCTTGTCTACTAAAGATACTAAACTAACTGTGGAAAATCTGCAGAAAGGGTTTTTGGTATCAGCTGCGGCTCTTCTGATTGTCATTATTGGTTTCTTCATGTTCTATCGTCCTCTTCCGACAACAGACGCAGGAACTGAAGTGATCAAAACCTATCGAGAGATCCAGTCTGTGCCAGAAAGTTCGACAGAAAAAGAATCTAGCACAGTCTCAATTTAACCCCGAAAAGACGTTCAAACTTTACAAGAATTGAAAAGAAGAAATCGAATCAATGCCCCATCAGATTCAAACTCACTAGATATAAACAAAGCAAAAGATCTTGCAGAAAAAGCGCAGCAACAGAATTAGTTGAAAAGGAGAATAAAAATTTTTTCAAGGGATTTGAAATCAACTAGTTTTTGTGAAAGGGTAAAAATCAATGACAGTAACAACATTCTGGCTTAGTTTGGGCATTCTGACCCTTGTTTTTCTGATCATGCTGTTCATCTTTTACACCTCGTATCGCCGTGAAATAAAAGTGAAAACAGAATCTACCGCAAAAGTTATGGGAGAAGTAGTTGCTTTTGATTCCCAAAATCAACTGCTTATTTCTCTGCCTGTGGTGGAGTATCAAGTCGAGGGTGAAAGATACCAGAAGAACTATACCTACGCTTATTTTTAGAGACTTCTTCTAAGTCAAGACAAACCAATGTTTTCGATAGAACCTATGTTCTTGGAGCCGGCAAAAAAATCTGGATTTGCGGATGATATTCCCAATTGGGTCTCCTATGACAGTCTTTTTATAATCCAAGCAAGCCACAGATTGGTTTTGTCGAACGATATGCCGGCTTAGTCGGTTTCTATAAAATCGGAATGATTCTAACGGTTGGGATTTATCTTGTATTATTATGTATTTTAATTCTAGTATTTTAGGTCTGTTAGTTAAGGTTAAGAGTTAAAAATTGCTTCGATAAAATGAGTATGTTTATAAATTACATTTTAGAACAACTTTTCTTTGCACTTTACAGTTGATAGTCAGTCCAAAACAGCAGAAATGCTGTTTTTTGATATAATGGACCTATGTTATCGAAAAGTAAACGTATTCTATTTGGGATGCTTCATGTTGTCATGTTGCTAGTGATGGTCCACTGGTTCTTGATCAGTGTGACCTATCTGAGAGATTTCATGGCTAGCCATTTTAGGTGCTGGATTGCTATTTCTGCTAGCCTGGCTGAAACGCGATGGGCTAAAGAGTGCCTTTGCTTGGTTGACTCGGCACAAAAAGGCTTCTTGCTTGGAGCCAGTTGTCTTTCAGTTGATTGTTATGGTCTGTGCGGAGCTCTTTATCCGTCGGGATGCCGCGGTTGTTTTTCAAAGGGGCTTTTGATCTTCTTAAGCAATCTTCTATCACCAACTACCTCAGTCGCAATCCCAATAACATTCCGCTCTTTCTTTACGAGAAGTTTTTCTATGTCTTATTTGGCTCTAGCGGTCTGTGGGTCATGCAGGCTCTCAATATCCTCTATGTCAATCTGGGTGCAGTCCTCTTGTACAAGCTGTCCCAGAAGCATTTCAATCAAAAACGGCTAATCTGATCTATCTCTTCTATGTGAGCTTGATCTGTTACTCGCCTTATTTCTATTCTATGTACACGGACATTCCGCCACTTCCTTTGATCGCTCTTCAGTTATGGTGGGCCTTTGGATCTCTTAAAGGAAGATCAAGCAGTCTCCTGGAAGAAGATTGTTGGTTTGGGCATCTTATCTGGCGTGATCCATGTTGATCCGTCCAACGACGATTATTGTCATGATTGCCTTTTTGGGCTGTGCTCTTTTTCAGAGGAAATTGGAAAGCCTTTGGAAACATTGCTACGGTGACGGTCTTGACGACGGGCTTTGTCTTTGCAGGATTGAATACAGCGGTCAATCATCAAAAGTTGTGCCGATCTTGAAACAAGAAGGGCTGGCTAAAGGACCGCTCTTGTTTATCAATCTGGGCTTGACAGATATGGGGCACAACCAAGAAGATATGAAAGAAGGGCTTGCTAGCCTATATTGATGAGGATAAGCGCTCGGATTACAACAATGGCCTCTTTAAAAAGAAAATGTGATCAAAGAAATCAAGCGCCGTCTCAAGGAGTACGGACCGTTCGGTTTGATCGGGCATATCTACTACAAGCAATCCTTGACGGTAGCAGAAGGGACCCTAGGTTGGCTTTACCGAGATGTAGAGTATGAGAAGACGCCTTTTATCAATCCTCTCTATGCACCCCTGACTAAAAATAATGGTCTGGCAAAATGGGTGCGGACCTATTTCCTCAGCATTGATCGCCCGCAGTACAAGTATTATGAATTTGTCAAGCAGGTGATCTGGATCGTCCTATCGGCTGGTTTGGTTGGAGCTTATCTCAAACGTCGAGATACAGATGACTTTAACTTCCTTTCCTTAGCGATTTTTGGTGGCTTACTCTTCTTGACCATCTTTGAAGGCGGGAAGACCCGCTACCTCATCCAATTCTTACCGCAAATTTTACTAGTCGCTTCGATCGGTCTAGCAGGATTTACCAAGAAAGAAAATACCAGGCAGAAATAAAAGCGGTAATTCTGGCTTGTTTGACAGGCAGAAATTGAGGTTGGATAAAAATGTCCAGCCTCTTTTTTATCCAGTGGATCTGCGCCAAATGTGGTATAATGGAAGGTAAGAATTTATTGGATAGCGGAGAGTTTCCATGCAGCATTCACCCTGGCATGAAGCCATCAAATCCCATCTTCCAGAAGGGTATTTTCACCAGATCAATGACTTTATGAATGAAGTCTACAGCAAAGGAGTGGTTTATCCACCGCGTGACAAGGTCTTTAAGGCCTTGCAGACGACAGAGATGGATCAGGTCAAGGTCTTGATCTTAGGCCAAGATCCCTACCATGGACCGGATCAAGCGCAGGGCTTAAGTTTTTCTGTTCCGGATCATGTACCAGCGCCGCCTTCTTTGCAAAATATTCTCAAAGAATTGCGCTCAGATATCGGAGAGAAGCGTTCCCATGATCTGACCTCTTGGGCAGAGCAAGGAGTGCTCTTGCTCAATGCCTGTTTGACAGTGCCAGCTGGTCAGGCCAATGGCCATGCAGGACAAATTTGGGAGCCTTTCACAGATGCTGTGATCAAGGTGGTTAATGAGTTGGAGGAGCCTGTTGTCTTTATCCTCTGGGGATCTTATGCCCGTAAGAAAAAAGCCGCTGATTACCCAAGATCGACATTTGGTCCTTGAATCAGCTCACCCAAGTCCCTTATCGGCCTACCGAGGATTCTTTGGTTCCCAACCCTTTTCAAAAACCAATCAATTTTTGAAAGAGGCGGGACGCGAGCCGATTGATTGGTTAAGATAGGAGAAAGAAATGCCACAATTAGCAACGATTTGTTACATTGACAATGGGAAAGAATATCTCATGTTGCATCGCAATAAAAAGCCCAATGATGTCCATGAAGGTAAATGGATCGGAGTTGGTGGGAAAATTAGAACGCGGGGAAACCCCACAGGAGTGTGCGGCGCGTGAGATTTTTGAGGAGACCGGCCTTAGAGCCAAGCCAGTCTTGAAAGGGATTATTACATTTCCGGAGTTTACTCCAGATTTGGACTGGTACACCTATGTCTTCAAGGTAACAGATTTTGAGGGAGAACTGATCGAGTGTAACGAAGGGACCTTGGAGTGGGTACCTTATGATCAAGTCCCTCTCAAAAACCAACTTGGGAAGGGGACCACACCTTTGTCGAGTGGTTGTTGGAGGATAAACCCTTCTTTTCAGCAATGTTTCGCTATGACGGCGACCGCTTGTTAGAGTCGCATGTTGATTTTTATGAATAAAGGAGAATGCAATGGTTGTCATTAAAAATGGTCGCGTAATGGATCCCAAAACCGGCTTGGATCAAGTCTGTGATCTTCGCATTGAAGGAAAGAAAATTGTGGAGATCGCTGAAAACCTCCCAACGGATGGACAAGAAGTCCTTGATGCTACTGGTCTGGTTGTGGCTCCTGGTTTGATCGATGTACACGTCCATTTCCGTGAACCCGGTCAAACTCATAAAGAAGACATCCATACGGGTGCCTTAGCCGCAGCTGCTGGTGGTTTTACTCGAGTGGTCATGATGGCCAATACCAATCCGACCATTTCAGATATTACGACCTTGGAGGAAGTCTTAGCTTCTGCAGCTAAGGAAAATCTTCACATTCATACGGTTGCGACGGTGACTAAGAACTTTGACGGTCAACACCTGACAGATTTTGAAGGCCTGCTTAAGGCTGGTGCAGTAGGATTTTCAGATGATGGGATTCCCCTTCAAAGCACTAAGGTTGTCCGTGAAGCCTTGGAAGAAGCTAAGCGTCTAGGGAACCTTTATTAGTCTGCATGAAGAAGATCCTGAGTTGAATGGCATTCTTGGTTTGAATGAAAACATTGCAAGGGAACACTTCCATGTCTGTGGGGCGACGGGTGTAGCTGAATATTCAATGGCTGCGCGTGATGCCATGATTGCCCATGCGACAGGTGCTCACCTCCATATCCAACACCTTTCCAAGGAAGAAAGTGTCAAGGTGGTGGAATTTGCCCAAGGATTAGGTGCTCATGTGACGGGCAGAAGTGGCACCTCAACACTTTTCGAAAACAGAAAGTCTGCTCTTGACTAAGGGAAGCAATGCTAAGATGAATCCACCTCTTCGCTTGGAATCTGACCGTCTAGCAGTGATTGAAGGCTTGAAGTCAGGCGTCATCTCCGTGATTGCGACGGACCACGCGCCTCACCATGCAGATGAGAAGAATGTTCCTGATATTACCAAAGCACCATCTGGCATGACTGGGCTTGAAACTTCGCTTTCTCTTGGTTTGACCTACTTGGTGCATGCAGGTCATTTAAACCTGATGCAATTGCTTGAAAAGATGTCCTATAATCCAGCACGTCTCTATGATTTTGATGCTGGCTATATCGCAGTGGATGGACCGGCAGATTTAACCATCTTTGATCCAGAAGCAGATCGTCTGGTATCGGATCATTTCGCTTCAAAAGCTGGCAATTCACCATTTGTGGGTGAAACATTAAAAGGGAAAAGTTGCTTATACAATCTGTGATGGACAAGTGATTTTTTCAAGGATAAGCGATCGTATTCATATGAATCTTAAAAAAAATGATGCAAGGCTTGGTTTTCTTTTTAACCAGCCTTCTTGTCTTTTGTCTTTCTATTTCGTGCTCTGCTACCAACTGCGTCCCCTCGTATGACCAAGCCCAAAACAGCTGCAGAAAGAAATCACCTATACTTATGTAGCTCTAGGAGATTCATTGACCGAAGGAGTGAGGGGATAGCACCAAGCAAGGGGGCTTTGTGCCCATTCTTGCTCAAAGCCTGTCCAATGAAAAAATGACGGCCAGTACCAGCCTGTCAACTATGGAGTAGCTGGAAATACAAGCGCTCAGATCTTTGATCGACTCAAGAAGCAAACAGATCTTCAGAAGGATGTCAAAAAGGCGCGTGTCATGACCTTAACGGTTGGGGGAAATGATCTGCGCAAAGTCGTTGTCAATCATCTGAGTGATTTTTCTCTATCAGATATCCAAAACCGCTCAAGAGTTATACAGCGAACCTCAAAGAAATTATTACAAAGGCCAGAAAGGACAATCCCATCTTCCCATTTATGTAGTGGGGATCTACAATCCTCTTTACCTGAATTTTCCTGAATTAACCAGTATCCAGACGGCTGTAGATCGTTGGAATGAGACGACGGAAGAAACCATCGCGCAATTTGATCAGGTCTATTTCGTTCCGATCAATGATCTGCTCTATAAAGGAATTGATGGCAAAATGGGCGTATCAGAAATCAGTGACGGAAGACAACCGTTATCAATGATGCCCTGTATGAAGAGGATAGTTTTCACCCCTAACAATACGGGCTATGAAAAGATGAAACAAGCAATATTGAGAAAATCAATGCCACGAAGAAAACTTGGAGTCAAAAATAATCCCATCAAAGAGAAGGTCCCCTTCCTTCAAAAAAAATCAATATTTGGAAATGGTTATTTTTAGGTTTGGTCAGCCTTCTCTTAGCCTTCGCTATAGTTGTGCAAGGACGCTTAGCGACGCCAAGAGAAGATGTTAGTCAGCTTCATCAAGCAGTTGGCACCAAAGATGTCAAAGTTGGAACCATGACAACGACTCGTGATCAACTCAATGATACCATCAAATCGCTACTGAAAAATATAAGCTGTCCGACTACAAGGTCTATGCGGACAATCAGCAAATCCTATTAGAAGGGCAGTTGAGTCTCTTAGGAAAGGAGTATCCCTTTTATATATTTACTTTCAACCATCCAAATTGGAAAACGGGAACATCCTCTTGACGGTGAAGGATTTTCAGTTGGAACCTTTCAAATTCCACAAAGGATGGTCTTGCAGCTCTTGAGCTAAAAATAAAAATATCCCAAAATTTGTTCAGATCTCACCCAAGCAGTCTACCATCACCATTGTATTGCCAGAAATTGACAATGACTTTGGAATCTATGTCAAGGCCAATACCATCGACCTCTATAATGACAAGATCGTTTTTGATTTGTATCAGAAGAAGTAGGGTGAAAGAGGCTATTCAGATTGAAGGTCAAAGTCATCTTAAAAAACTTTCCTTAGGCTCACGTTGGGTTCCGGTGGAGTGCTAGAAACAACCGTGTTTCTATTAAAACAACGGAAAGTTTCATTACATGATGTATTTGAATGATCTAATTGTTAATATCATTATAATTTTTTTAATAACACTAGGTTTTCTTATGTAAAAACAGGCTGTCTCTATAGTCTAACTAGAATTGAAAGCTCTATTTTGTTTCTATTCAAAAATTCAGAATATTGTAGAAAATTCTTGACATTGCTTTTTTCCCTATGCTAAAATACTAAACAAGACATTGAACAAAGGAGAAAGTCAAACATGAAAACAGCTAAGTTTATTCAATTTGCTTTGTTGTTGAGGTATAAGGCTAGTGCAGAAGCATTAGTCCTGTTTGGCTTACCAAGCAGGCAAAAACATCTCGCTTGGTTAACCGAGTGAGATGTTTTTTCTTTATATCCACTACATAGAAATGAGGAGACCCTATGCGTAAAGTTGAATTTTTTAGATACCAGCCTTCGGGAT
>VOFH01004313.1_pt1 | contig 23276 bp, 27 predicted proteins | sample 5384091 | NCBI WGS metagenome assembly VOFH01 (sample SAMN12384727, study PRJNA508395) | human gut metagenome | isolation source: healthy gut G | host: Homo sapiens
CATACTTGTTGATTGTTTCAACTTCTTCCTGAGGAACTGATGAAGAACCATGAAGAACGATGGGGAATCCCGGAAGTTTTTCCATTACAGCATCCAATACTTCGAATGCCAAAGGAGGAGGAACCATACGACCTGTAGCAGGATCAATGTGGCACTGTTCCGGAGTAAATTTGTATGCACCGTGAGAAGTACCGATAGAGATAGCCAATGAGTCGCAACCTGTACGAGTAGCAAAATCAATTACTTCTTCAGGGTCAGTATAAGTATGATGATCAGAAGAAACTTCATCTTCCACACCGGCCAATACACCCAATTCACCTTCTACAGTTACATCAAACTGATGAGCGTAGTCAACCACCTTCTTTGTCAAAGCTACGTTTTCTTCATAAGGCAGATGAGAACCGTCGATCATTACAGAAGAGAAACCTGAGTCGATACAGCTCTTGCAAGTTTCGAAAGTATCTCCGTGGTCCAGATGAAGAACGATTTCAGGTTTTGCACAACCTAATTCTTTTGCATATTCTACAGCACCCTGAGCCATATAACGCAACAAAGTAGCGTTAGCATACTGACGAGCACCTTTTGAAACCTGCAAAATAACCGGAGATTTTGTTTCTACTGCAGCTTTGATGATAGCCTGCATCTGTTCCATATTGTTGAAGTTGAATGCAGGAATTGCATATCCACCTTTGATAGCCTTAGCAAACATATCTCTAGTGTTTACCAGACCTAAATCTTTGTAATTAACCATTGTTCTAATATTTATAATTGTTAGTGAATTAAATTCCACTGCAAAAGTAATCATAAATGCGCTAACTATGGCAAGTTCACACCAAAAATATCTCATAAAAAATGATTTTATTAACTATTTTCTTCGCTTGAACGCATAAACTAATTACATTGTAATGTCTACCTTACAATACTATAAAAGAAGAAAATAAGGGGTTTAGAAGAAAAAATAGCCCGAAGTTTTTTCTATTTCAAAGAAAAGCCGTATCTTTGCGGTCCAAAATGGACCATTACACCCAATTTGTTTACCAAATAAGTAAAAAAAATAATAACAATAAAAGAATATACTGAAATGAAAAAAGGTCTTCATCCTGAAAACTATCGTCCGGTTGTATTTAAAGATATGTCAAACGGCGATGTATTTTTGTCACGTTCAACTTGTAGCACAATTTCCTTGTAGAGTTCGACACATTTAAAGGACACGTGTTTCAAGCGAAACTGGAAGAATATCTTGATATTTCTACGGATGGCACAGGAATTCCGGTCAGCATCACGATTGACGATCCGTCATTCGACCGCGATCTGTATGCTGTGAAACCCGGTTTCACGTGCAGCATCCGTTTCACGGCAGATGTAGGGCCGTTGGTGCAGGATAGCTGGACGATTGTACCGCTTAGTGCCGTATTCGGCGAAAGCGAAGGGAATAAAATGTATGTCTGGGTGGTAGAAGACAATAAAGTCCACAAACGGGAAGTAACCGTCAACGCCCCGACCGGAGAAGCACAGGCGCTCATCTCGGAAGGTTTGAAACCCGGTGAAAAAATCGTCATAGCAGGCGTATACCAACTAGTAGAAGGAGAATCTATCACAACTGTTGACAGGTGATAGTTGATAAATGATTATGTAATCATTTATCCGCTGTCATTCATCAATTATCAACGATCATTTATTATGAGTTTAGCCAAATATTCATTAGATAATACGAAAATCATCTATTTCTTTCTTGCTGTATTGCTGATTGGGGGAATCACTTCCTTCGGCAAGCTGGGTAAGAAAGAAGATGCCCCCTTCGTTATCAAGTCGGCGGTCATCATGACACGCTATCCGGGAGCCGAACCGGCAGAAGTAGAACGGCTGATCACAGAGCCTATCTCCCGTGAGATACAAAGTATGAGCGGCGTGTACAAGATAAAATCAGAGTCCATGTACGGGCTCTCCAAAATCACGTTCGAACTGCAACCCTCACTTTCCGCCAGTTCCATTCCGCAGAAGTGGGACGAGTTGCGACGGAAGGTGCTAAATATACAGCCACAATTGCCGAGCGGTGCTTCCGCACCGACGGTTTCCGATGATTTCGGCGACGTGTTCGGTATCTATTACGGTCTGACGGCCGGACGACGGTTACACATACGAAGAGATGCGCAACTGGGCGGAACGGATCAAGACGCAGGTAGTGACTGGCGGACGGGGTGATGAAAGTCGCACTGTTCGGCACGCAGACCGAAGTGGTAAACATCTCCATCTCCGTGAACAAGCTGGCGGGTATGGGCATCGATCCCAAACAACTGGCCGGCCTGTTGCAATCGCAAAACCAGATTATCAACACCGGAGAGATTACAGCCGGCGAGCAACAGCTACGCGTGGTGGCCAACGGCATGTACACCACAGTGGACGACATCCGGAACCAGGTCATCACCACCCGGGCCGGACAGGTAAAACTGGGAGACATCGCTGTGATAGAGAAAGGATACATGGACCCGCCGGGCACCATCATGCGTGTCAACGGTAAACGCGCCATCGGTATCGGTGTATCGACCGACCCGCAACGAGACGTGGTACTGACGGGAGAAATGGTAGACAAGAAACTCGCCGAACTCCTCCCCCTCATCCCCGTAGGGTTGGAACTGGAGAGCCTTTACCCCGAAAACGTCATTGCCAAAGAAGCGAACAACGGATTTATTATCAACCTGATAGAATCCATTCTGATTGTAATCGTCATCATCATGCTGGTAATGGGGATGCGCGCCGGAGTATTGATCGGCACTTCGCTGGTTTTCTCCATTGGCGGCACACTGCTTATCATGTCATTCATGGGGGTAGGACTCAACCGAACGTCACTTGGCGGGATTTATCATTGCCATGGGAATGCTGGTGGATAACGCCATCGTGGTAACGGACAACGCCCAAATAGCCATAGCCCGCGGTGTGGACCGACGGAAAGCGCTGATAGACGGAGCCACCGGCCCGCAATGGGGACTGCTGGGCGCCACATTCATTGCCATCTGTTCGTTCCTGCCGCTCTATCTGGCACCTTCGTCGGTAGCCGAGATCGTGAAGCCGCTCTTTGTCGTACTGGCCATTTCGCTGGGGTTAAGTTGGGTACTGGCACTGACGCAGACCACTGTATTCGGTAACTTCATCCTCAAATCCAAAGCAAAGAATGCCGGCAAAGATCCGTATGACAAACCGTTCTATCACAAGTTCGAAAAAATACTGAGCGTTTTGATTCGGCGGAAAATCGTGACGCTGGGGTCGATGATCGTACTCTTTGTCGTCTCTCTGGTAGTAATGGGAATGATGCCGCAAAACTTCTTCCCGTCTCTGGACAAGCCTTACTTCCGTGCCGACGTGTTCTATCCGGACGGATATGGAGTAAACGATGTGGCCCGGGAAATGAAAAAAGTAGAAGCTCACTTGCTGAAACTGCCGGAAGTGAAGAAAGTATCGATCACCTTCGGAAGCACTCCGTTGCGTTACTATCTGGCATCGACCTCAGTTGGTCCGAAACCGAATTTTGCCAACGTACTGGTAGAACTGAACGACAGCAAGTATACCAAGGAATATGAAGAGAAGTTCGATGTATACATGAAGGCCAACTTCCCGAATGCCATCACCCGTACCAGCCTGTTCAAGCTGTCACCGGCTGTGGACGCGGCCATCGAAATCGGCTTCATCGGTCCCAATGTGGATACGTTGGTAGCACTGACCAACCAGGCGTTGGAAATCATGCACCGGAATCCCGACCTTATTAATATACGTAACTCCTGGGGAAACAAAATTCCTGTCTGGAAACCAATTTACAGTCCGGAGCGGGCACAGCCGTTGGGAGTATCCCGTCAGGGCATGGCACAAAGCATCCAGATCGGGACGAACGGTATGACATTGGGTGAATTCCGCCAGGGAGACCAGGTACTGCCTATCTTATTGAAAGGCAATAGCGTGGCAGATTCCTTCCGCATTAACGACCTGCGCACACTGCCCGTATTCGGCAATGGTCCCGAGACCACCAGTCTGGAACAGGTGGTGTCGGAATTCGATTTCCGATATCGCTTCTCAAACGTGAAAGACTATAACCGGCAGTTGGTGATGATGGCGCAATGTGACCCGCGACGGGGAGTGAACGCCATCGCAGCTTTCAACCAGATATGGTCTCAGGTACAGAAGGAAATCAAGATTCCGGAAGGCTACACCTTGAAATACTTTGGTGAACAGGAGAGTCAGGTGGAATCGAACGAAGCTTTGGCAAAGAATCTGCCGCTGACCTTCTTCCTGATGTTTACCACCCTGCTGCTGTTGTTCAAGACGTATCGCAAGCCGACAGTCATCCTGCTGATGCTTCCGTTGATATTCATCGGCATCGTATTGGGATTGCTGCTGCTGGGCAAATCGTTCGACTTCTTCGCCATTCTCGGCTTGTTGGGACTGATCGGTATGAATATCAAAAACGCCATTGTACTGGTAGACCAGATCGACATCGAAAATCAATCGGGACTCGATCCGCGCAAAGCGGTGATCAAAGCAACGATCAGCCGTATCGTGCCGGTAGCCATGGCTTCGGGTACAACAATCCTGGGTATGCTTCCGTTGCTGTTCGATGCCATGTTCGGCGGAATGGCGGCCTGTAGCCTATTGCGCCATCCACGGATCAAAGGAGAACAATAACCATCAACTGACAATTGTCAATTGTCAACTGTCAATTGTCAACTAAAAAGATTATCCATGAAAGAAATGAAAACCCAACTCATACTATTTTCACTGTTGCTCCTTGGCTCCACAGCCTGGGCGCAACAGCCCTGCCTGAGTCAGGACGCCTACCGCGAAAAAGTGGAGGCTTACAGCCAGATATTGAAACAACAAAAACTAAAGACATTGGCCAGTTCGGAGGCGCGAAAGATAGCCCATACAGGTTTCCTGCCGAAAATCGACGTAAATGCAGACGGTACCCTGAACATGAGCGACCTTAGCGCATGGAACGAACCGGTGGGCGAATACCGCAACCATACCTACCAGGGAGTATTTGTCGTATCACAGCCACTCTACACAGGCGGTGCGCTCAATGCCCAACATCAGATAGCGAAGGCAGACGAAAAGCTGAACCAACTGAACGAGGAACTCACAATATTGAAGCACATGATTTTTGGAGTCATACTTCAAAGCAATTTCATTAGCCACACGGCTGGCCATGGGCACAGCACTCAAACCTGTAGCACCAATCAGTGGATTGATTTTCTTTTTGGTGAAAAGATTCATCAACTTCACAAACAAGATACCACCGGAAATAGACAAGGCAAACGCCAAGAAACCACCTACCACAATGCCGATAGTAGTCCAGTTCAAAAATGCCTCCGTAGTCATTGTCGCACCGACTGACAACCCCAAGAAGATAGTTGCCGCATTCATGATACTATTTGAAGCTGCATCAAACAAACGTGAAGTATCACTACCTATTTCCTTAATCAAGTTACCAAACATCAACATACCAATCAAAGGCACTGCACTTGGCACAAACAGAGCGACCACCGTAGTCACTACAATCGGAAATACAATCTTCAGCACACGAAGATTCTTGATTTCTACCGAAGAAGGATATTTCTTTTCCTGTTCCTTCATATTGATACTCAATTCTTTCTTCGTACACCAGATTTTCACAACCAACGGAATGATAACGGGTACCAGAGCCATATACGAATAAGCGGCAATGGCAATCGGCCCTAGCAAATGGGGAGCCAGTTTAATAGTGGTAAAGATAGCGGTAGGACCGTCTGCTCCACCAATAATCCCCAATGAAGCCGCCTCTTTCGGAGTGAACCCCATCAAGATAGCTACCAGCAATACAGTGAAAATACCCAACTGTGCAGCAGCTCCGAAAATAGAAAGCCGCAAATTACGCAACATCGGACCAAAGTCTGTCAAAGCACCTACCCCCATAAAAATAATAGGCGGAAGAAAACCGGTCTTAATCAACATGTAGTAGATAAAGTTCATCAGGCCCAAGTCGTGCGCAATTTCGTGCAACGGCATTTCCCAGATGTTCTTCAGTGCTCCATTCACCATTACCATGCCGTTCTCATCGGCCTGGACAACCCCCATCTCACCACCGGGAAAGTTAGCCAGCAACACTCCGAAAGCTATCGGAATCAGCAGCAGTGGTTCGTACTTTTTCTTGATACCCAAGTAAAGTAAGATGAACGCAATGGCATACATTATCAAGAATTGCGGCTCAGCAATAATATTGCTGAAAGCAGTCATATCATAAAGTCTTTCAAATATATCTTCCATTATACTATTTTCATTAATACGTCATCCTCTGAAACCGTGTCACCCGAATTAGCGCAAATAGCAGTTATAGTACCGTCATATTCCGCACGGATCGCATTATAGGTCTTCATTGCTTCGACGTAACAAATCACATCACCTTTATTAACCTTTTCACCCACCTTCTTCGGGGTTTCCCTGGGCATTCTTTACTAGGAAGAATTTACCTTCCAACGGAGAAAGCACATCTTTCCCTTCCCCTACCGGAGCAGGAGCAGCTTGTGCGGGAACTGCACCCGAAGCAGCTGTCAGCGTAGCAGGATCTACAGCACCATATGCCACTGTAACACGATAAGGTTGTCCGTTCACATCCACTGTCAGTACTTTTGTTTTGTTTTCAGCTTCGACAGGAGTAGTGGCATTCGCCTTCTCCTCACGACGTTTCTTCACATCTGCCAAGAAGTCTTCTTTCGCCTTTCCACTCTTATAAGCTTCATACTGGGCCGGATGCATGGCATACTCAAACAGTTCTTCGTCATCCTGTCCTTTATCCCATTGTTTTTCAAGCATCATCTTGCGATATTTTTCCAACTGGTCGGGATAATTGTCCTGCGGATTGCCATCAAAGAACTTGCGGCCTTCACGTTCTGCCTTTTCAATAATTTCAGGGGCCAGTTTACCCGGTAAACGTCCTGCTTTACCCAAAATCATATCCCAAATATCATCAGCAATCATTCCCCAACGTTCCTTACCTTTCTCCATAGCCATTACATTCATCATGGCAAGGTTCTTCACATACTGGCTGAACGGAGTAACCAAAGGAGGATAACCCACACGCGGCCATACGTAAGCAACTTCATTGAACAACTTGATCAACAATTCATCCTGAGTCATAAACGGCAGGTTACGTTTTGCCTTGTACTTGTTGATAGATTCCAGATTCGTTTCAAGATCGGCCATCAAACTTCCCATCATGCCGCCCGGCAATCCCGGAGCAATCAGTAAAGAATTCATCAGACGGTTTTTGGGACTGATATATAAACCAAGGAAATCATCCATAAACTCCTGAATCATGGAACGCACTTTCATATACGCTTCCATATTAATTTCGGGCACTTTAAATCCGGCATCTTTCAACATGGCTTGCACACTAATCAAATCAGCATGGCCGGTTCCCCATGACAATGGTTCCATACCTACATCAATATAGTCGCAACCAGCCTGGCATACTTCCAAAATAGAAGCCATATTGAATCCGGGCCCCGCATGAGAGTGATACTGTATAGGAATATTTTTAATCTTCTTGATTCCGGCAACAATCTTTCCCAATGAAACGGGACGTCCGATGCCGGCCATATCTTTAATACAGATTTCATCGGCTCCGGCTTCTATAAGCTGCTTGGCCATATTCACATAATATTCCACAGTATGTATCGGAGAAAAAGTGATACAGAGCGAACATTGTGAAATCATTCCGGCTTCGTGAGCATAGCCGATAGAAGGGATAATATTGCGGACATCATTCAATCCGCAGAAAGTACGGGTAATATCTGTTCCTTGCGCATGTTTAACCTTATAGAATAATTTACGGACATCTGCCGGGACGGGACTCATGCGGAGACCGTTCAGCGCACGGTCCAGCATATGAGTCTGGATGCCTGCTTCGTGGAAGGGTTTCGTCCACTCGCGCACAGCTCTATTCGGATTTTCACCAAACAATAAATTTACCTGTTCAAAACCACCACCATTTGTTTCCACACGGGCGAAACAGCCCTTCAGAAAGGAAAACCATCTTTATCAGATAAACTACCAAACCAATAAAATTAATTTCCCATCTTTTCATGATTATAGATTTGGATTGAAATGATAGCCGTCATAATTCTTTTGCCAGTACTTCCTAGGTTTATTTTACAGCCATCCTTTCTTCTTTCATTTGGGTAAGTATCTCATTCTCCGTTTTCACAAATGTCAGCATAAGGTTCATCCATGCTGATATTTTGATGTTATTGAGTTCACTGAAAATGCTGAGCTGTAGAATTTAGTGATACCTGTAAAAACACATAGCGCAAATAAGGAGGCTTTCAACGGACTATAGAAGTTACGCATAACGTCACGCAATACCCCCAAGTTCTCCCGTTCGTGTACCACATCCAGGAAGCGTCATATTCATCAATAAGGACCAGACCTTTCTGCCAGTCTGTTCATAAGCACGTTTTATCAGATTAGTCAGGCGCAAATTAGGGTCTGTACCTGCTGCATCAATCCTAGTGTACGTTCGTGTTCTGTTAGCATGAAGTCTAAAAGATTCATCAGTTTATCTTTGTCCCATAAAGCCATACTCATATCAGCAGAACCGGATACTGTATCCATTCTTTCTCCAGCTTCTCCATAATCCACGAAACAGTTCTTCACGACCGGAGAAATAGCTATGCAACGTAGAGGTTAACAATGATTTACCAAAACGACGCGGACGGCTCAGGAAATATAACTGGAAAGAATTCATCCGGTAAACGTATTCTGTCTTATCTGCATAGAGGAATAAATCTTAGAAAATGTCTGTAAGGATATAATCTCAAATCTTCCATAACAACTTTCTTTTTCACAAAGCTACTAAAAATTCCAATATTCAAATGTCATTCTTCTCCTTCTTATATCGAATACAGTTTTGCCCACTCATTCACTTTCTCCGAGAACTCTTCTTCGGTGCGAGTCCTATAATAATATTCAAGAATACGCTCATAATGAATCAGATCTTTTCTTCCCCTTTTTTACCTTTTGGTAAGTAGCAGGCCCCATATGTATCTCTTGACACATTTTTGAAAGATTCACATGTGCTACTTTAAGCACCTTTTCAATAAACTCACCGAGTTTAGGATGCACAATTTTATTTTCCATTTTTCTTATTATTAGTTAAAAACACGTCTTATATATTAAACATTTTCACACTACTTCAGACATATCTGAACTCGACTTATTTTATTTGTCTTACTTTCGCACCATGCTTTGAAAGTCAAAGTCATTTACTAAACGTCCTAATAGAAGTATTCTATGCAAAACTTTTTTCAGAATGTCTTATTTCATGCCCCCGATTGCTCCCATAAGGAACGAACAAGGACAAACCGTTACACCCGCCACTCTCACTCCCTTCTGCGAAGTCTCAGTAGAGCAAGTATATCAGATGATCACCTGCAATGAAAATCTCAAAGCACTGACCGAACAGGTGCGCAGCGCCGAAGATATACGAATGGCGAAAACATCCTTGCTGCCATACGTGACTCCGTGCGGCACATTCATCCGCCGGAGTAGTAAATTCTTCGCATCGCCTTCCGGGCTCGTAGTGGTAGATATAGATAACCTCGACTCCTATCAGAAAGCCGTGGAAATGCGTCGTACACTGTTCGACGACCTTTTCCTCTGCCCCATACTTACATTCATCAGTCCCAGCGGCCGGGGCGTGAAAGCATTCGTACCTTATAGCAACCTGTACATAGACGATCAGACACGAAACGTAAGAGAGAGTATGAACTGGGCAATGCAATACATAGAAATAACCTACGGATCAGAAATGGACGACTCCACAGAAATCCGTTCCAAAAGCCGTAGACACCTCCGGCAAAGACATCGTAAGAGCCTGTTTCCTCAGCCACGACCCACAAGCACTATTCAGAGAGTATTAAATTATAATCACGAATGATCAAACTTCAATTGCCAATTATCATTTGTCAATTGTCAATTCAAAAAAAATGACCAATATTGAATCTTTACGCCTCATCACTGAAGCAGTCGAAACGGCAGGTGCCGACATTGCACCCTCTTACGCTGAGTATGTACAATTAGCATTCGCCATCGCAACGGACTGTGGTGAAGCAGGACGGGAGTTTTTCCATCGCCTGTGCCGGATTTCCGCCAAGTATCAATCCGCCCATGCCGAACGAATGTTTTCCAATGCACTCACGAAACAGCAGGGAGCAATACATCTCGGAACGGCATTTCACCTCGCTGAATCGACAGGAGTAAAAATCTGCAGGGAAGACCGGAAGGAAGTTATGAACAACCGGACGGTACAGTAGGTACAGAAAGTTCACCGCACAATTTTTCCACACACGCGCACGTATATAATAGGAAAGTAGAAGAAGAAAAGAGTGAATCAGAAGAGCTGCTGGAAGGTAGCGACCCGCATCACCATTACCCACTTTCACCTTAGAAGACTGGCCGAAGCTACTGCTGCGCATCATAAGCTATGGCACTACCGTCACTCAAAAAGACGTACTCTTGCTCGGAGCATTGACTGCCCTGGGTGCCACCATGGAACGATACGTGAGATGTCATTATGCCGCAAATACCAATCGCCCTGCATGCAATCCTTCATTGTAGCTCCGGCAGCCTCGGGCAAGGGAGTACTATCACTCATCCGCCTGCTCGTTATGCCTATCCACGATGATATCCGCCAACAAGTTGAAAAAGAGATGAATGTCTACAAAAAGGCAAAAGTCGCCTACGAAATGATGGGCAAAGAGCGTGCCAAAGCGGAAATCCCCGAAATACCTTTAAACAGAATGTTCCTCATCTCCGGCAACAATACCGGTACCGGTATCCTTCAAAATATTATGGATAACAACGGAACAGGCCTCATCTGCGAAACCGAGGCGGATACGATCTCTACCGCCATCGGTTCGGAATACGGTCACTGGAGTGAGACGCTTCGCAGAGCATTCGACCATGACTGGTTAGCATACAACCGACGTACCAATCAGGAGTACCGGGAAAACAAGAAAAGTTACCTCTCTCTCTTGCTTTCGGGGACACCCGCACAGGTGAAACCACTCATTCCTTCAGTAGAGAACGGACTTTTTTCACGCCAGCTGTTCTATTATATGCACGGTATCTATCAATGGATCAATCAGTTTGACGAGCGGAGAAACGGACTTGGAAGCCATCTTCACCTCCATTGGTCTGGAATGGAAAAAGCTCTTGAACTTACTCAAGGAACATGGTCTCCACACCTCCGGCTCACGGATGAACAGAAACAGGAGTTCAATGATCTCTTTTCCGAACTGTTCACCCGGTCAACGATTGCCAATGGCAGAGAAATGAACAGTTCCATCGCCCGAATGGCTGTCAACATCTGCCGTATCATGTCAGTAGTGGCCATGCTTCGTGCTTTTGAAAATCCCCTCAGCCGTATCAATACCAGGCATCTTCTCATCCCCTGCTTACACCGGACAAGGAAATCGCCACTGATAATATCAAAGACGGTATCATTACCCGGTGGGATATGACGATCACTCCCAAAGATTTTAAGGCTGTGCTTGAACCTTGTGAAACCGCTCTATCAGCATGCCACGCATATCTTGTCTTTCCTTCCTCCTTCAGAAGTCAGCCATAGGGCCAACGCCGACCGTGACGCATTCTTTGAGGCACTGGGTATCCAATTTACCCGTGCACAGTTGTTGGAGCAGGCTACGACTATGGGAATCAAGCCCAACACTGCCCTCACCTGGCTGAAACGACTGGTAAAACAGGGACTGATTGTCAATCTTGACGGTAAAGGTACTTTACGCGCACGCACGCGTGTGCGTGTGTTAGGGAAGGGCGGGAAAAGTGTACCTACTGTACCTGTTGATAACATCGTTTTTTATCGTTTCTTTATGAAAATCAGAGTATAGCGTTTTGTATGGGCTAAAGCATGCTTTAGATACCATAAAGCGGTGCTTTATGGCCTCTAAAGCATAGCTTTAGCCAATACCAAACGCCCCTCGCAGTCTACAACACTTATTACCTATTACCTAATACTTATTACCTGCTCATGGTTCTCCCAACGCATCTACGATCGCCCTCACCTCCAACGGAGTGTAAGAACGGTGCTGCGGCTGATAGCCCAAATCGGACAGGCGTTCCTGAAGACCGGGGCAGCGGACGATCCATTTATTCATTTTGCGGTAAGCAGCAATGCCAGTAAGTTCGGGAGAATAAAGCTGTGCCAGTTCCATACGACCATAAGCACGTATTTTGAATTCTATCATGACAAATAAGTTTCTGTTTTACAGTCACAAAAGTAACAAAATATATTCACATTACCTACATTTTATCAGGGAATAACAGACTATAACTGACAACAATTGCACATTACCGACTCCCACTGTACACAACCGATTTTTCCGAGTTACAGCATACTATCTTTGTGTCATCGAAAGGGAGAAATCCTCACGAAAGTATGTTTAACTCTTTAAAATTATTATTTTATGATTCGTTACAAAATCTATCAGAACCAACAGAAGAAAGGCTTGAATGCAGGCAAATGGTTCGCCCGGGCGGTAAGCGACGAGACATTCGACCTTGCCAAACTTGCCGAACACATGTCAAAACACAATTCACCGTATTCCAGTGGGGTGATCAAAGGCGTGCTCACTGATATGGTGGACTGCATCAAGGAACTACTGCTCGATGGCAAAAGTGTGAAAATTGATGATCTAGCCATCTTCGGTGTAGGAATCGCAGCAAGGCTGCCGGAACGCTGGAAGAGTTCTCTCTGGAGAAGAACATCACAGGTATGCGACTCAAAGCACGTGCCACTGGAAACTTATCAACGACCAATCTGAAGCTCGACAGTCAGCTGAAGCAACAGACGGAGTATCAGAAACCGACAACGCCCGGAGGAGGTTCCGGTTCAGACAACACTCCCGATCCGAAACCTAATCCGGACGAAGGAGACGAAGAAGCACCGGACCCGACTGTTTAAGTCATAACCTGAACACCGGCAAAGTCTTTAGCTTATAATGGCTAAAGACTCATTAAAAATCAATATTTTTTTCATTTAAAATCAAAACCTATGAGTAATTCATCATCCCGTTCCGTTTGGAGTTTCATTATCAAAGTAATCATCACTGTCGCTACTGCTGTAGGTGGTTTGATAGGAGTACAAAGTTGTATGTAAACTTATGCGGACCATCACACTGATTATCATTCATTGCAGTGCCACGCCGGAGGGAAAATCCCTCTCGGCGGAGGCTTGCCGACAGGATCATATTCGACATCGGGGATTCCGTGACATCGGTTACCATTTCTACATCACACGTGATGGGGAAATACACCGGGACGACCGTTAGAGAAGATCGGAGCACATTGCCGGAATCATAACGCACATTCCATAGGAATCTGTTACGAAGGAGGACTGGATGCGGAAGGACAACGAAAGATACACGTGTTTTCGTACGCTGGCGCAACGAGGGGTCAATCACTTATCAAACTCATCGTTGTTAGTATTTCTTTCAAAATTTTTCCGTGAGCGTTTCTCAACAAAATGTTATTCCGCAATCTAACTACATAGAGGACAAAAAGTTTTTCCAGAAGGCCTATCTATCTCCATTATAGGACATCATGATTTAAATCCCGATAAAGAAATGTCCGTGTTATTTGCGTAGAAGAGATATTCTATAGGAATTAATAGATTTTTATCTATTACAAAGAAAGAAATTTTCCTTCAATAATCAAAAGAGCGATGAGTCTTTATTCAACAACGGTGTTTCACTATAAATACAACAATTTTTCTGCTAAAACTTCTTGCCAAAACAAATATTTATAAATGTCTTCACCAAGATCTTAAAATCAAACCACCATGAGCGATGCTGCAAAATAAAACAAATCATAGCGAAGACGACGCAACATTTATCCATCTATCTGTGTACCCATTATATAACGTAGCATACGAAGTAACACCCGGTCGTATCTGATACAAAAATACGTAACGAGGATCGTGTTCCATTATCTGATCAATGAAATATTTCCGTTCGGGACGAGGACCAATAAAAGCCATCTGCCCGCAGAAGACATTCCAAAGTTGCGGCAATTCATCCAAATGATGTTCACGCAAAAAACTTACCCACTTTAGTCAATCGTTTATCTTTCCCACCCTTATATAACGCAGGTCCCATTTTTCCGCATCAAACGCATACTGCGGAACTTATAAATATAAAACGGACGGCCGAAACGACCGATACGTTCCTGTTTGAAAAATAGCCGGACCACCATCTTCACGTTTCACAGCTATATAACAGATTAAAAATAAAGGAGAAAAATAATCAGTAATATGCCCGCAATAATGCAATCCCCAATTCGCTTTACATTGCGCTCAAAAGCATTCATTCCGTCGGGAATAAAGTTGTTTGTTGTTCCATAAATTATTAATTATAGTTTGGTTAAAGACTATTTTCTCAGAGCTTTTTTTATACAAGATAGCTCGTAAAGTGTTGGGCATCATCCTAGTAATCACCCGTATAAAGACATTATAGAGATATTCAGAGGAAGTTATGAATCCTAAATTTCTTAGTTGATTTTGAAAACGTAGTTCCGTTGTCACATATTTTAAACCGCCTCTCCGTTTAAACATAGCCGGTGAAAAGCGAAAATATAATAAGCTCTCTTGGATATTGTAAAATTTAGCACCGTTCTGTAGCATACGTATCCACAGATAGTAATCCTCAAAAGAGGGAAATGCTGATATCCACCTGCTGCTAATACAGCTTGCTTACGAAACATAATTACCGGATGATTTTCGGATTACGCTTCTTTGCAAATTGACAAATATCATCATGAACCTCAGGTAACTTTCTTGTAGAAATAATATTTGAAGTAGTTTCTTCAAACTCATCGATCCATGCTCCTACATCTAATTCCGGATGCTCTTGAAAAACCCTTATTTGTTTCTCAAAACGATCAGGTTTGGCAATATCATCTGTATCCATTCGGGCAACTAGATCGTAGGAGCAATGCTTTAAGCCTTCATTCAAGTGCTTTACCAAGTCCTTGATTAACAGGCAAAGAAATCACTTTCAAAATAGGATATTTTTGAGAATACTCTTTGACAATACAATTTAAATCATCTGTCAAAATCCCATCTTTGACTAAAACAACCTCTGCAGGTAAAAAGAGTCTGATATAAAAGACTAGCTAAGCTCTTTTTAAAATAAGAAATACTTTCATTATAATATACAGAAATAAGTACTGAAAATATTAATTTTGACATTTGATAAATTTACATATGGATACAATATCCAAAGAAACAGATATTGATAAAATTAGGATATATTACTCTCAGAACATCCAATTAGATCACAGAAAAGACAAATTGAATTACACTCATCTACCAAACGTTATAATCCCTTAAATAACAAATGAATACTGGTAAGGAATAAACTGATATTCATACTTTCCACCTAACGGAACTGGTGTATAAAGCGTCTTAGTAAACATCAACATCGCATATACAACAATGCAAGCAAATGCTATTGTTTTATTAACTTTTCCAATAAAGATTTTATGCAAAACGTAAGGTAATATAAATAGTAAAGTCATATTAGTAACGCTCACTAACCGTTCTACAAAAACCGCATATGCATTAAAAAAACAACTCACTATAAAACTATAAAGTAATAAGTTTACAAAAATCTTCAAATGATTAGATATATCATTATAGACGGAACGCATTCCAAAATAAAGAAACAAAAAAGGAACAAATTAACAATCATCCCTACAGAAAAACCATAAGAAGCATCAACATTCCGTCCATAAAAATCTAGAATATAATAGTTTACAAATTCCCCAAAAACAGGTATTTTAGTACCCAATAACAGTATTTTTTGTGATACTCCCAACATTACAAAAATCAATGATATAAAAATAAGAGTAACAACACTCTTCTGCATATAACATCTATTCAACAAGAAATAAAATGGGAAAAAAAGGCCAACGCAGCAAGTTGAAAGCCTGCAGCTATCAAAAGAAAAAAAACAAACTTCTTCAAAGAACATTCCTTTATATATGAAAAAGCTAGCCACACAAATGAAGCCATAATCCCGTGGCGAACTATATTTAGCTGGAACTGACAGAAAAACAAACAAAAATATAAAAGAATTGGCAAATAAATATATCCACATCAATTCGTCTAATAACTATAAATAATACGACAAACGATATCAATGACAATATTATAAAAAAACACGCATAACTTAAACCTAGAGTTTTACATAAACTCCCTAAAATCCAAAAAAGAGGTTCCATGAGAATTCTATATTCTGGATCTAGAAGCGACGGAATCTGCCTGTTGTAAATAATTACATATGTCTCCCAATCAGCCCCTATATTATAACGAAATCCCACCATACATGCTATAAATAGAATCACGCATCTTAATAATACCAAGGACTGTCTAGCGGAAATAAGTTCTACATAACTAAAAAGAAAAAGAATAAAGAAAACAACCCAATAAATCAACATCTTTAAATTTGAATATAACTATTTACAACTAAGGACTCACTATTTTGAGCATATTTTCTAAAAATAATATCATTAAAAGCCAAATTATTACGATTGGAAATAATCTTATTGTTATTACCCAAGCAGTGTCGCATAAAACATCAAACTAGACTCTGTCCCAAACACACAAAAGATTCTCAACAGATAAAAGGATCTGTTCAAAAGGTTCATCATTTGGAATAAGAGTCCAAGTTTTTCCATGTTGTTCTAACAGACCAACCAAAGTATTCACAACACTAGAAGCCTGATAAGGATGTGCTTTAATAAACACATGCGAATCGAAATATAATTAAACAACAGATTCATGCTTGCATAGAATTTCTCAGGAGTTGCCAAACGATATTCTACAATTGGACTTAAAACCAAAACAGAAGCACCTGAAGGAATAGATGTGAAAAAAGTCTCTTCCTTAATCCAAGAAACCAAAGAAACATTCTCCCTTAATACATTATATTTATTATTAAGTAAATAATATTTAGGTTGAAACCGCCTCTTTTTATAAGGTTTCAAAAACGGATAATTTAATTGTACACGACGACAAAAATATTATATACCTTAAATAATAATTCTACTAGTAACGGAAATTTATTAGGAGATGCCTTGTAAAGTTGGTCTTTATAATAAGCAAGGCCCTCCTCCATAAAATGATATCCTACACATGAATGATGTGTGATGAGTAATTGAAATATAGGAGTAGTTAATTGGGGGAATATATACAGTAAAACTATCAGCAATCAAGCAGGATATATAGCAATCAAAACTTTTAATAATCCTCCTCAAATTTAATATAGTTTTAATTTTCATCGGATAAAACTTATTCATCCAAAATGAAATATCTTCAATTTCTATATCAATATTATTATGATATTTATTAGCATAGTTCCGATCAATCAAATAAACAACATTATGGCAATCTAAATTTTCTTTTTGCTATAATAGCTTTTGCCATATAATACGAAGTACTACTATGTATCCAAAAGACATATTTCATATAGCGTTCAAAATATTAGCATAAGATTCAATCATTGAATCAAGCGTAAATTTCTGTTGATATAGTTCATAAGAGAGTTTACCCATTGCACTCCAATTATAAGATTCAATATGACACAAGATATCATATATATCTTCAAGACATGGCGAAATTACAATTCCATTGATCCGGAAAAAACCATTTCCGGAATACCTGCAATATTAGTAGATATAATAGGAAGTCCTGCTCGCATAGCCTCCAAAATAGAAATAGGAATCCTTCATCTCTACTAGGTAACATAAAAATATCACTCCTCAACAAATAATTTTCTACTTGATTCGAAACACATATAAAATCTATATATTTAGAGATTCCTTTCTCAAAACACAACTTTTCTAATTCCCCCCTTAATGTACCATCACCTACAATGGTAAAATGCACTTTCTCTCTTTGAACAGGAGACATCTTCACAAAGGTTTCAACAATCATATCTTGCCCTTTACGTTTTGAAACAGATCACAGCAGATTTCAAGTGGCCCTAGATGTTTTTTCGGACATATATGCATTTCTTTGCTCAAAATGCCATTATAAACAAATCCTACTTTTCAATAGGAATATCTGGATGTAATTGTACAAAAAGTATCTTTAGGATTCTCAGCAACAAACAACACCTTATCCACTTCAGATAAAACCTTCCTTTCAATGTATAATAATATACTATAAAGCCTTGATTTATTAAGCACAGGATAATATTGTCTAAGCATATTAAAAGTATCACCATTATTGTGTAATACCAACACGGTTTTTTGTCTTCTAGATCGATACTTCAAATAGTAATAACATGTAAAAATATCATGTATAAACAAGATTCTCGATTCCTCAAGCCCTTGATCAAAATAATATTTAACAATCTTACGAGCATGCCGCAAATATATTGCATAAATAGAAATGAATGCTAGTATAGAATTTGCATTAGCATTCTTTTTAATAAAGTACCGTAATCCTTTCCGTTGATTTATAGCTGCTATATTTTCAAATGACTTTAACACAATCAAATCCATTGAATAAACCGAAAGCTGAATACCGTATTCTTCAAATTTTGAAGTAGATTCAGCTAAAGTCCTAAGAACAGAACTAGCCCCATTAGGAGCCTTAAGCCATCCACCATGAATTATATCTACCTTTTTCATCTTTTACAACAACTATTGAATCACAGCAATAAAATCTTCCAAATTTATACCAAGAACTTTTTCAACAAATTCTCTAAAAACACCTTCACCACCTCTTTTTTTTCTAAGAATATAGTAGACAATCTACGAATATAAAATGGAGCACTTGCAGGTACTCAGCTATACCTACACGCTTAAGTAATTTTAGCATCGTTCAAATCATCCCATCTATATAGGCCACCTGCTCCAAATTAATCCCTAATTCATTGCATAATTCTTCTGCAGCAGACAATTTATCCACTACTCCTTGAAATAAATAATCAACTTTTAACTTCTCTGCTCTTCGTCGCACTATCTCAGTTTTTTCACCTGTTAAAATACCCACAGGAATACCCTTTTATTATGTGCCCAAAAAAATACCAGCACTATCAGATGTATTGAATTTTTTCCATTCATTACCTGTTTGATCATAAAACATTCCGCCATCAGTCCAAACGCCATCAATATCTGTAAGTATAAGCTTTATCTCTTTCATTTTTTTTAGTATTTTACCCTTATTTATTAATCACTACTTAGCTTATAGCAGGCAGTACTCTATACCGTAATACAAGTTGCAGTAGGAATATATCTATTCAATAAAATCAGGATATATTATTTCATTCGCTGATATATCTTGTTTAGCAAAATGACCAATTACATTTTTTTTATCTATCCATTTATAACCATCACCAGGACTCAGTAAATGAATGTCCGACTCTTGAATAATACTACCTGCTGGAATATATTTTCGAGTGGCAATAGAACGTTCAAGTTTTATCTTAGACTTTCTCCACTTTTTCTATATAAAGATCTTCAGTACCAAGCCAACACTCTGCTATGCGAATATCTCGAATCATACGATTAACCCCATCTGGACCTAAAGAGCCAAGCTGGTCTGTTCCTTTCATATGCCGATCAATTAGTTACATGCTTTTCTATAATTTCCGCTCCCATCGCTACAGCAGCTGTAGCAGCAGAAATACCTATTGTATGATCAGAAAAACCTATCTCAAACTTATTGTAATGCTTCTTCAAATATGTTATTGTACGTAGATTCAAATTATTTGGATGAGTTGGATACTGAGATACACAATGTAGAATAGCTATATTACTATGATATCTCGTTATCACATCTAATGCATTGTCAAGTTCTCTTTGACCAGCCATTCCTGTCGATAATATAATAGGAATATGAGTTTCTGCTAATGCTTCAAGCAATGGTAAAGTTAGTCAAATCACGACTAGCAACTTTTAGCCTATCCGGTGTGAACAGTTTAAGCAAAGACAGACATCCTTTGGCACATAACGTCTCGATAAAATCTAATCCTAATGACTTAGCATATTTATAAATCTCAAAATGCGCTTGATCATCAAGCTCAAGAAAAGCACGATGTTCACCATAAGTATGCGCCCAAAAGAATTAGGATTGTCATATATTTGATTCATTCGAGAAACAGCCAATTCTTCTGATAAATCTCTCTTTTAGTCATTTTAACAGCATTCATTGGCATGAAATCCATACCAAAAACATCCTCATGTACAGGTCGTGAGATTAATTCAATAATCAACTTAGCCAAGTCAACAGAAACCATTATGATTCTGCCCTATTTCACCAATAATATAAGTATTCTTCATTATTTAGAATTTTTTTTTTTATTTGTTGTTTCATCAGTTGAATGTATTCTGCATGTCTTCGAACATAGTCTACAATCACTTCTATCGATATTTCCACTTCTTTTTTCTTGTAAATCCCTATATATTCTCTGTGCTACAGAAAAATCTTCTAACGTATCAATCGTGAGTCGAATATTATGATGTTTTGACACGACTGGAGATCCTGAAATCCATTGAATATTAAAAGTTCAGGATGACTATATATATAATTAGTAACATGTTCACGATACAATAAATCATCAGTAAATCCTATAACTCGCTTCAGCGCATCAAGCGTTACAAATTCTCCCCAAAAACCGAAATGAGTTTTAATTGATGGAGTACCATCAATATCAAAACTTATATAATCGTTACAAGATTTCATTGCTATTTCGACCAATTGCCTTGCCGCATGTACATCTAAAAATGGATTATCAGAACATATTCGGAATATACCCTGTATATCAAAATATTCAGCAACATCAATGAATCGTTTTAAAACATCATTCTCCTCACCTCTGAAGCACTTTACCCCTAATGCAAGTGCCTTCTTTTCAATAGGTTCATTGATAACAGAATTTGTTGTAGCAATAATTACTGGAATATTCGATATAGCAGAAAGCTTATGAACCATTAAGTCAAGAATCGATTGATTACCATAGAAAGGTTTCAATATTTTTCCAGGCAAACGTGTAGAACCTAAACGTGCCTGCACCACAAATGCATAATTCATTTTATTTATTATATTTCATTTAAAATATGTCACATATTCTCTTTGTTGAATTATCATCTTGAAATTGATTCATCAATAAAGAAATATGACGTCGATGTTCAGCATGAATATCTTTCCCAGCCAGAAGTCCCATCACAGCATCTATCAATTCATTATAATTGTAAACAATATCACCTGCACAAAAAAAAATTCTATTGGCTCAAATGAGAAACCTCTTACTCTACGATATTCTTCAATATCGTAGAAATTAAATATGACTGGCTTATTTACCAATAAAAATCAAAATAGGTAGAAGTATAATCAGTAATCATTCCATCTGAAAATGACAAAAGATCATACAATCCATATTTATATGTTTGTTCAAAAACAAGTATACCTTTGGGTAAATCTTTTTTTAAGACTGTTTTATTCTGCAAAGGATGTAATTTAAGAATTAAAGCCGCATTAAACTTCAATAGTATTTTCGATAACTTCAACAAATCACAATCAACATATCCGAGTATTGAACGCAAATTACCTTCAGTAACAGTCTCATAATCACGAAAAGTTGGAGTATAAACTATATATTTAGTTACATCATATCCCGCAAATTTCGAAATTTCTCTTTTTAATAACATTGCAATTATTTTTCGATATCAACAAATCATTTCTGGGAAATCCTAAGACTTTGAATTTATCATATGAGATTCCACAATCTATTGAAATTATTCTAGCACTTAAACAAGAAGTAGCAATAGAGTAATCAAATGAGTTACATGTTGTATTACGAAATTTATCATAAGAATGATCTCCCATATGATAATCATCTTTGAATGGAGTATAATACCCCCAAACAAAATAATCTGTTGAGAGCGTTTTTTAAATGAAAATCATAATAAAAAAGTAGCTGTAAAACATTTACTTGCTCTACAAAAACAAAAAAAAGGCATACAACATATCCTTAAAAGATACTTTTATTAAAGAAAAAAACGTCCAACACATGCACATAAAAAAGTACACCTAATATTAGGATTTATGCCATAAATATATTCTTGATATTCTGAAATACGAGAAGAATCATAAATTTCAACATATATTTTATAATATTCAGCACTATCTTTTTTTTAGCAAATAATTTAACAGAACGAGAACATTATCTGACGAATAATTTATAATATCATATTTATCTGTTCTACAATTAGGATGAGGAATAAAATACAATGATCTACTATCAACTGGCACACAATGGTTAATTATCTTTACTATTACTTGAAAAATCTTTTTAATATTTTCATCTATGTTTTTAGTTTTAATGATCAATGTTAAAATACAAAAAAGAATCTAGCTTAAAAAGAAAAGAAAGTAAAAAATATAAAAGGACATCCCAGTAATACATCCAATCACAATTTTTACTATATCAGTTTCAAAGAAAGAAATACATATAAAAACGATCCCCATTATGAAAGAGAGTATTAAACTTGGAAATACATCTTTAACTTGCAACTTTAAGGTCAAATCAATAAGAGAATTAGTATAATATGTATTCAAATATGTCGCTATCAGAGAGTAAATAACTCTACCCCAACACATCACCTCAAGCCCAAATGGAATTGACACAAAAGAATGAATATAGCAATCGTCTTTTTTATTATTTCAAGACGTAACGACAGATCAGATCTTCCTTTAACCCATACATAAATTCAAATTAATTTGGCTCAAATGATCAAACATCCAATCCAAACATAATATCTGTAAAAGAATAACAACCCCAGACCATTTATCTGTTAACAATAGACTAATAATAGGATTAGCCAAAACAAAGTAAACCTACCATTAAAGGAAAAATTATATATGAGGATAATCTGATATAATTTCGATATGTGTTTGTTAAACATTTATCATCATCTTGAATGGAACTTAAAAATAGGATACGCTACCTAGAAACTAAAGCATTTAAATTATTGAAGGAAAAATAGCAAATTGTTCTGTCTTGTATAGTAACCAAGCTTCCTACAACAAAAACTTTTTTCCTATTACAATGGTATACAGATTATGATATACTGTATTGATAAGATTGAGATCAATAATTTAGATCCGAAATTGAATAATCTTTTCAAAAGAACTTTTTGGAGAAAGTATGTAAAGGTTTCCAATGAAC
>VOFH01004004.1_pt1 | contig 23267 bp, 36 predicted proteins | sample 5384091 | NCBI WGS metagenome assembly VOFH01 (sample SAMN12384727, study PRJNA508395) | human gut metagenome | isolation source: healthy gut G | host: Homo sapiens
GGAATGATCATGAATGCAATTGCCATGTTCCGCGAGAATCCGGAGCCGACAAGAGAAGAGATCAAGGCATATCTTGCGGGAAATCTTTTTGCAGATGTTCGGATATGAAGGACAGCTTCGTGCAATGGAAGCATTTATCGAATATAGAAAGAAAGGAGAAAGATCATGAAAGCAGTCGGACAACCGATAAGAAAAAAGACGCAATGGCACTGGTGACAGGAAAACCGGTATTCATGGATGATCTTGCTCCAAAGGACTGCCTGATCGTAAAAGGTACTCGAAGCCCGCATGCCAATGCGATCGTAAAATCAGTAAAGACAGATGTGGCAAAAGAGTGCCGGGGATCGAAGATATCTACACGTGGGAAGATGTACCACATGAAAGATTCACCACAGCGGGACAGACATATCCCGAACTCAGTCCGTATGACCGTCTGATCCTTGACCAGCATGTCAGATATGTGGGAGATCCTGTGGCAATCGTGGCAGGAGAGAATGAAGCGTGCGTGGATAAGGCACTTAAGATGTTGAAAGTAGAGTATGAAGTACTTCCGGCAGTACTGGATTTCCATACGGCAAAAGATAACGAAGTACTGGTACATCCGGAAGACAACTGGAAGGCACTTTGCCAGGTCGGCGCAGATAATAAGCGGAACTTATGTGCATGTGACAGCACTGAAGACGGGAATGTAGAGGCAGTGCTGGCTGACTGTGATGAAGTTGTGGAAGGCACCTATCATGTAAGAGCAGCGCAGCAGGCCATGATGGAGACATTCCGTACGACATGCTTTATGGATGCTTATGGAAGACTGAATATCTTAAGCTCTACACAGATTGTATATCATGTAAGACGTATCATTTCCAATGCACTTGGAATTCCGAAATCCAGGATCCGTGTCAGCAAACCGAGAATCGGAGGCGGATTTGGTGCAAAGCAGTCGGTCGTGGCGGAATTATTCCCGGCATTTGTCACATGGAAGACGGGAAAAGCTTTCGAAGATGATCTTTACAAGAGAGGAATCGCAGATCGCATCGTCTCCGAGACATGAGATGGAAGTACATGTCCGTCTGGGTGCATCGAAGGAAGGAAAGATCCGTGCGATCGATGTATATACACTGTCGAATACAGGCGCTTACGGAGATCACGGACCGACGACTGTTGGATTGTCCGGTCATAAATCGATCCCGTTGTATAGTTCGGCAGAAGCACACCGTTTTACATACGATGTTGTGTATACCAATCATATGGCTGCCGGAGCATACAGAGGATATGGCGCGACACAGGGAATCTTTGCAGTGGAATCTGCAGTAAATGAAATGGCAGAACGATTACATATCGATCCGGTAGAATTCCGTCTAAAAAAATATGGTAAGAGAAGGCGATGTGATGCCTGCATATTACGGTGAGACGGCACAGAGCTGTGCACTTGACCGCTGCCTGGAGCGGACTGCGGAACTAATCGGCTGGAAGGACAAGTATCCGTGTAAAGACATGGGAAATGGTAAAGTTCGAAGCGTCGGTATTGCAATGGCAATGCAGGGATCCGGAATCTCGGCGTAGACGTCGGCTCCGCGACAATCAAGATGAATGATGACGGATTCTATACACTGATGATCGCGGCAGCAGATATGGGAACCGGATGCGATACGATCCTGGCACAGATGGCAGCAGAGTGTCTGGACTGTCCGATGGAAAGAATTGAAGTACTCGGTGCCGATACAGATGCGTCGCCATATGATTCCGGATCTTATGCGTCAAGTACTACGTATATAACAGGTAAGGCAGTAGAAAAAGCATGCCAGAAGCTGATTGCCAGAATCCTTGAGATTGCATCAGGAATGCTGGAGGCACCTGTGGAAGAACTGGTATTTGCAAGCGATCATGTAGAATGGCCGAAAGAACAGAAGAGTGTATCATTGGAAGATATCGGTACGAAATCCATGTGCGGTAATGGCTGTGCGCTTGAGGTGACAGAAAGTAATACGTCTCCGACATCACCGCCGCCATTCATGGCAGGGCAGTAGAGATCGAACTCGACAAAGAGACCGGTCATGTGGAAATCCTGGATTATAAGGCTGTCGTAGACTGTGGAACCGTTGTCAACCCGAATCTTGCAAGAGTGCAGGCAGAAGGCGGGATTGTACAGGGGGATCGGAATGACGCTTTATGAGAATATCCAGTATAATGAAAAGGGAAGAATGCTGAATAACTCATTCATGCAGTATAAAGTACCATCCAGAAGAGATATGGGAAATCTGCAGGTCGAATTTGAAAGCAGTTATGAACCGACCGGTCCATTCGGTGCCAAACCATCGGAGAGATCGTAATTAACACTCCGGCACCGGCGCTTGCACAGGCGATTGCGAATGCAACCGGCATCTGGTTCAAAAGATCTTCCAATCACCAGCGAACAGATTGCAATGGGCGTTCTGGAGAAAGAACTGGAAAAATAAAATATATTAGAAAATATATAGTGAAACTACTTGCAATCAGACGCAAAAGTTATTACAATATTGGGTAACGTTTAGAAAAAATATGGAGGCCGCTAAGATGCAGTTATTAAAAGACAGAATCCGCAAGGATGGCAAGATAAAAAGAAGGGAATGTCTTAAAGTGGACAGCTTTCTGAATCATCAGATGGATGTAAAGTTATTTCAGGAGATTGGAAAAGAATTTAAGAGAAGATTTGCAGATGAAGAGATCACAAAGATTCTTACCATAGAAGCTTCCGGTATCGGCATCGCATGTGTTGCAGCAAGTATTTGATGTTCCTGTTGTATTTGCTAAGAAGACACAGACCAAGAATATTGCCGGAGATGTGTACACTACAAAAGTAGAATCATTTACACACGGAAGAGTGTATGACATTATTGTTTCTAAAGAATTCCTCGGAAAAGGTGACAAGGTACTTCTGATCGATGATTTCCTTTGCGAATGGAAAAGCTCTGGAAGGACTTGCAGAACTGGTTACAAAGTTACCGATGGCTTGTCGGAGCCGGAGATCTTGTCGGAGCCGCAATTGAGATTGAGGCAGATGGTATTTATCTTGCAAAAAGCAATTGACGGATCTATGACAGTGATCCAAAGGTGAATCCGGCTGCAAAGAAGTATGATGAGCTTCTATTCGAAGGGTGATTGAGAAGAAGCTCGCAGTAGTTGACCTCACAGCATCCATCATGTGCCTTGAGAACAAGATGCCGATGTTGTATTCGGACTCAATGAGGAAAACAGCATTGTAAATGCTCTTACAGGCAAATTTAACGGTACAAAGGTTACTGTATAGTAAATTGCATATAATGCATATCAGGAGGATAATATGGATTCAAGATTAAACCCTTTCCAGGATAAAATGGAAAAAACATTAAATAATCTCGAGGAAGAGAATGCAGGCATCCGTGCAGGAAGAGCCAATCCACATATTCTTGACAAGCTTGTGTAGATTATTACGGGAACACCTTCACCAATTCAGAGGTAGCCAATGTAAGTGTTCCTGAGCCAAGAATGATTCAGATTCAGCCATGGGAGGCTTCTATGGTTAAGGAGATTGAGAAAGCAATAAACTGCTCTGACATCGGAATTAATCCTACAAACGACGGAAAGCTTATCAGACTTGTTTTCCCTGAGCTTACAGAGGAGACGTAAAGATCTTGCAAAGGACATCAAGAAAAAGGCGAGGAAGCTAAGGTTGCTGTCCGCAATATAAGGGATGCAATCGACAGCATCAAGAAGACCGGCAAAAGGAAGGCATTTCAGAGGATGAGATTAAAGGCCTCGAGGATGACGCTCAAAAGCTTGACGACAAGTTTGTCGCAAAGGTTGACGCTGCGGTTGACGCAAAATGTAAAAAGAGATACTTACTGTATAGTATTATATCACGTATACAAACAAGGGACATGTTATTCGTGTCCCTTATTTGCTTATTCCGGTTTTACTGTTCACACTTAACTGTGTGACCAGCAAATAAATGATGCGTCATGATTGTAAATATATAATATGCATAAATGAAAGGAAATAAAATATGAGTACTCCGGAACATATAGCAATCATTCGGACGGAAACGGCCGCTGGGCCAAAAGTAAGGGTATGCCAAGAAACTACGGTCATACAGTAGGAGCCAAAAATGTTGAGAATATATGTAAGGCTGCAAACGACCTCGGCGTTAAATATCTGACACTTTACGCCTTTTCCACTGAAAACTGGAACCGCCCTGAGTCTGAAGTCGCTGCACTAATGAAGCTTCTTGAAAGCTATCTTAAAAACTGTATAAAGACTGCCAATAAAAACAATATGCGTGTGCGCGTAATTGGTGAGATAAGCAGGCTTTCAGAGAATTTTCAGGAGAAAATAAGAAACCTTGAAGAAGTTTCATCAGTAAATACGGGTCTTAACCTGACAATTGCAATTAATTACGGAAGCCGAGATGAGATGATACGTGCTGTAAAGCATATGATAGCTGACCATGATGATGGAAAGCTTTCAGCTGACGATATAGATGCAGATACCTTCTCATCATATCTTGACACAAGAGAGCTTCCGGATCCTGATTTACTCATCCGCACAAGTGGTGAGCAGCGCCTGTCAAACTACCTGCTCTGGCAGCTTGCATACGCTGAGTTTTATTTTACAGATGTTCCGTGGCCTGCATTTGATAAAAATGAACTCAAAAAGGCTATAGATGCATATAATAAAAGAGACCGTCGCTTTGGTGGATTAAAAGAAACGAACGACACGGAGGATAAATAATGTTTAAGACAAGACTGCTTAGTGGTATAGTTCTTGTAATTGCCGCTATATTTCTTATAGTAACAGGAAACGAGGTGCTTCTTTTTTCAACACTTCTGATTTCGTGTATAGGTATGTTTGAGCTTTTCAGGGTGTTTAAATTTGAAAAATCGCTCTTATCGGTTGTACCGTATATTGCTTTGATTTTATTTTACATCAACTTAAGGTGGAGCTTCATACCTGATGTAATGATGCTTTTCATGGGCTTTCTTATTGTACTGATGTTCGTGTATGTGCTTTCATACCCGAAATATGATGCAAAACAGCTCATGGCAGCCTTTTTTGGTATGTTTTATGTGGGAACAATGCTTTCATATGTCTACCAGATACGTACACTCAACAACGGACTTTACCTTGCCTTCTTGGTATTTTTATGCTCTTGGGGCTGTGATACATGTGCCTACTGCGTCGGAGTGCTGATTGGAAAGCACAAAATGGCACCAAAGCTTTCACCAAAGAAGTCTATAGAGGGTGCAGTAGGTGGTGTGCTCGGCAGTGCGCTTCTTACAGCATTATACTGCTTTATATTCAGAAATCATATGAATATAGACGGCACAGAGATTGCTATACTTGCTGTTATAGCTGCTGTTGCAGGCCTTATTTCAATGGTTGGAGATTTGTGCGCATCAGCCATAAAGCGTAATTATGATATCAAGGATTACGGACATCTGATACCCGGACATGGTGGTATTTTAGACCGCTTTGACAGCATGATTATCACAGCACCAATCATTTATTATCTGGCTAGCTTCTTTTTAAGTTAAAAAGTAACATTTAAGAACCATTGAAAACAAAACGCTAAGGTAACTATTCAGAACCACTGAGAAAAATATAAATCGAGGAATTATCATGAAAAAAATATCAATACTTGGTTCAACCGGCTCTATCGGAACACAAACACTTGATGTGATAAGAGAGCATGGCGATATGCAGGTTATGGCACTTTCCTGTGGCAGAAATCTCTCCCTTATAGAGAAACAGGCAAGGGAATTTAAGCCACAGTTTGTCAGTGTAAGTGATGAAAACGATGCCAAAAAGCTTCGCACAAGCCTTGCGGATACTGATATCGAAGTAGGCTATGGCATGGACGGTCTAATTAGATGTGCCACCATTGAGCCATGTGACATAGTTGTAACCGCAATTGTCGGTATGCTTGGAATACGCCCGACAATTGCCGCAATAAAGGCAAAAAAGACCATTGCACTTGCAAATAAGGAGACTCTCGTTACAGCAGGACATATCATTATACCGCTCGCAAAAGAGTATGGCGTGTCCATACTTCCGGTGGATAGTGAGCACAGTGCCATCTTCCAGTCACTGCAAGGGAACTCAATGAACCCAATTAAAAAAATTCTTCTGACAGCATCCGGAGGTCCGTTCAGAGGCAGAAAGCTCTCTGAGCTTGAAGGTATAAGGGTGGAGGACGCACTAAAGCATCCTAACTGGTCAATGGGTCAAAAAATCACTATTGATTCATCAACCATGGTCAATAAGGGGCTTGAGGTGATTGAAGCAAAATGGCTTTTTGATGTCGATTTTGTCGCAGATTCAGGTTGTAGTGCATCCTCAGAGTGTCATTCACTCGGCTGTTGAGTATGCGGATGGAGCAGTTATAGCACAGCTTGGTACTCCTGATATGCGTATACCTATACAGTATGCACTGTATTAAGACGAAGAAACGAATGATTCGCCGAACAATTTTAATAACAAATCTGTTTGGGCGAGAATCTCTGTCATAGCGGCAGGGCCTGTGTTCAACTTTATCCTGGCTTTTTATATTTGCCGTGATCATTACAGCGATGGTCGGCTATGATAAGCCGGTGATCGGAGCAGTAGAATCAGGCTATCCTGCTGCAGAAGCAGGCCTGAAAAAGGTGATGAGATCGTACAGATGGGAAACAAAAGATCCATATCTTCCGTGAAGTCAGCTTTTACAATCAGTTTCATTCTAATGAGGATGTGGCTGTTACCGTGTTAAGAAACGGAAAAGAAAAGACGGTCACACTGACACCGAAGATGGATAAAGAACTGGGCTATAAGAGATTAGGAATAGGAAGTTCCGGTTATAGCAAGGCAAATCTGTTGACGGCTTTTCAATATGGCGGATATGAAGTGAAATTCTGGATATGTACAACTGTCGATAGCTTAAAGATGCTTGTGACAGGCCAGATTGGAGTAAATGAACTTTCGGGCCCTGTGGGAATTGTAAGTACTGTAGATACAACCTATAAAGAAAGCCGTTCTTATGGAGTATTTGCAGTTGTGGTACAGATGTTAAATATGGCAATATTGTTGTCTGCGAATCTTGGTGTTATGAATTTGCTGCCACTCCCGGCATTAGATGGGGGACGTCTGGTATTTCTTTTTTGTGGAGGCAATCAGAGGAAAACGTGTGCCACCAGAGAAAGAGGGATATGTACATCTGGCAGGAATCATACTATTGATGTTGTTGATGGTATTTGTAATGTTTAATGATATTAATAGAATATTTTTGGGCAGGTAGAAGTGCTGGCAGATCTATCAAAAAAATCATCCCCCTTAGGTAGAAAATAGATAAAGTCTACTTAAGGGGGACTTTTGATACCAAAGTATACAAAAGAGAGCATTATTTGTTTTCAGAATTACATTCCGGCAAACCGGTAATACTGGTTAGCAGTGATAATATTCCGGCCAGCATGGATGTGGAAATTACTAATTTCGTGTCTATCTGCCCAAGTACAGTTACGGTTCCAATTGTTGCTATGGCGGTCTGCGCGACAGTCTTTATTGCCCTGATACCGGCACATTTAGCCCATTTTTTCCAATCTTTTTGCTTTCATGTTACCATCCTTTCTTTTCAGGGTTGATTAAGCCGTTTATCATTAGAGCGATTCGATTATTATCCATACAGTTCAGCAATTCGTGATACGCCTACGTAAATTTCGGAAATTTTATACCATGTAGTATAATCGACTGTTCCGGTCTGTGGCAGTCCGAATACTTTCTGGAATGTACGGACTGATTCTGCAGTTGCAGGTCCGTAAATCCCGTCAGCAGTAATTTTCGGAATAGCAGGATAAGCACCTGCTATGACATTTAATTGTTCCTGCATCTGCAAAACCTTATTGCCGGAAGAACCAATTTCCAGAGTATAGCCAGGCCAGGAGGATGGGATGCCGGAGATGGCTTCGGCGGTGTTAATGTACATGTCGTCACCGTAGTAGTAACGGAGAATTTCGATAGGGGAATAGCCCTGGTCGCCTAAGGATTTGGATCCCCATTGGGTCAACCAAATTGTTATAACCTATAAAGTACCCGCAAACCCTTGATTTTACTGGGTTTGCGGGCATTTTACCTGTATAAGAAAAAGTAGATTTTAAGAGAATCGTTCTTGCGATCGTAGATAATCTTGTCGATGATCTGCTTTAGGGCTTCGTTCTTTTGCACGTATGTATAATTGTTGGAGATGAGAATATCGTACACACTCCGGACCTTCTGCAGCATGGCATCCGCTGGATCCTGATCAGATTTACGTGCTACCTTTTTCAATTCCTTCAATTGCTGTTCTAAAGATTCCCGTTCCTTCTGAATGATAGCTTTATTCGCTTTATATTCTTCCAGTGTATCAATCCCTTCCCGGTAGGAGGCTTTTATTCGTTCATCTTTGCCGGTTAAACTTTCCAATTGTTCTGTTATAGCCTTGCGCTCATCAAACTGCTCTGTGGGTTGATATTCACGCAATTCATAGACAATATCTTTGGTATCCAATATTTCTTTGATACTGGCCAGAACTTCCTTTTCAAGGACCAGTGAGCTGATGCCGTTCGGCTTTTTACATTTACCTTTACTGTATCCGTAGCAGGAGAAGTAAGAATATTTTTCCCCATTGACTCGTTTCATAGTGGTTGAGGTTAAGGTGCGTCCGCAATCCGGGCATTTTAGTAGTCCGGAAAGCCAATGCTTATAAGTGGAAGAGGGGCGTTTGCCAACCGGCTTGTAGGTGGCTTTAAATCGTTTCTGCGCTGATTCAAACAATTCCTTTGATATAATAGCCGGCTGTTGCCCTTCTGTAACAATCCATTCGTCCTTATCTTTGATACGATTGGTGCTGTTCTCTGTCCGGTTCCACCGGATCATGCCACAATAGGAAGGATTCTGGATGATATATTCGACAGATCTTCGCTCAAATGACTTTCCGTGCGAAGTCTTGAGTCCTAAAGAATTTAGGTATCTGGCAATGTCGAAGAAGCTCATACTTTCATTTGTGTATTTTTCGAATATAGTACGAACAATCTTTGCTTCTTCCGGAACAATCACCGGCGGCTTGCCATGCTCCACAACCTTGTAGCCAAGCGGCGGACGTGCCTGGTATGCTCCGCGGAGTGCATTTTCTTTCATACCTCGATACACTTCGCCAGATAACCGGATAGAGTAATATTCATCCATCCACTCGATGATACGCTCGATCAGGCTGCCAAAGGGATCATCGGAGAGTGGTTCAGATACACTCACGACATCCACATTGTGCTGTTTTTTTAAAAGAGACTTGTATACGATGGATTCTTCCTGATTCCGGGCAAATCGTGAAAACTTCCATACTAGGATTAGATCGACTGGATGGTCATCACCTTTGGCCAGTCCGATCATCTCCTGAAAGCCGGGACGTTTGTTGGCTTTTCTTCCGGAGATGCCGAGATCCATGAAGATCTTCAGGATTACAATATTGTTCTTGGCTGCATAGTCCCGGAGGAGGTGCTCTTGGGAGTCCGGGGAAATTTCTTCTTGATCGTGAGTGGATACCCGGATGTAGCCGTATGCATATTTTACGCTCATTGTATCACCTTTCCTTCTTAAGTGTACGTAAAAATGGGTACAAAAATAACACCTATACGGTGCCGGATTTTTGTGATACAATAATCTTTGTGATGGAGAGAATTGTACTGTGTTCCAAACACCCTATAGTTTTCTCGTTTTCCCTGGTGCTGGTAACACCGGGGATTTTTTAGTATTTTACTGTAATTCTAATAATTTGTTTGTAATGTTGTTGGTGAACTCGTTTTGCTGTGTAGCTGTTAATTTGGTTGAGGTTCGGATTACGATAGTACCTAAAACTTTGTGAGATCCGGAATTTAACATTCCTGCACCATCAAAGCTGGCAAGATACGAATCTCTCTTTTCGGCATCTTCTTCTGATGCATAAACTTCGATAGCTCCACCGCATTCAGTTCCTTTATCTACAATGTCATTTCCATATACACTAGATTGGTCGATAAGAGGAGTAGAAAAATAAACTGTGGAAGTGTAGCCTCCCTGTTTATTTAGATTTCCGTTTGGATCATGATCTTCTGTGACTGCCTGATATCCGGAAATATTTGGAATTCCCTTTAAGCGCTGAATAACGAAATCTTCATTAGGATTAGTGATTTGCTTCATCTGCAGAACGCTGTTCTGATAAGCTGTTTGTTTTTCAGAAATAGCATTAATTACAGAGGAGTAATCCAGTGGTTCAGAAAGCTTTTCGTTTCAGCATTGATGTCTGCTGTCTTTTTGGTAGATCTGGTATTTTGCGCTGTGCTGCTTTTGCATCGGAAAGAGCAGTAATAAAGGCTTCTTTAGTAGTGTTATCATAAACTGCTTCCTTTTTGTCCAATATTTTCTGAGCATCGTTCATTGCAGAGGTAAGTTCAGTATTCTTGGCTTCTACTTCTTTGACTGCAGCATTAAACTTTGCTTCTGCAAGATCATGAGGCTTTTTTCACCTGAAAGTACCAAACACAAATACCGATGACAATGATCGCAATGGCAGCAATCAATCCTAGTAGTGTTTTCTTCTTTTCCATATGTCTTTTCCTTTCGTTTTTTCCAGAGTTCATTTATTCAATTAGATATCTCCGCCATACAAATACATAAGTATCAAGAGGGCAGTGTATTTATGGTTAGAGATACTGGATGAATTACATATATCTCTTTACAACTTCTATTAAACGGTTTTGTATTTGTACAAATCGTTTAAAGAGTCGATATAAATACGTTCGAATTTTTATTAGCATCCGGGATGAGAAGCTGTTTATTTCTTGCATCAAGATTGAGGCGACAAATCGGTTTTCTATTATTGTCTTTATACAGAATTCCAAAAATAACTTTCGGTATCACGGTGAACTATATCTTCAACGGGTACGATACCAGCAAGAAGTCCGCGAATAATGTAGAAACTTTCAATTTCATCTTCCGTTGTAACAATCTTTGATGCGGGTTCTTTGATCTCGGGTTCTGATTCTTCATCTTTATCATAATCGTCAGCTAATGCAGAAGAAATTTTACTATTTACTATTTCATTTTACAAAAGAAGAGAAAGCTCGTTTTACCACAGGCGTAAATTTTTCAATTATTCTCTGATTCTTTTGACCATCGTATATATTCGCTAAAATAAATCGAACAAAGTCTTCTGTCGGAGATTCAAACTGTTTTGTTAAGATGTTTTTATTTGACTGCTATATTTAAGCTCTTCGGCAGTACTAAATATTTTGTCCTTATCAAAATTATCTTTACAAAATTTTTTTAATTCATTGATGGAAGAATCTTTTAAATTTGTCATGTCTATTTCTAGAAATGGCACAAGATCCATTTTGTTTGATTCTTCTAAATCTGTATAAAAACGATATATTATGCCATTTGTAAGAATGCCAAATTTAGCAGGAGATGTCCCGAAATATCTAAAAGCTGAGACGAATGTTTGTCGAGTTGCTCTGAGCAACTTTTTGCATTCGACTAAAATATTCGGCTGTCCATTTTCAAGGATTGCATAATCAACCTTTTCGCCTTTTTTAATTCCTACATCAGCAATATACTCTGGGCAAAATTCATTTGGATTGAAAACATCATACCCAAGAAGTTGAAATAAAGGCACTACAAGAGACATTTTTGTGGATTCTTCTGTAGTGATGGTGTCTTTTAAAGACAGTATCCTTTCTGAAAATTGTTTAATTACATCATTGAACTCCATACATTTTCCTCTCTTTCATATTTTATAAATCATCACCATATAGATAGTGGTGTTCAGCTCGGTGGAACATATCGCAATGTTTCTGAATAAATTCAACACGTTTCTGATCACGAGCAATCCGCTTCTTTAATCGTCTTCGTTCCGCTTGCAATTGCTTGATACGATCAAGATAGATTTGAACCGGCTCCAGGATCTTTGTGTAGATGATGAGCATAGTATTCAATTTCTTGTACATTACCTTTCGAAAAGTCATCATTTGTTATATGACTCATAGCATGCTCATATGCCTTAAGCTGAGATTCATAATTCAATCCGGCATTGATCAGTATCGTGTAGCTTCCGTCTTCGTTCGGAACAACCATTTCATTTCCTTTTTACTAGGAAAATCCATAAGAACGACATTAACATCCGGTGTCGTCAATATCACCACGTTCCTTTCGTTTAAGCGCGAGAGCCATGCTATGCAGAGCTTTTAAGTCGTCCGGATCCATATCTTTCTGGACATCAAACAGCGCTTTCAGTTCTTTGTTTTCAAATATCTCTTGTGCTACCTGTGCAGTTTCGTTGTTTGTGTAGTATTCGTTAGATTTTTTCCCAGTGCGAATATATTCGACAGTTACACCAAATAAATCAGCTATCTTCTGCAACTTAGCATCTTTAGGATTACTTCTGCCATTCTTCCAATCTGAAAAAGTGGATTTTGTGATTCCAGTAGCCTTTGCTACATCAGAGTCTTTCATCCCTTTGGAATCTCTTAACTTGCAATAAATTTCATACATAATACACCTCTAAACAATAAATTCTGAAATCAGTACAAAAGTTATTGACAAGTTCTGAAATCCGCACTATAATAAAGCTACAAAGTTCGGAAATCAAAACAGAATTAAGTTTTAATTCATTTGTCAATGTATCTGGTAAATATATTGTATCTGATTTCCGAACTAAAATCAATAGAAAGTTCGGAAATGAGGTGATTATTTTTATGTATGAAAGATATGTAGAACTTCGAAATCAAAAAAGGTGTATCTGACTACAGGGTAGCAAAAGATACGGGGATTCCGAAGTCTACTTTTCTGATTGGAAATCAGGAAGGAGCAAACCGAAGATAGCCAAGCTTAAAATTTTGGCTGGATATTTCGGTGTGGCTGTGGATGAATTGATTTCAGCAACAGATGAAACAGGTTCAGAAGAAAGGAGGGAGTAGATGCTGATAGGAATTTTAGCTGCGCTATCGATGATAGCGATAGCAAAAGCAATTTATTGGAAATTATGTTTCAGGGCGTACTTCTTTATATAGCTGAATGCGGAAATCCATTGCCTAACACTACTTTAATAAAGAAATACGCCGAGAGAGTAGCGTTGAAAGCTCTGCACATCAAGGAAGATTAAAATGTGATTTGATAACAAGGGATGCTGCCGACAAGGCAATCTGAGTTAAGTCTTTAAGTGATTGCACACCAAGCTCAGTGCCAATGTCTTTTACTTTATTATAAAAGAATCGTTTCTGATATTAGCAAGGAACTCATGTCCTTTAGGGGGATAAATCCGAAATGGTGTAGCATGTTCCAGTAATATTGCAAGATGCTTGGAAAAAGAATTCATTAAGTTGACATTGACGGATATGATACATTACTTCATCAAAGAATAATTTGGAAGCAATTCAGGAACGGTCTCTTTGTCGAATCTCCAATGGTGGTTGATATCAGGAATTTCTTCCACAACAAGAAGTATATCTCGTATGCAATCAGGATTTAATTTCATTAATAATCATTCCTTTCATCATTTGATAGGAAAATTATACCAAAGAACCACAACAAGTACAAACCATTCCACATAACCTATAAAGAGGTGATGCAGTTTTGAAACATATTAACATCGTGATCATCGATGGGGTAGAGAGAGACATGGCTACATTATCTGCAGAGGAACGAGAAAAATCGTGAATGAACTGAATCGTGTAGCTGTTGGATATCTGGGATACAAGAAAGAGAAAACCGCTTAGGCGGTAGAAAGGAGTGGACAAGCAGTATGAACTTAAAACCAGAAACACCACTGATTAAAAAGCTTGAGATCAAGCGTCTGGAAGATGAATGCGAAAATTTAAGACTGTGGCGTTGGAGATTAACTATTGCGATAGAGCTGATACTGATCACGGTATTAGGAGCGTGTGTGATCAACTTTATGCAATCAGGTGAAGGGGTGAGAACATTGCAAGAAATTAAAAAGAGCACCCGTATAAGCCGGCAAGCTTCGGGCACTCAGATAAAAACCAATTCAATTATAACAGAAAAGGAGAAAAACAAATGCGTAACGAAAAGAAATATGAATTAACATTATCCGATCTGCAGGTATACATAGGAATCGCATCATTTGAAGCACTTCCAAAAGATGCAACACCAGAAGTTGTGGATATGTATAACACAGTAGCTGCACGTATTTATGACAAAATCGCTAAACATTTGGATGGTTCAGATCCATTCCCAACGGACGAGTTAATTTATGCAAAAAAATAAATAATTTTGTTGATGAGCTTGGAGAAGCTTGCGAACAGATTCTTCGAGCTGTAATGGAGTAATTGCTATGAGCGATATTTTTTACAATTCATGATTTTGAAAAATGAACAGCAGTGGCTGAAAGGCAGAATGAACGGGATCGGCGGCAGTGATGCGAGCGTGACCATTGGCAGAAATCCATATAAAAGCAATGTTGAGTTGTATGAAGAAAAAGATTGGTAAGGCAGTACCAGAAGATATATCGGACAAGCCTTGTGTGATCTATGGGAATAAAGCAGAAGAACCGATTCGCGAGCTGTTCCAGGCTGATCATCCTGAGTATAAGGTTGATTACCATGAATTTCGGATTCTGCAGAGCAAGAAATACCCATTCATGCAAGCATCCTTGGACGGTGAGTTGACTGATCAGGATGGACGCAAGGGTATTTTGGAGATCAAGACAAGCAGCATCAATCAATCCATGCAGTATGCGAAATGGAAAGATCAGATTCCTGATAACTATTATGCTCAGATTCTTCATTATTTGCTGGTAACCGGTTGGGACTTTGTAGTATTGAGAGCTCGGTTGCGGTGCGACTGGTGGGATGATGTTGCCAGAGAAAGGGATTATCGCATCGACAGATGCAATGTAGAAGCTGATCTTGAGTATCTACTGGAAGCAGAGATGAGATTTTGGAAGTGTGGGAAAATCGGAAGATGCCAGGTTGCATTCTTCCAGAAATATAGGAGGTATTTTAATATGCTTGAGTTAAGAATCATTAGTCCACAAGAGAACGGGTTTGTTCAGGAAATTGAGTGGAACAACGAAGAATTGAAAACAGCAATTGCCAAGAAGATGGAAGACTATAAGGGGCTGGTCTTTACAGAGGAAACAATCGCTGATGGTAAGAAAGACAGAGCTGATCTCAACAAACTCCGTGGAGCAATTGATAATGAGCGGAAACGTATCAAAAAGATGTGCATGGAGCCATATGACAAATTTGAAAAAGAAGTCAAAGAAGTTCTTGGACTGGTTGATGAACAGATTAATGCAATTGATGTTCAGATCAAAGAAGTCGAGCAGATCAAGAGAGAGGAAAAGAGAAAGACGGTTCAGGAACTGTTTGAATCTATCGGCTTCCAGAAGTTTGTGACACTTGAGATGATCTGGGATGAGAAGTGGTTGAATGCATCGGTATCACTGTCAAAAGTAGAAAATCAGATGAAAGAGACCATGTATAGAATTGGTGAAGACGTTGGAACGATCATCAGATTACCAGAATTTAGTTTTGAAGCCATGGAAGTCTATAAGAAGACATTGGATCTTACGCAGGCAATCAAGAAAGGACAGGAGCTGGCTGACATTCAGAAGAGAAAGGAAGAAGCGCTTGCCAGACAGAAAGCTGAGGAAGAGAGAAGAAAAAGCAGAGGAAGCTGCTGCAGGAAAAGAGTCAGAGAATCCGGAAGATGCTGCGGATACTCATGATGCGCCTAAAAAGCTGAGGAGAATGACTATACAAGAGTTGTTTCAGAACCGGTCATGAGAATAGATTTCCGTGTATGGGGAACTAAAGAACAGATTCTGGCATTACGTGATTACATGAAACAGAACAATTTAAAATTTGGAAAGGTGGAATAAAGCATGGCAGTAAATAACAGTCTGGCAAAAAGCCAGTAAAAATGGGATTAACAGCATATCTGTCACAGGATGCTGTTAAGAAACAGATTAATGGTGGTAGGTGGAAAGAACGGGACAAGATTTATTTCAAGTATTGTGTCTGCGTGACCCAGGCAACACCGGCATTGCAGGAATGTACGAATCCGAGTATCTTGTCTGCAGCACTTTTGGGAGAGGCGTTGAATCTTTCCCCTTCTCCGCAGCTTGGACAGTTTTATATGGTTCCGTTCGACAATAGGAAGAAAGGCTGTAAAGAAGCACAGTTCCAACTTGGATATAAAGGCTATATTCAGCTGGCGGAGCGTTCTGGATATTACAAAAACTGAATGTGCTTGCTATTAAGGAAGGGGAATTGATCCGATACGATCCACTTGATGAAGAAATTGAAGTAGAGCTGATTGATGATGATGTGATCCGTGAAGAGACTCCGGCGATGGGATATTATGCCATGTTCGAATATGAAAATGGATTCCGGAAAACAAATGTACTGGTCAAAAAAGAAAATGATGGCACATGCGGAAAAATATTCACCTGCATTCAGCAAATGGCGGAGCGAAGACTTTGGAACTTTAGAGCAGGGCAAATTCCGGAAAAGGATCTCTGGAAGTATTCTTCTTTCTGGTTCAAAAGATTTTGATGGTATGGCATTAAAACCATGCTTAGACAGCTGATCAGCAAGTGGGGAATCATGAGTATCGATCTGCAGAAGGCAATTGATAAAGACATGGCAGTTATTCAGGAAGATGGATCCGCAGACTATGTAGAAAATGCTGCAGACGAAACGATAACGATAATGTTGTGGCAGAACAGGAGATTAAAGAGGTGCAGCCAGAAACGAAAGCACCGGATCCTGAGAAAGAATCAAATCAGAGAGAAGCATCCGATATTGAAGCGGAGTTTTTCAATAAATAACACAGGAGGTACACATAAGCAATGAAACATGTAGATTTAGAAAAGTTTGCAAATGGAGCATTTTCTGCACGGTGAACAGAGCCATTGAAGAGGTGACAGAGAACATCCAAGAACCTAACACGGATGCCGGTGCTACAAGAAAGATTACAGTCACAATTGCATTTAAAACCGAATGCAGAGCGTAATTTGTTGCTACCGGTGTACAGACGAAACAACACTTGCACTGGCACTGGGAGCTGTTACTGCTTTCAGTATGGGCAGAACACGCAGCAGACCGGCGAGGTAGGCCATTGAAATGGGTAACCAGATCGGGCAGATGTCATTAAATGATGTGCCAGGAGTTGTTCCTGAGAGCAATAGTGGAAGTTGAAGGCAAGGCAGTGGATACAGATACCAGGTGAGGTGGCAAGGCACTGCTGGGGAAGTAAAGTTAGATCTTAGAAAGAAAGAAGCGTAAGGAGGAAAAGTAAGATGATGGAAGGATTAAAAAGAAGCATTACAGTATATTACAGGTTTGAAAGAAAAGAGCATGGAACCAAAGCTGGTAGAGATTGAAGGAAGAACCTATTGCACTGACAATGGTCTTACCAGATATCACAGATTCCCAATGGCGTCAGATATTGAGGTGAATACGCTGACAGCACTGGTGGATTATATCAAAGGAAAACCGGAAGAGTTAAGGGGAATCTTCTATTATCCATGTGGTAAGTCCGACAAAGGTTCTGTTGTATTCAGGCTGATTGATGAAAGAAACAGAGAGACTCTGATCGATGCCAGGGCGATTGTAAAAATGAGTTCTCGTTTGATAGCTATTACGATCAGAGGAACGTTTTCTGATCGAGCTGCAGAGCAAACTTTGTAGAGACAGATGATCTCATTACGATCATGCAGGTTGCCGGTAATATTAAATCCGGAACAACTGCCAATTATTCAGATGACAGGTATCTCAGAAGACAACGATTAAAACGGGCGTGGAGCTGGCCGATGTGATCGTACCAAATCCAGTCAAGCTGAGACCGTACCGTACATTTGCAGAAATCGAACAGCCGGAGAGTTCTTATGTATTCCGTATCAAGGATGCAGAACGGGGACCGGCATTTAAACTGGTAAAGCTGATGGTGGTTTATGGAAGAATGCAGTTATGAAAAGATCAAAGGAATATCTGGGTTTGAACTGAGTGAAGAATTGGAGAAACATAAGATCACAGTCATCGCTTAAGATTTGTACTTCCTTTTGGATTGTATCACAGATGTAACATATTGATTATGCAGTATTCATAAGGATAGATGATCATTTATTACTATCCCATGGAAAGAAAGGAACAATGGATGAATTCTGTGACATTTTCATGTTCAGGAAAACCCCAGGGGAAAAGCAAAGGGCAAAGACGGGTAAGCATACCGGAAATACACGATGTCTTATACCGGAATCTGCTGTATGAAAATTACATCAGGACCAGTTCCTGAATAAATGCAATGGAATGTTCTGGAGCAGGGCAAGCCGGTAACTCTTCGGATCGTGGCGAGATTTCTTCCGCCGAAGGTACCAGTAAGAGCAATACAGCTCTTATGCTGGATGGAAAGAAAGGAACTTCCGCTTAAGAAGCCGGATATTGATAATATCGTAAAAGTTGTAGCAGATGCCTTGAACGGTGTTGCATACCATGATGATACACAGATCATTATAGTAGTGGCAAAAGTCTATTCTTCGTTGGAAGGACTGGACGTTACTGTGGAAGAATATAAGGGATAGGAAAGAAGGTGCAGCATGGTGGAAGAGGCTGGGGTTTCAAAAATGCAGGATATATCTTCCAACGGCAAAAATTACAATCTCGGAATATTAAGATACGCTATAAAACATTGCGAGATGTGTCTAATAGATTTATTTCCAGAAAAGATGTAAGAAAATACATTTTTGAACAGAAAGGAAAGAAATGTTATTTGTGCGGATCAAGAAAGGATCTGCAAATTGATCATATAATATCCGGTTTACAAAGAGTGCGAAAGAAATGATTTCTTGCGATAATGTTAATTCATATGGAAATTTGATGCCGATATGCCGAAAATGTAACGCTCAAAGAGTGTGGAGGAGCTATGGCGTGGCAGGGACGACCAAAACAAAGAGACAGATTATTCGGGTTGGTCGGTTGATATATTGATGGTGATAAAAGATAGATAAGCTTCTGGATGCAAAAGGTTGGAAGGATTCGGGATCTACTTCTTTTTTGTGTCAGAGAGCATATAAAGTAAATGGGTATTTCTATGAATGGGGCTATGACGACTGTGCAACTACAGCAAGAAAGATGGGCGGCGGCATCAGTTCCGGTACAGTGAAAGAAACTGTGGACTACTGCTTACAGGTGGATCTCTTTGACAAGAGGTTATTTGATGAGTGGGGAGTGCTTACCAGTAGAGGTATCCAACGGCGTTTCTGGACAGTGCTTTCGGAACGGCGGAATAAAACAGTATATAGCGAATATTGGCTTTTGAAATCCGAAGAATGCAAAGGCCTAGTTAAAGTCAGCCTTTTTTCAGATGTGCAACCGACAAAGACAAGTTGTTGATGGTAATGGGATGCGCTAAAAAAGCAACAACAGAAGCTGTGGAAGCAGTTGATGATAAAATCGCAGAAATGTAGGAGAAAGGTTTGAATTGTTCCTTACAGAAAAGAGATACGATAGAGATGGATGCATTACTGGTTATTCCAGTGATAGAAAATTATCAGCTGCCGATCTTCTTACGGGACAGTATCTGAAAAGAACTTGGAAAGAAGGTCGAAAACCCTGATTGCAAGTGCTAAGAGGGAAGTAAGAGGAATCTCCTGATAAATTCGTTTGAGCAGAAACTGAAAGAGAACCTTGCGAAAGACACGATTGAGAGAATGAATATTCCGGAAGTGCTGAAAAGATTTAGTGAAATGGCTCTGGAAGAAAAAATAGATGGAGAGAAAGCAATGTTAGTAGAGAAGAGCTCAAAAGAAGCATTGAGTATTACATAAAAGGAAAACCTGTAACAGCACTCTGGATAGGTGAAGACGGCGGCATGAATGCAATGCCGTTGTCAGATATCCCTGATCGACCAGAGAATCACTTTCTGGTAGATGTGCCGGCAGTCGTAAATCCGGATTTTGAACAGGCTGTGCAAGAGATGACAGAAGCTGATCAGGTAGATCCAGACGATATTATCCAGGTAGCGCGAAACGCAGGAAGGCATGGCCCCCCCAGAGAAGCCGGAGGAAAGGATGGAAGAAGAAAAAGATAGATCTTCCGGCGGACAATATCGAAGATAAGAAAGAGAAGATCCGAAACTGGTAGAGGAAGGATATACCAATCGTGAGATTGCTGATCGAACCGGTATTCCGTTCGGAACAGTCGGGTATCATGCAGCGAGATTCAGGAAGAAAGAAAAAGAACCTGCAGTAGACAATTCAGACCGGCACCTATGTAAGACTTGTAAGTTCGGAGCAACCGGCCGACAGTGAATAGCTGTGATTATGCCGGACTTATGAACCACAGTCGTGGATGTAAGGTAGAGGAATGCACGAAGTATGAGAAAGGTGCGCGGATGAAAATGAAGGATGTGGAGGAATAGATCATGGAGAGATTAACACATAAAAGAGAGAACGGTATAAAGCGAGGGTACTGGTCCCCGAATAGGAAGCAGGAACTGGTGGATAGACTGGCGATGTATGAGGGCAGGGAAGAGAAAGACAGATGGATTCCAATTAGTGAGCGTTTGCCTGAGGATGAAAGTTATATATTGGTATCGTTCGAGAATGCAACAATGCCGGATATTGCAAGGTATGAAGAAAATGATGAAGGCGGTACATTCTATCCGGGTGATGATGAAAAATCTTATTCAAGCTATGGAATATTTGTGAATGCCTGGATGCCATTGCCGGAACCATACAAACAAAACGACGAAGGAGCTGAGAAATGATTGAACAGAGGAAGAGACAGGAGACAGGTAAAGCTGGATAGCCAGCAACACTATAAGGAGTTGGAAGAAAGTCATGATGCGAAGGCAAGTGAGAGATTCCATACACCAGCTTATTAGAGCTATTCGGTGGAGGATTACTTGCGGAAGATGGGAGTAGACATAAAAGAGGTGACCGGCGATGAGTGAATATGTCGAGTGCTATGAAAACTTAAAAGCAGCAGTTGTAAAGCTGGCAGCGGATGATTACCGGCGGGCATTGATCAGGCTAAGGCGACATCCAAAGGACACGAATGCAATTCATACTAAAATCGAATGCGAGCTGTTTTTTCGTAAAGGCATTGAGACGTACAGTGATATGGATGGAGAAGTGCTGATTAAAGGGATTCAGGAAAGAGTAAGGCGGGAGTATAATGAACAGAGAGCAGTTAAATAAATACAAGAAGAATAAGCGAGATATTGAGAATCTGGACGGGATCATTGCCAAGCTTCAGGAAAGACTGGATGCAGTACCGGTTGTATCGGGGAAGGTTACAAAGAGTTCGGATGATTTCCCTTACATCGAGGAGCATGTGCAGGTGAGTGGAAGAGCCAAAGGCAGCAACTGCATTGAAGATGCGGATCTGTGAAAAGGAGAAGAGAAAAGATCAGCTGATCCATGAGAATGAGAAAGTAGAGAAGTACATAGCTGCAATGCCTGATGGAACGGCCAAGGATATATTTGAGATGGTATTTTTGGATGGAATGACGCAGAAAGAAGTTAGGGGAAAGCGTTGGATATACACAGTCTATGGTGTCAAAGGTTATTAAAGATATTTTGGAAACATTCATAACATTCATATTTTGACTATGTTATTATTATACTGGAATTGATGAACAGATATTAAATCTTTCGATTAGTTCCCCACAACCTAATAAAACCGAGAGAGGACACCTGGTGATGCCGGGTGTCTTTTGATGCATAATATTCGAATTTGGGATATTATATATAAGCATACCATAAGTTCTATTTTTGTTAAAATGCGAATGGAATTTTATTGATGTGTAAAGTATAATGGTTTAGAAGGTGGAATGATGATGTATAATTATTTGTTCTGCAAGAAAATGGGCATTCAATTAGTAATTTGAAATTACAAAAATTATTATATTTGTGCAAGCCCAGTTTCTAATTACCACTGAGAACCTGCTTTCCCAGAAGAGATTGAAGCATGGGATTTTTGGCCAGTAGTTCCAGAAGTGTAATCAGCACTTTAAAATGTGGGAAGTTCTGAGTTGCCAGATGCTTTTGCTAGAAATGCAGAAAAAAGATATATAAAAGAGACCAAGAAATTATGAACGAGATTTTAGAGGAATGTGCACAGTATTCAGCGTCATTTTAGTTGATATTACATAATCAAAGATCCGTGGGCTGATGTTTTATGAAAAATATTGCAATAATGTAATTACAAAAGAAAGTATCAAAGGAGTATTTCAAAATAATTAATGTTAAATTGGGACAAAGGCAAGATGAACAAAAATTCTTCCGCAGATCCAGAAGATGGGTAAAGAAATGGATATAATCTGCGAAGAACTTTCAAAAGAAACAAAGACCTTTAAGGCAAAGAATTTTTTTGATAAGATACATGAATATATCATGAAAAATGATCGCCTTATATATACGCATATAACAAATTATATTTTCATGTTAAAAGAAGAAAACTTTGGAATCTTGCAAACGAATATAGATAGTGTTGTGAGTTATATGTATAGCGATGAATATCAGCAAGATTTTTCAGAATGGTTAGATGATAATCAGAAAAAGCTCGAATTAGAAAAACGCAAAGAACAGTATTAAAAATGTGGGATCATGTAAATCTTGCGTGAGAAGACAATATCTTATGTTTCAGCGAAAAGATACTGAGTATGAAAAAATTGTTGATGAAAAGATGGAAATTGTTGGGAAAAATATCTAAAGAGATGAATGTACAATTGATTTCTTTAGTTGCGATTTTCACAGCACTTTCGTTCTTAGTGTTTGGAGGAATTAGTTCGTTGGACAATATGCTGATGGAGCAGAAGATATTCTGATTTTTAAAATTAATTGTTGTTGGATCAGTATGGGATTTTGCATAATGAATATGTTATTCGTGTTTATATACTTTATCTCCAAAATAGCAAAAACTCAATCTTTAGCTCAACAGATGATGTAAACGCAAGTGTTTTAAAGAAATATCCTCTTGTATGTTGGTGCAATTTAGTGGTAATTTCTATATTTGTTTTAAGCAGTTGGGCTGTGTATATAAGTGGAGAGGAATTGAGTGTTAGATTATACGAATTTGTATATAAGAATCAAACAATATTTTTGTTGTTGGTACGTTGGTAATTGTTGTGGGGATAGTTCTTGTTGCAAAAAAGATTGTACAATAATATAAAAGAATGATGGTATTATGTAGGCACCCTCCGGGGTGCTTTTCTAATGTAAAAATAAACCAGAATTGAAGGTGGTG
>VOFH01001761.1_pt1 | contig 23237 bp, 40 predicted proteins | sample 5384091 | NCBI WGS metagenome assembly VOFH01 (sample SAMN12384727, study PRJNA508395) | human gut metagenome | isolation source: healthy gut G | host: Homo sapiens
GCACTATCCTTAAAGTCACCTTTACCGGCCGTTAGCCGGCACCCTGCTCTGTGAAGCCCGGACTTTCCTCACCGTAAACGGCGCGATTATCTGACTTACTCTTAAAATATTATACAATATATTTTAAATTATGTCAAACAAGTTTAAAAATATCCTTATTTTCTGATTTTATTATCTCAATATCAGTATCCTTCAAAATATCTTCAAATATATCCATAACACATATTTCAGTAGGATAATGACCTGCGTCAATGACGCATATTCCAAGTTCGGTCATATCAATCATATTATGATACTTCATATCACCTGTTATAATAACGTCCGCACCCTTTTCAAATGCAAGCGGAATAATTTCACTGCAGCTGCCCGATGCAACCGCAACTGTATTAATATCCTTTTCAAAATCGCCGGAAACACGCAAAAAAGGTGTGCCGAGTATCTTTTTACAATGTTCTGTAAAATCACCTAATTTAATCGTTTTTTCAAGTCTGCCGTATCGTCCCAAACCTGCCGATGAATCATCGGTATGTTGGTCAAGTATTTTAACATCTGTAAGTTCAAACATTTCGGCAAGTTTATCATTTATACCGCCTTTAGCTGTATCCATATTAGTATGAGCGGCGAAAAGCGGTATATTATTTTCAATAAGCAATTTAAGCATTTGTCCCACAGATGTGGAATAATCAATTCTCTTTATACCGCCAAGCAGTATTGGGTGATGTGAAATAATCATATCGGCATTTTTGGATATAGCCTCTTTAATGGTATTGATATTTGTATCAAGCGTTACAAATACCTTTTTACGTCCTTATTTTCATCACCGCACAAAAGACCGACATTATCCCATGAATACGCCAATCTTTCGGGACATATATTCTCAATTATTTTAATTATTTCTTTAGCTTTCATATTTATTCAATTCCTTTAGCCAGTATTTATATTTATTGAGTTTATCCTCATCAACGTCTTTTGAATTTTCAAGACCTGTTATAACCTTGACAAATTCACGATGTTTTTTATCATAGAGATTTTTATAATACTTATGATTTACAAGATATTTCGGTAAATGATATTCAATATCGTTATCAAATTCCTTTTGAGGTTTATTTATAACATTCATTATATTATATACCTTAAATCCCTCAATGGCAATATCTTCGTTCGTAATAGAAAAGCCGTTTGAAATAAGATACTTTCTAAGCTCATATTGTGCATTCATCGGTTGAAGTACAAGATTACATTTTCTCGCCTTTTCTATATCTGCACTTAAAATCTCACTGATAAGCTGACCGCCCATACCGGCAATTATAACGGTGTCAACCTCACCTTTTCAATAACTGAAAGACCGCTGCCAAGCCTTACTTCAATTTTATCAGAAAGTTTATGCTTTTCAACATTAGCCTTTGCAATATCAACCGGTCCTTGTCTTACATCGCCTGCAATAACGTATTCGGCTAAATAATTTTCAACAAGATAAATAGGAATATATGCGTGGTCAGTACCAATATCAGCGATTCTATTCCCTTTTGTATGGTCTATTATACATTTTAAACGTGGTGTAATCATAAATAATTACCTCCGAGATTCAAATAAATTAGTTTATACGGTTATCCTACAAGTTATACACACGGTGTGGATAACTTTCAAGGTGTTATAAACAACAAAAACGCCTTAAAACCGTAATTTGTGGTGAGTTATCATCAGTTATCCACACTTTTTCCACGTATTTGTGTAATATTTGTAACAATAGTGTAATATTAAAATGTAAACCTTAAAAAATCGCATATTTACGCGATTTTTTATAAACGGTAATAATTACACACTGTGTGGATAACTGTGTGGATAACGTGGATAACTCAAAATAAATGGCTTGTCTACGTCATTTTTAAGTGGATAAGTGGTAAAATTAAGGTGTTGATAAGTCAAATTTAACCATAAATTAGTTTACATAATACCACAACTATATCTTGTGTTACAGAAATATTACAAACACAATATAGGTTATCAACACAAACGTGGAAAAATTAATTTCAACTGTTTTGTAATGTTGATAAATACAATAATAGGCAAGCCATGGCTTGCCTATTTACAAAAATCAAAATTACTTAGAAATCTTATCTGTACCCATATAAGGAACAAGAACTTCAGGAACTGTTACAGTACCGTCCTCATTCTGATAATTTTCAAGAATTGCGGCAACAGTTCTGCCGACTGCAAGACCTGAACCGTTAAGTGTATGAACAAATTGAGCCTTATCCTTCGGTGTTTCCTTATATTTGATGTTGGCACGTCTTGCCTGATAATCTTCAAAGTTTGAGCATGAAGAAATTTCAACATATCTGCCGTAGCTTGGCATCCATACTTCAATATCATATGTCTTAGCCGATGAGAAACCAAGGTCACCTGTTGACAAGCATACAACTCTGTAAGCAAGTCCAAGCTTTTGAAGTAGCTTTTCAGCGTCGTTTGTAAGTTTTCAAGTTCGTCATAGCTTGTTTCAGGCTTTACAAACTTAACAAGTTCAACTTTGTTGAATTGGTGCTGTCTGATAAGACCTCTTGTGTCACGGCCTGCACTGCCTGCCTCTGCTCTGAAACATGCTGAGTAAGCTGTATATTTAATAGGAAGTTGGTCACCGCTTAGAATTTCATCTCTGTGAAGATTTGTTACAGGAACTTCTGCCGTAGGAATTAGGAAGAAGCCGTTGTTTACAACCTTAAATGCGTCCTCTTCAAATTTAGGCAGCTGACCTGTACCTGTCATTGATGCTCTGTTTACCATATACGGTGGGAAGATTTCAGTATAGCCCGATTCTTCTGTGTGAGTATTAAGGAAGAACTGAATAACGGCTCTTTCAAGTCTTGCACCAAGACCTTTATATACTGTGAAACGAGTACCGGCAATTTTTGTACCGCGTTCAAAATCAAGAATATCAAGGTCTGTACCGATATCCCAGTGAGCCTTTGGTTCAAAATCAAACTTTCTCGGTTCAGAGAACTTTCTAAGTTCAACGTTTTCTGTATCGTCCTTACCTACCGGAACTTCAGGATTAGGAATATTAGGAATCCTTAGCATAAAGTTTCTTAGCTGTTCGTCAATATCCCTTACCTTTTCATCGTCAGCTTTAATATCATTACTCAATTCCTTCATTTCGGCAAAAATTTGGTCTGTATTTTCACCGTTTTTCTTCATTTGAGGAATTTGCTTTGTAATTTCGTTTTGTTTAGCTTTTTCTGTTCAACTTCTGCAAGAATTGCACGTCTTTGCTTATCAAGTTCTATAGCAGGCTCAATATCAAGCGGATTGAAACGCTTTTTTAAAGCCTCCTTTATACGTTCAGGTTCTTGTCTTAATACTTTAATGTCTAACATCTTAAATTTATCCTTTCTTTAATTTATATTATTTTTAATGTTATCGTATATAATTTTTGGTCACTTGAAAGATCGTTGTAATTAACTTTATCAAGCGTTTCAATGCCATTGAATTATTACCGAGTGTAAAATAACCATTTGCACTTAGTAATAAATCATTTTGTGACTGTTTTTGTACGAGTGATTCATTATCAGATTTAAGCTGTATATTTTCTTCGGATAATTCTTGATTTTCTTTTTTTTAGATTACTGTTATTTTCCAGTAAAACTGTATTTTCTTCACTAAGTATTGATGCCTTTTCGGAAATACTCATTTCTTTATCCGGTGATTCACTAACTTGCGGCTGATTTTTTTTGCATATTTGTCTGACCTAAAAACGAAAAAATAATCAGCAATACCGCAACTATAAATATTAAAGCAGTGTAGAGAAACATAGATTTGTTATCATTCTTATTAGCCATTGTTTTCAGTCCTCTTTAGTTTACTTTTTGCATTTTCAAGTGCAGCATTTTCTTCATCAAGAAGTTTTATAGGTGTTTGACCGCCGACAATTTCACGCACATATGTATTGCATGAATTGTGTCCGTAAAGCGATGTTAAAATGATACCGTCGTTGTTGTTATTCAAAATAGCAAGTGCAAAGCTTAGTTTTCCTGTAACATCGTCAAATGCATCAAAATTAACAACAGCTACCTTTTTTAGTGAAATATTAGAATCATTTTCGCAATTTGCAAGTCGCGACATCAAAACCGCGTCTGATGTATCATTTACAGTCTTTGATAAATCATCAACTTTATCGTAATAATCTTTTAAAGCACTTATAATATCGCCTTCATCGGAATAATCCATAAGTGTGTTGATTTTTGATGAATTAATGCTGTTGCAGATGAAACAAATAACTATAAGTATCATCATTATTGCAAGAGCAATAAAAAATAAGTGTATTTGTATCAATATTCATTCTTATTCTCCTTTTATATTAAAAATCCAAGAACACGTTCTAAATCTTCGTTTCCGTAATATTCAATTTCAATTTTACCTTTTTAGCGGTATGATTGATTCTGACTTTTTGTACCCATTGCAGAAGATAATGTATTTTGTATCTTCTCGATTTCAATGTCATAGGCCGTTTTTTCAGACTTTTTCTTCTGTGGCTTTTTCTTTTGAAGTTGCTTTGCAAGAGCCTCGGCTTGTCTTACATTTAAGTTATCTTCGATAATACGTTTTGAAAGTGCTATTCGCAGTTCTTTATCGTCAAGCGAAAGTATCGCACGTGCGTGACCGCTTGTTAAAGTACCTAAAATAAGCATTTTCTGAATTTCGTCCTCAAGTGACAAAAGTCTTAATGAATTGGCGATTGCACTTCTGCTCTTTCCTACTCTTTGACTTATAAGTTCTTGAGTAAGATTAAATTCGTCCATCAATAAGTTATAACCGATAGCCTCTTCAATTGATTTAGATTTTCACGCTGCAAATTTTCAATCAAAGCAATTTCGGCAACCTGTTCTTCACTGTATTTTCTTATAACTGCCGGAATTTCTTTTAAATTTGCCTTTTTGCGGCTCTCCAACGTCTTTCACCGGCAACGATTTTATACATATTATTGTCGGACGGTGTTATTATAATAGGTTGAATAAGTCCGTGTTCCTTAATAGAATCTGCAAGAGCCGTTATTTTTTTTCTTCGTCAAAATGACGTCTTGGTTGTTTTTGTTAGGCTCAATCAGGGACATACGCACTTTTTTATGTCCCCCTCTGAAGATTTAGTAATTTCGGAAGTAACTTCTTCAATATCTTCTTCATTAAAAAGAGAATTAAGCCCTTTGCCTAAACCTTTTTAGCCATATGCTCACTCCTTTACTGACATTAATTAAGTTATTTATTGTTTCGTATAACTTCCTTTGCCAGAGCCATATATGCGTCTGCACCTTTAGAGGTTCTGTCATAGTTTATTATAGGCTCACCAAAAGATGGTGATTCACTTAAACGAACATTTCATGGAATAATGGTTTTATAAACTTTATCCGGAAAGTATTTTTAACTTCGTCAAGCACCTGTATTGAAAGATTTGTTCTGCCGTCATACATAGTTCCGAGAACACCTCAATTTCAATTTGCGGATTAAGTTTCTTTTTGATTGTCTTAATTGTGGTAATAAGCTGACTTAAACCCTCAAGTGCATAGTATTCACATTGTATCGGAATTAATACGGAATCTGACGCAGTCATAATATTAATAGTAATCATTCCGAGTGCAGGAGGTGAATCTATTATAATGAAGTCAAAGTTTTCTTTAATCATATCAATGGCATTTTTCAAGAAAAACTCACGCTTATCTTCATATGCAAGCTCAATTTCAGCGGCAGAAAGGTCTGAAGATGACGGAATGACATACAAATTATTATATTTTGTCTTGATTACAGCGTCTTTTGTTTTAGAACTGTCAACAAAACAATCATAAATTGATAATTCATAATCATCTTTTTTCAATACCAAGACCGCTTGTCGAATTACCTTGAGGGTCGCAGTCTATAAGCAGAGTTTTTTATTTTCATATGCAAGACATGATGACAGATTAACAGAAGTGGTTGTTTTACCGACACCACCCTTTTGATTTGTAATTGCAATTATTTTTGTCATAATTATCTCCACTTTTTAATTTATTTCTATATATCATTATATCATAAAATTTTTATTTGTAAATGTTTCACGTGAAACATATTGAAGATTTAACACAAATGTAATGTTTCACGTGAAACATATGTATAATTTTCAAAAAGTGATACCATAATATATATGATATATTTAACGGAGGATTAAAATGAACAGTTTATTTAGAAAAATAAAAAATTATGTGATATTCTCTCCTACTGCTCAAGAAAATGATTTTAAGTTGAAAAATAAAAGTAACGATATAGAATATGATGTGCGAAATGAGAAAACCGAAACAACTGCAAAAGATACTGTATCAAAAAGCTATGAAAGAAAACATTTCATATGTACGAAACAGATTTAACGTACCTATTAATAACGATATAGTAATACGCGAGCTTGTTTTAAAAGAGGGACGCAAAGCGTTTATCGTATTTATCGACGGTATGGTAAGTACAGATATGGTTGATTTGGCGATAATAAAGACGTTGCTTGAAATCCCCTACTTTTCAGATGACAAGATATACAGTTATGAAACTGAAATAATAGACAGATTTATTGCACATTCGCAGGCAATAACTACAAACAGTATGGATACTATATTTGAAGAAGTTAATTTTGGTGGTTGTGCTGTGTTTGTAGACGGTTTTTCAAAAGGTTTTTCACTTGATGTTCGTGAATGGGGTACGCGAAGTATCGGTAAACCTGAAAATGAACAGTCTATTTATGGACCGCAAGAGGCATTTGCAGAAATGCTTAGAAATAATACTGCTCTTGTCAGAAAAATAATTAAAAGTGAAAAACTTATTGCGGAAGGTATTAAAATCGGAAGTGTCAGTAAAACAAGAGGTGTAATGTTGTATATTTCCGATATTGCTAACAGTGATATGGTTGACGAAGTGAGAAGACGGATTAAGAGTATCAATATACAGTATGTAATTGCAATCGAAGAAGTTGCAATGATGCTTGAAGATAAGACTTTTTCGCTTACAAGCCACATTTTTGCAACGGAACGACCGGATAGGGCAGCACGAGCATTGACAGAAGGACGTGTTGTACTGATTTTAAACGGCAGTCCGAGAGCATTAATAATGCCGACAAACGCTTTTGAACTTACTCACGCAGTTTCTGATGATTACTTGCGTGTACCGTATGCAAATATGTCACGAATAATCAGAATGTTAGCGATGTTCTTGTCTATTCTGCTTCCCGGATTATACCTTGCTATAACGTTGTTTCATCAAGAAATAATACCGACTTATTTGTTATATTCGATCAGTGCGGCAAGAGAAAACGTACCTTTTTCAAGTATAGTGGAACTTTTGTTAATGGATATATCGTTTGAAATGATACGAGAAGCAGGAATACGAATGCCTAACCCAATAGGCTCAACACTGGGTATTGTCGGAGGTTTGATTTTAGGACAAGCCGCAGTCAGTGCAAAAATAGTAAGTCCGATTATGATTATAATTATAGCTATAACAGGTATCGGTTCATTTGCAACTTCAGATTATTCACTTAGTTGGGGTTATCGAATTTTAAGACTTGCTTTTATAGCTTTGGCGGCTGTAATGGGCTTTTACGGAATTGCAATAGGTATTTTCATATATAGTTTGTATGTTGCAAAGCAAACAAGTTTCGAGTACCGTATTTATCCCCTATTCAAAGGTTAATAACAGAAGTATGACTAATTCTATATTTGAAAATCCTATATGGAAGAAAGAACATCGTCCGGATTTTCTAAAAACAAAAAATACAGAAGAACCGAAGATAAGCCGTAATTGGAAAATAAAAAAGAATACACGATAAATGTTTCATGTGAAACATTAGAAGGAGTAGTTATGATAGATAGAAAAAAATGACGACACTGCTCATTAATGTAATATCGGTAAAAATGTTCTTGACATTTCCTAAAGTAATGATTATAAACAGCGGAAATGCGGCATGGATAGAGTGTATATACAATACGTTGATTGTAATAGGACTGTTTTGGATTACAACCAAACTATACAGAAGTAATAAAAATATAATACAGCTTGCTGAAATGACAGGTAAAAAGTGGCTTAAAATAATAGTCGGAGTTGTTGTTTTTGTAGTTTTATTGATAAATTATTCGTCAATTATAAAATTTTTCCCGAAACAGTCAAAATTGTACTCTTGCAGGACTTCAAAATAGAATTTATAATACCTATTTTTATGCTTGCTATAGGAATAGGTGCATATATAGGTCTTGAACCGATAGCAAGAGTAAATAATATGTTTATGCCGCTTGCCGGAATAGTGTTGCTGCTGTCGTTGATACTTTTGATACCGTATTTCAATATAAATAACATATTTCCGATACTCGGCAACGGGGTTTACAGTATAACGGTCAAAGGAATAAATACAATTTCACTGTTTTCGGATATATTGCTGTTGAACATTCTGCTTCCCTATTGTGAAAAAATTCTTCAGAGGCAAAAAAAGAGCGGTTGGAGAGCAATTTATATAAGTGCAACTATCGGAGTAGTCATTTTACTGTCATATTGCTTAATTTATCCTTATCCGGTTTCAAGAGAATTTATGATTCCGTGTATCAACTGTCAAGAGTGATACATTTGGGTAACTTTTTCAGCAGATTTGAGGTAATATTCCAATTTGTATGGTCAATTCTTGTGCTTATATATTCATCAATTTATGTATATGCACTGTGTTATGTGTGGCAGATAACATTTGACCTTAAATATTATAAACCGCTTATACTTCCTGTTGTGATAATAAGCGGAATTGTGGCTGTATTGCCGAGTTCTGTTGTGGATTTGGTTAAATCTGAACGGTTGGAAAACATAATAGTATACCCCGTGGCATTTTTATTGCCTATTTTGTTCGGATTTTATTCAAAAAGATATATAACAAACGAACTGTAAATGAGGAGAGTGGTGAAAGTGAGTAGAATACGAATAATTATAACTATTATAGTAGTCGTTTTAACAACACTCCTCACAGGCTGTACAGGAAAAGAGCCGAATGAAATCGCATATGTGGTTGCACTTGGTATAGACAGTACAGATGACGATAATTATAAAATAACAATTCAGTATGCGAACACCACTCAAATAAGCGGAGGAGCGTCGGAATCCGGCGGAAAAGCAGGCAGTGAAATAGTTGATAACGTAACTATTGAGGCACCAAATATATACGCCGGTGTCGGCTTGGCGAATAATATAGTAAGTAAAAGTTTTTCTATGTCACATGCAAAATTGATAGTATTTTCAAAAGAAATAGCCGAAAAGGGCGTTAAAGATATGATAGAAACACTTGTGAGAAGTGAAGAAATCAGACCTGATGTGTTCATAGCTGTGGCAAATACGACCGCAAATGACTATTTGACATCGGTAAATCCTGAAATGGAGGTAAACCCTGCACAATATTATCAGCTAATATACCAAAAAATCAGCTTGTAGGTATTCCTGACGGTCAATTAAGAGAGTTTTTACGGGTTTATATACAGATAACTATGATAGTATATTGCCTGTTGCGGGTGTAATTGAGGGAGCAGGCGGTAACAGTCAAAATGATGATAAAGGACAGTCAAAAGACAGTCAAAATGAAGGCTCGGAGGGTAGTTCGGAGAGCTTGGACAGTTTTGAAAGTAAAAATTCAGATGAAAATGAAAAAGAAAAAGACGCCGAAAAAAAATACAAGCAAGTATGAATATGATATAAAAAACTATGTTGGCGGTGAGACCGCTATTGAAAAGAAAAATAAAGCTGAAGCAATAGGTGCGGCTGTGTTTGAAAAGGATAAAATGGTCGGTGAACTTGGTGAAGTTGAAACTGAAATATGTAAGATGTTAAAAGGTGACTATACTTATAGTTATCTTACTTATTATAATAATGATACTCCCGATATTCCTATAACCGTAAAAACAACTCAACAGAAAAAGCCAAAATATAAAATTGATACTGATAAAAAGACCGTTGATATAGAATTGTATATAGAAAGTGACCTTTATTCCCTACCGGCAGACTATAATGTAGAAAATAAAATCGAAGATTTTGAAAGAGATGTAGCAAATTATACGAGCAGTGCTTGTACAGAATTTATAAATAACTTTACAAAAAAGTATAATAGTGACATTTTAAAATTAAATGAAAAGGTGAAATACAAGTTTTTAACAAATAATCAATATAATTGGTTCAAAAAACGTCGGCTGGAGCGAATACAAATTCTCTGTGTGTACCGACTTTAAAGTCAGAAGAACAGGATTGATTGTGAGGGAATAAAATGGTAAGAAATGTATTGGTTATAATGGTAATTTTAGTATGTACTACTTCAGTAGTTAGCTACGGAGTATATAATTTAAAGGATAATAATAAATTAGGCGGTATAAGTTTGTTTGTTCTTGCGTTTGTAACGGTTGTCGGCTCAATGTATTTTTTGGTAAGATAACACTTGAAAAAATCATATCATAAGTGTATAATATTTCAGAGGTGATTTTGTGGATAAGAGCAAGACGTGCTTTTTACGGGACACAGAAAAATAGCACAATCAAAATTGAAATTGTAAAGGCACAACTTGCCGAGAATATAGAAAAATGATTACCGAATACGGTGTTAATACGTTTATAGACGGCGGTGCACTTGGTTTTGATACAATAGCCGCAGAAACTGTAATTGAAATGCGTGAGAAATATCAGAATATAAAACTTGTTATGTACCTTCCCTGTTACGGTCAGAGTAAAATGTGGAAAGAGAGCGAACAATTCAGATACAGAATGGTACTTTCAAAAGCCGATAAGATAATTTACATTACCGAAAGCGTGTATACGGACGATTGTATGAAATTGAGAAATTTGAAGATGATTAAAGATTCATCATTTTGTATTGCATTTTGCCTTATGCAGAAAAAGCGGAACAGGTTTTACGCTTCGTAATGCGGAAAATGTGGGTATTGAAATTGTGAATATAGCTGATGAAATATATTAAAAAAGAGGCTCTAAAGCCTCTTTTTTGATGTTTTGAGGTAAGACAGTAAGTACTTAGTTCGGATTTTACAAAAATTAACTCGTCGGCGTACATTTGTACGTTAGAGTTTATTTTTGTGAAAAGTGCAAAGGCAAGCCGTATATCAGAGATAGGCTTGCCTTTTATATTTGTTATTTCTATAAATTTTAAACTATAAAATAATAATTTTGCACGGTCCGGAAAATTTATTGCTGTCTTACAGTGTACTGATTAAATCATTCATGCTGTACATTCCGGCAGGTTTGTCACTCATAAACTTTGCAGCCTTAATTGCACCGACTGCAAAAACTTCTTTACTGTGAGCGCTGTGCTTTAATTCAATAACTTCATCAGTTCCTGCAAAGATAACTTCATGATCACCTACAATAGTACCGCCGCGAACAGCGTGAATACCTATTTCGGTAGGCTTTCTCTTTCTGCGAACTGCGTGTCTGTCATAGACATATTCAGCCGGATAAGAAAGTGTTTCGTCAATAGCGTCTGCGATAGCAAGAGCAGTACCTGACGGAGCGTCAATTTTTTGATTGTGATGACGTTCAACAATTTCAATATCGAAGTTTCCTTCAAGAAGTTTTGTAGCTTTCTTTGCAAGAGCAATGATAAGATTGATACCAAGACTCATATTTGCAGAGAAAATACAGGAATTTCTTTAGATGCCTCTGTAAATTCCTTTTCTGCTCATCAGTATAACCTGTTGTAGCAAGAATAACAGGTAATTTTCTCTTTTTGCAGTAGTTTAGTACAGTTGTAAGAGCAGATGGGTGTGAAAAGTCGATTATAACATCGGCGTCGCCTGTAAATTCATCTGGATTTGTGAAAACAGGATAAGTATTTTCAATAGAATCATTTACGTCAAAGCCTGCAACAATCTCACATTCATTGTCCTCACTGACAAGACGGGTAATAACCTGCCCCATTTTACCGTTACAACCGTTCATAATAATTTTCGTCATTAGTCCGTTGCTCCTTTATGCAAGTTTCATACCGAAATCAGTCATAGATTTTTTAGTTTTTCAAGGTTTGCACTGTCCATATCAACAAGAGGCATACGCAAGTTGCCTGCGTTGAAGCCTAACAAATTCATAGCAGTCTTAATCGGAACAGGGTTAACCTCGATAAATAGGTTGTTGATAAGATCAAGCATTTTTAATTGTAAATCTCTTGACTTATCCACTTCTCCGTTAAAGTAGTATTCACATATGTTGTGAGTTTCCTTAGGAAGAATGTTTGCAACAACAGATATAACACCCTTACCGCCAAGCGAAAGTGTAGGAACAATCATATCGTCGTTACCCGAATAAATGTATAAATCAGGTACTTCTGCGGCAACCTTAGCCATGTAACTGATGTTTCCGCTTGCCTCTTTGATAGCAACTATGTTTTCAACCTTTGCAAGTTCCTTTAGAGTGTCGATAGCAAAGCTCATACCTGTTCTGGACGGAACGTTGTAAAGGATAACAGGGATTTTGATTGCATTGGCAATAGCCGTAAAGTGAGCAATAAGTCCCTTTTGAGTAGTCTTGTTGTAATACGGAGTAACAGAAAGAATTCCGTCAACGCCGTATTCTTCGGCTTTCTTTGAAAGCTCGATTGCGTGAGCTGTATCATTTGAACCTGTACCGGCAATGACAGTAATTCTGCCTGCCGCTTTTTCAACAGTGTACTTGATAGCTGCAAGATGTTCTTCGTCAGGCATAGTAGATGCCTCACCTGTTGTACCGCAAATTATAATTGCGTCTGTATTGTTTTCAATATGATATTCAATTAATTTTCCAAGTTCATCATAATTTGTCTTTAAGCCGTCAAACGGCGTAATAATGGCAACGCCGGAACCTGTAAAAGGTAATGTCTTAGACATATTAAATCAATTCCTTTCAATAAAATTTAAAATTAATCCATATAACCCTTAGCTGTAAGTAGTTCAGCAAGAAGAACCGCACCGCCTGCAGCACCTCTTAGAGTATTGTGGCTCATAGAAACCATCTTATAATCGTATTGTGTTGATTCTCTCAAACGTCCGCATGAAATAGCCATACCGCCGTCGATTTCACGGGCAGTCTTAATTTGAGGCTGATCAGGAGCGTCCTTTTCAGTGTAAACGTGAATAAACTGCTTTGGAGCGTGAGGTAGGTTAAGTTCCTGAGGAACACCTTTGTATTCTGCCCACATTTTTTTCGATTTCTTCTACAGACGGCTTGTTTGCACTGTCTTTGAATGAGAAGAATATAGCGGCTGTGTGACCGTTTGATACAGGAACTCTGTATGTTTGGCATTCGATTTGCAATTCGGTTGAAGGAACGATTTCTTTACCTTCAATTTTACCAAGTACCTTGTTAGGCTCAACTTCTGACTTCATTTCTTCTCCGCCGATGTATGGGATTAGGTTGTCAACCATTTCCGGCCATGTCTTAAAAGTCTTACCTGCACCTGAAATAGCTTGATAAGTTGTTACAAGAGCGTGGTCGATTGGGTACTTCATATTAACAACAGCCATTGCAGGCAAATATGATTGTAGAGAGCAATTTGACTTAACTGCGATAAAACCTCTCTTTGTACCAAGTCTTTCACGCTGAGCAGGAATAATTTCAATGTGCTGAGGGTTGATTTCCGGAATAATCATCGGAACGTCAGGAGTATGACGGTGAGCAGAGTTGTTTGAAACAACAGGGCATTCAGCCTTAGCATATCTTTCTTCAAGAGCTTTGATTTCGTCTTTTTCATATCAACTGCACAGAATACGAAATCTACCTTTTCTGCAATTTTTTCAACGTCGTTTGTAGCGTCCATAACAACCATATCTGCTACTGATGCAGGAATTTCTTCGTCCATAGCCCATTTAGCGCCTACGGCGTCTTTATAAGCCTTGCCGGCACTTCTCGGAGATGCTGCAAGCACTTCGATTGTATACCATGGGTGGTCGTTAAGAAGTGTAATAAAACGCTGTCCAACCATACCTGTTGCACCTATAATACCTACTTTGTAATTGTCTTTCATTTTGACTCTCCTTTGTTTTTTATAAAATAAAAAGCAGTAGTCAGAAACTACTGCTATGTTTGCATATAACAAAAACAGCGATAGCTCCCCACCTTACGATGACAGTCATACCGCTGTTAACGATATGCCCAGAATGAATATCCGCAATAATATTCAAACTTCGGCACTGTGTCCTTTCCTTATACATCAAAGATAATTGCATATCTCCGTATACATACTGATACACAAGCGCACCTCTACCTTGCTTATATATTATTATACTACCACTATTAATTGTATGTGTCAATAGGAAAAATATTATTTTTTATTACATTATTTAAACGTTGCAAATTCCTGTGCCCAATAAATACCGTATGATCCTCCTCGTGCAAGTCCTACGCCTATATATTCAAAATCGGGATTTAATATATTTTTGCGGTGTCCCGTGAATTCATCCAAGAATCCATAACATTTTGCGGTGAAGATTGACCTGCGGCTATATTCTCCCCTGCCGAAGAATATGATATCCCTGCGGCTTTCATTCTGTCAAACGGAGTTTTTCCGTCAGGAGTATTGTGTGCAAAGAAGTTTCTGTCTATCATATCTTCACAGTGACTTTCGGCAAGAGCGGCAAGCAGAATCGTCCCATTTTAACGGTGCAACATTATATTTTGCACGTTCTTCGTTTACGAGATTCAGAACTTCATATCCCCAATCATCAAAATCACTTTCATTATCGGTTTCAATATAAACTGTATGCGTGTCACCGTCCCAAAATACCTCTGCACCGGCCGATTCCGATACAGCCCCTTAACGGTACAAGGGTGTAATCATTGTAGATTATAGGGGGCGTATTAAGCTCGACAGACGTATCATTGACATACATCGTATTTTCGTTTATAAACAAAGTTATGGTTAAATCGTCTTTTGAGCCGTTACACGCTGTTCGTCACCAAACCACTGTACAACCATATCAAGATTTTCAAATATCGCTCTGAACGGTACAAGCGTTGAATCGTTTTGTATTATTGGTGACTGCTCAAATATTAATTCATCTTCGTTTAGATATACCGTTATATCATCATCGGCAAAAACCGTCGGTGATATAATCATCAGTGATAAAAAAAGTGCTGCTATTTTTTTCATATCATATCCCTCCTCACCGCTAATTATATAGTATAAACAGCAATATAACAAGTGGAAATTTAAAGAAAAAAAAGAGTGCCGATTGAATTCGACACTCTAATATATCAAAATTATTTTACAATAAGACTCTCACCTGTCATTTGTTCAGGTTTTTCAAGTCCCATAAGGTCAAGCATAGTCGGGCAAAGGTCACAAAGTCTGCCGTTCTTAACTTTAACATCGCCTGCACCTACAAGAATCATAGGAACAGGGTTAGTTGTATGAGCTGTAAACGGAGCTTTTTGTAACAGGGTCGATTAAGCAGTCAGCGTTACCGTGATCGGCAGTGATGATAGCTTGTCCGTCCTTTGCAAGAATAGCGTCAACCATTCTGCCTACACACTCGTCAACGGCTTCAACTGCCTTAACAGCCGCTTCCATAATACCTGTGTGACCGACCATATCACAGTTAGCATAGTTAAGAATGATAACATCAAACTTGTCCGAATTGATTGCGTCAACAACTGCGTCAGTAACTTCGTAAGCACTCATTTCAGGTTTCATATCGAAAGTTTCAACGTCAGGAGACTTGATAAGTATTCTTTCCTCACCTTCAAATTGCTTTTCTTCACCGCCGTTGAAGAAGAATGTCACGTGGGCGTACTTCTCCGTTTCGGCAATTCTAAGCTGTGTAAGACCTTTCTTACTGATGTATTCACCGAATGTCATTTCAAGAGTTTCAGGCGGATATGCTACAGTTACATTTGGCATTGATTCGTCATATTGAGTCACACAAACGAAGTTTACAGGGAAATACTTTCTTTCAAAGCCTGTAAAATCAGGGTCAACAAAAGTTCTTGTAATCTGTCTTGCTCTGTCAGGACGGAAGTTGAAGAAAATAACACTGTCGCCCTCTTTAATCATACCGTTTTTGTCAACAACAGTCGGAATAACAAATTCGTCTGTAACGTCATTTGCGTATGAGTTTTTAACGGCTGTAACAGCGTCTGTTTCCTGTATGCCTTCGCCGTCAACCATAGCTTTGTAAGCCTTTTCGACTCTGTCCCAAGCGTTATCTCTGTCCATAGCGTAAAATCTGCCCATAATAGTAGCGACAGAGCCTACGCCGATTTCTTTAATTTCTTTTTCAAGTTCAGCCATAAATTCGACACCTGATGTAGGAGGAACGTCACGACCGTCAAGAAATGTATGAACATATACGTTTTCAATACCTTTTTCTTAGCCATCTTTAACAGACCGTAAAGGTGTTCGTTGTGGCTGTGTACACCGCCGTTTGAAAGAAGTCCCATAAGGTGAAGTGACTTGCCGTTAGCTTTAGCGGCATCCATAGCGTCTGAAAGAGCTTTGTTTTCATAAATTTTACCGTCGTTAATGTCTTTTGAAATCTTAACAAGCATTTGATAAACAATTCTGCCGGCACCGATATTTGTGTGACCTACTTCACTGTTACCCATTTGACCGTCAGGAAGACCGACATCAAGACCGCTTGCAGAAAGCTGTGAATGTGGATATTCGGCTAAAAGCTTGTCAAGATGAGGTTTCTTTGCCGCTACGATAGCATTTCCCTCTGTATTTTGATTAATGCCGTAACCGTCCATAATAATTAATGCGATTGGTTTCTTTGCCATAAGTAATTACTCCTTTATGTTTAAAAATAGGACAGGCAATAATGCCTGCCCTTTTGTAAAATCATTATTTAGCTGCCTTTGTGATAACAGCGAAGTCAGCACTCTTTAGAGATGCACCGCCGATAAGACCACCGTCAATGTTTGGTTTAGCAAGAAGTCCTGCACAGTTCTTAGGATTCATGCTGCCGCCGTATTGAATAGTAATAGCCTTTGCTGTTTCAGCATCGTAAAGATTTTCAAGTAATTCTCTGATACCGCCGCAAACTTCTTCAGCTTGGTCGTCAGTAGCAGTCTTGCCTGTACCGATAGCCCAGATTGGCTCGTATGCAACGACAACTTTCTTAGCATCGTCAGCACTGATTCCGGCAAATGCCTTCTTGATTTGAATAGCAATCCAGTCCATTGTGATACCGGCTTCGCGCTGTTCAAGACTTTCACCGCAGCAAACGATAGGAATAAGACCCTTTTCAAGAGCCTTTTTAGCCTTTAGATTAACTGTTTCATCAGTTTCGTTGTTGTATTCACGTCTTTCACTGTGACCCATGATAACATAATCAACACCAAGGTCTTTAAGCATTTCTGCACTTACTTCACCTGTGAAAGCACCCTTGTCCTCAAAGTGTAGGTTTTCAGCACCGATTTTAACGTGTGAACCCTTAGCGGCCTCAACAGCCTGTGGTAGGCATACGAACGGTGTACAGCAAACTACTTCACATTCTGAACCCTTTGTTGCGTCGATTACTTCTTTGATGTAATCATATGTTTCTGACGGAAGCTTGTTCATCTTCCAGTTACCGGCAATTATATATTTTCCCATTGTAATTTCTCCTTTTGTAGTTTAATTATAAGTGACAGACAGTCACTCTACGGAATATTTAAAATATGGTGAGAGGCGGTCAATGACCGCCATGTCACAATAATTATTTATCTGTCAAAGCTGCGATACCAGGAAGTTCTTTACCTTCAAGGAATTCCATTGATGCGCCGCCGCCTGTTGAGATGTGGCTCATCTTATCGCCAAGACCTGCTTGGTTTACTGCAGCAACACTGTCACCGCCGCCGATGATTGTTGTAGCGTCAAGATCGGCAAGAGCCTGAGCTATTGTATTTGTACCCTTTGCGAAGTTTGGCATTTCAAATACGCCCATAGGACCGTTCAAACAACTGTCTTTGCGTCTTTTAAGAGCATCTTTGTAAAAAGTTCGATTGTCTTAGGACCGATGTCAAGACCCATCCAGCCGTCAGGAATATTACCTTCAACAACTTGTGATTCGGCGTCGTTTGCAAATTCTTTAGCAACTACTGTATCAACAGGAAGAAGTAGCTTGTCGCCTGCCTCGTCAAGCATTTTCTTAGCATAGTCAATGTAATCAGGTTCAAGAAGTGATGTACCTGTTGTCTTGCCTTGTGCTGCAAAGAATGTGTAAAGCCATACCGCCGCCGATGATTAGCTTGTCTACTTTCTTTAGAAGATTTTCAATAACTGAAATCTTTGAAGAAACTTTACTTCCGCCAAGAATAGCTACAAGCGGTCTTACAGGGTTGTTTACTGCGTTACCGAGGAAGTTGATTTCCTTTTCAATTAGGTAACCTGCAACAGCCGGCTTAAGAATTGAAGATACACCTACGTTTGAGCAGTGAGCTCTGTGAGCTGTACCGAATGCGTCATTTACGAACAAATCAGCAAGTGAAGCAAGTTCTTTTGAAAAAGCTTCTTCGTTCTTTGTTTCTTCTTTTCTGTAACGAGTGTTTTGAAGAAGAACAACATCACCGTCATTCATTTCTGCAACAGCCTTTTTAGCGTTGTCGCCTACTACGTTATCGTCATCGGCAAAAACAACTTCTTTGCCAAGCTTTTCTGAAAGACTCTTTGCAACAGGTGCAAGAGAAAGTGATGGAACAGGCTCACCCTTTGGCTTACCCATATGTGAGCAAAGAATAACTCTTGCTCCGTTATCTATAAGATACTTAATTGTAGGAAGTGCACCTACAATACGGTTTTCGTCTGTGATATTACCGTCAGCGTCAAGCGGCACGTTAAAGTCACAACGTACTAAAACCTTTTTGCCTTTACGTCAACATCTTCAACTGTTAATTTGTTGTACATAGTCAATTTCTCCTTTTTTATGCGGACAAAATTATCCGATTTTTCTTGATTATATTATATATAAAAATTATCTGTTTTTCAAGTATATAATTAAAATTCGTTAAAATTTTACCAACTTAATCAAAATAGCCGCCGTCAATATGCCAACTATGTCACCGACAGCCGCAAAAGGAACAGCTTTCAAAGTTATGTTTTACCCTTGTTTTCGCAAAATATACGCAAAGACAGTAGAAAGTTGTTTCAGTCGAACCCATTATAACGGAGGCAATTCGACCGACTTCGCTGTCGGCACCGTAATTATTTAAAATTTCGGTAAGTATGCCCGTTGCACCGCTGCCCGATATTGGACGGATAAGCGCCAAAGGCATAACTTCGGCAGGAATTAAATTTGTGATAGGTGAAAGAAGTGATACTATAAGGTCAAGCGTGCCTGACGCACGGAGCATATATGCGGCGGTAAGCACCGCTACAAGCGGCGGAAATATGCCTGATACTATTTTCATTCCGTCCTCTGCCCCATCTATAAAAAAGTTCGTATGACGGAAGTTTTTTATCATTGCGGTTATAAGAACAAGTGAAATTATGAGCGGTATTACATAAATCATATTTTACTCCTATATAGTAATTTTGTCAGTGTTAAAGCAATAAATGCGGCGGTGAATGAAGAAATCCAAATCGGCAGAATAACCGAAAACGGATTTGCAGAGCCTGACGCAACACGCAGAGCGATTATTGTTGTGGGTATAAGCTGTACGGACGTGGTGTTCAAAACGACAAGCATACACATATTTTTTGACGTATAAAGCGGATTGTTGTTTTCCTTGTCAAGACATTGCATAGCCTTTATGCCCATAGGCGTAGCGGCGTTGCCCATTCCGAGTATGTTGGCACTCATATTCACGGCAAATATTTTTTTGCGTTTTGACCTGCATTGGGAAACAGGAAGTTTATTATAGGTTTTAATAATTTCTCTAATTTCTGTGACAATCCCGCATTTTCGGCAATTTTCATAATACCGGTCCAAAAGCACATAACTCCCGCAAATGACAATACCGTAAAAACGGCACTTTTCGCACCCTCAAACGCACCGTTTATAGTTTGGTCGACAGTGCCGTTAAAAATTGACACAACTATCGACACAATAATCATAAAGCACCAAATATAATTCATATACTTTCCTCCGTTTCTTGTGAATTTGATATTTATTTATATGAAAAATTGTGCTATAATAGAAGAATGTATATAAATATAATTTGAACGGAGGATTAGTATGCTCAAAGGAAAAACAGTCGTGCTTGGAGTTACGGGAAGTATTGCGGCGTACAAAATCGCAAATCTTGCAAGAATGCTTGTAAAACAGCATTGTGAAGTACACGTGCTTATGACGCAGAACGCAACTAATTTTATAAATCCCATAACTTTGAAACATTGACAAAGCATAAATGCCTTATAGATACATTTGACCGTAATTTTGAATTCAGCGTTGAACACGTTGCACTTGCAAAAGCGGCGGACGTGGTTATGATTGCACCGGCGAGTGCAAATGTAATCGGCAAGATTGCAAACGGCATCGCAGATGATATGTTGACCACTACGGTCATGGCATGTCCCTGCAAAGAAGATTGTGTCCCCTGCCATGAATCATAATATGTATCACAACCCCATCGTGCAGGATAACATTGAAAAGCTGAAGCATTACGGCTATGAAATAGTTGAACCGGCGCACGGTATGCTTGCAAACGGTGATATCGGTGACGGCAGAATGCCTGATGAAGAGCTTTTGTTTGAATACATTGTTAAAGAGATTGCATTTGAAAAAGATATGACAGGTAAAAAGTGCTTGTTACAGCCGGTGCAACTGTAGAGGCTATCGACCCTGTGAGATTCATAACAAACCATTCGAGCGGAAAAATGGGTTTTGCACTTGCAAAGAACGCAACGCTAAGAGGTGCGGACGTGACGCTTGTTATGGGTAAATGCGACAGTGAGCCTCCTGTGTTTGTGAATACAGTTAAGGTGCAGAGTGCGAAAGATATGTATGACGCGGTAATCGAACGTGCCGACAGTATGGATATAATCGTTAAGGCGGCGGCAGTGGCTGATTACAGACCTAAGAACGTAAGCAGTGAAAAGGTAAAAAAACAGGACGGTAATATGTCGATTGAGCTTGAACGTACGGACGATATATTAAAAACTCTCGGTGAAAGAAAAAACGGTCAATTTATCTGCGGTTTCTCTATGGAAACAGAAAATATGCTTGAAAATTCAAGAAAGAAACTTGAAAAAGAAAAAATTGTGATATGATTGTCGCAAATAATCTTAAACAAGACGGTGCAGGCTTTGGCGGTAATACAAATATCGTGACGCTTATAACAAAAGATGATGAAGTTCAGCTTGAAAAGATGACAAAAGATGAAGTTGCGGAAAAGATATTTGATTTCATTTTGAGTAGATAGGAAGCAGATTATGTACGGATATGAAACATTCCACGAGGATTTGATGAAAAATTTAATAGAATCGGTGCATAACGGCGCAAGCTCACACGCGTATATATTTGAGGGTGAAAAGGGCTTGGGTGTACTCAATTCCGCCAGACTTTGCGGCGGCATTGACGTGCAAAAATACAGGTGTCGCACCTTGCGGAAGTTGTCAGAATTGCGTAGAATCAAAAGCGGACACAAACCCCGATATAATTTATGTTCGACCGAAGGCCGACAAAAAAAGTATCGGTGCAAAAGATATGCGTAAACTTGAGGAGGATGTGGCTGTAAAGCCGTTTAATTCAAAGCATAAGGTTTATATATTTGAGGACGCGTCTTTGCTTACCGAGGAGGCACAAAACACGTTTTTAAAAACGTTTGAAGAACCGCCGGAATACGCAGTATTCATCTTGATAACAGAAAACTCCGCTTCACTATTGCAGACAATTTTATCACGTTTTACGCTTGTGCATTTTCCGTCTGTGTCTGACGTGATTATGGAGAAGTATATAAGTGAAAAATATCCCGAAGAAAAGGAACGCTTGCCGTTTTTGATTAAGTATTGTGCAGGTGTGCCGGGAGTGGCTGACAATATTATAAATGATGAAAACTTTGAATCAGTGAGAACATCCTCACTTGAAAATTTATTTTCGGTATTGTCAACAGACAGAAGTTCGGCATTCGTTGTGAAGAAGTATCTTGATGAAAATAAAGATAAGGCTGATAATATATTCGTTTTTTGGCTTGCATATCTGCGTGATATAATTCTTATGCAATCGCAAGCACCGAATATGATTATTAATATTGATAAAAAGATACATTAAGACAACTTGCGGCTAAGTATGATACCGATTATTTGATGAATATGTCAAAGCGTGTAATAAAAAGCAAAAAATATGTTGGCACGATATGTGAGTTTAAAAGCCATTTCGCTGTGGTTGTCGCTAAAATCCGCATAAAACGCGGTATTTCTATAAAATTATTTTTGTTAGTATTTTTCTGTTTTTGTTGACAATTTATTACATATGTGGTATAATAAATTTACCGTTTAAAAAGAATATTAGATAAGGAGGAAAATTTTAATGAAATCTGTAGGAATCGTTAGAAAGGTTGATGAACTTGGCCGTATTGTCATTCCGGTAGAACTAAGGAGAAAGTTTGGAATCGACATTAAGGATTCAATGGAAATTTATACAGAAGATAACTGTATAATCCTAAAGAAGTATGAACCTTCATGCATATTCTGTGGCGATGCAAAGAATATATTCCAATTCAACGGTAAGAATATTTGCCCTGAGTGTGCTAAAAAGATTAACGGCTATGTAGCTGAATAATCATATCAGAAATAAGAACCGCTTAGTCTGATGCGGTTCTTTTTTGTGTTGATAATAACTTTAAATTGTGGATAAAGTATTTTTTAGTACGATTTAATGTTGATAAAACGTTAAAAACATACAAGGCTCCCCCTTGAGGGAGCTGTCACATTGCGATTGAGGGGGCTTTATATTGTGATATACAAAGCGGGCGACCAATGGTCGCCCCTACACACGTTACCTCAACATACAAGGCTCCCCTTGAGGGGAGCTGTCACATCGGTGACTGAGGGGTGGCTATACATTATTAAAACTTCTCAAATCCTATGAGTCTGTAAAACAGATATTCTCCCCTATCTTGACATAAATAATAAAGAACATAAAAAAAGATGTTACCGAAGTAACATCTTTTTTGAATAATCAAATCAGTAAAGCTTACGCTTCTTCGATTTCAGAAACGACACCTGAACCTACTGTTCTACCACCTTCACGGATAGCGAAACGTAGACCCTTTTCGATAGCGATTGAGTGATAAGTTCAACTTCCATCTTTACGTTATCGCC